>WYEB01000572.1_pt1 | contig 12769 bp, 8 predicted proteins | sample 6343061 | NCBI WGS metagenome assembly WYEB01 (sample SAMN13812332, study PRJNA600296) | hot springs metagenome | biome: ENVO:00000051; feature: ENVO:00002007; isolation source: sediment sample from Evening Primrose shelf | place: USA: Yellowstone National Park, Evening Primrose Hot Spring ... | reverse complement strand
CCCCCTAGACACCACGTCACGCAAAAGCACGTCCAACCCAGGCTCCCTCAAATAACACCTACCACTATTTACAGCCTCAACCTTGGTAGCGTCAACATCCACACCAACAACTTCATACCCCCTGCTAGCAAAAACAACAGCATTAGGAAGACCAACATACCCCAGCCCAATTACACAGATACGGTTAACCGTTAACATTCACTCCCCTTGGTACTTTTGTGAACTACTATGCAAATTTAATTTATTAGGATACTACTATACACCTTACTAGAGTGAGAAGTGATACCAGATAAGCGTGCGTTAGATATTTAATCATCGGTTGCACTTGTATCTTAAAATTTCGCGAAGAACCATTCTTCTCTCCACTATTCTTTTCACCGCGTAAATGTTTCGTTAGGATATCCTTAATAGCATCATATTTTAAATATCCAAGGCTATAAATGAGGCTATTATTATTAAGGAGAGTATCATATAACAATTCTCTCCATTTTTTAGTTCTCAAAGCCTCATTAAAGTCAAAATATATTGTTTCCAAACCTATTCTACCTTTAGTGATTTCTCTCACAAAGTTATTTAATTTCTTAAAAATGTATCCTGTTTTCCACATAAAAAGTGGAAAAATAGGTGGTATCCAAGTAGATTGATATGGAATTAAAGCTAACCTCTTATTCAACCTTAGTAAAAATTTTCTATAAATCTTGTGATTCAACCTGAGCTCTGGATCAATTCTAGAAATTGCCTCGAGAAATGCTCTATTAATTGTAGGTAAAATTTCGTCGCATGAATATCTTTCTACAATGGAGCCATAAATGGTAAACCTCCTAACTCTCGTGTAAAGGAAAAAGTAATCGTTTCTATTCATATAATTATCTCCCTTAGATTCCATAAGCAAATTATTAATATCGTTAAGCAATTCTGATACCGAATGTTTAAGTCTAGGATGAATAATACCTATAATTTCATCGAGATTGAACACACTTATTTTCCTTAGAATATACAAAAGAAAATCTTTCTCATTCTTCATGCTTCTCAATGTATCACTCAAATAGCTTCCTCCATGAGTTAAATCGAGAGCAAATCCATTTGTAAAAATGCTACAATTGCCATTGCTAAGCATTTTCATAGCATATACCACATGAGAAGCATTAACCACATCAAATCCATTGCTAAGACGCACTACTTCCCGAGCATACATTGCCAATTGACCCAAGTCATATTGTTCCACTCGATGAGGTATACCTAGATAATTTGCCGAAATTTTGGCAAACAAGACCTCGTCGGACTTTACCGTCCCAAAAGTCAAAGCTAGAATATTCCTGTTTAAGAAACTAACCAGATAATACGTTAAAACCCTTGAATCCAAGCCACCGCTAAGAAATACACACATATTCTTTTTCATTTCTTCCGGGAGAACCTTCAGAGTATCCCTAATAGACTTTAAAAGGTTCCAATAAACCAACTCAACAGCCGTCTTTTCATCCAAAATCTTTGATTCGTAACGAAGCTCATAATACCTTTTGAAAATCAAAGCATTATTTTCTAAATCATAGGTGAGAATCGTCCCTGGAGGCACAACATAGACATCCTCTATCAATGACAAGTCGTCAAAAACACCTATCCTTCCCAACCATAGAAAACTTACGATCGCTTTATCATTTATTCTTATAGGATACCCGATTCCCTTAAAAAACTTAAGAATAGACCACAGACAGGAAGAAACAACTATACCATTTATACCATTATGACTAATGCGCGCATAATATAGTGGTCTAGTCTCTATCCAATCAGTAATTATGTATATTTTATTCCCATCTATTTTTATAATCGAAAATGATCCATCAGCTTCTTTTAACATATCTTCAACCTCATTGTAATTCATTTTCATAATTTCGCTCGCGGATATTTTCCTCGAATCAACTATTACATAACCTTGAATAACCACAGCTTTCGCGCCGAATTCATCGCAAGCATAATCAAGCAGAGATTTATTCCTTCGAGCCAAAATTTCTATTCCTTTTGATGGATCCAGAGATACCTTAATTTTTTCAATTTCATTTAGAGGTCTACATTCTTCTAGAAAATCATTTATCAACCCATGCGACGAATTATGAGAAGGAGTTATCGCATAAATAAATACTTGTGCCATAATAAACTAACCACCATAGACTAGCTTTTGTTTATTAATTCTTTAATATATTCTTTTATTATCTCCATGAGTTAGCGCGCGCTCATAGGATCCTACAGCCCCGTTCGCAAAAAATATACGTGGTGAAGCGCGCTTTCTTGCACACAAATCCCGCGTCCCGAAGCACCCTCAAAACTTCGCCAGCATTTCGCGACAGCTCAAGAACCAAGTAGCGCGTCCTGTGGAGCACGCTTTGAGCACCCTGAGAACCTCCAATTCTGCGCCCTCAACATCGATTTTGATGAGGTGTATCGAAGCCTCGTCTCGCAAAATATCGTCTAGAGTCGAAGCATCCACTGTTACGCTTGTGCCCTCCCGCACAACAGACGCGTAACCGTACGCTGAAACAGAAATCTTCAACACAAGCTTCCCTCGCGTATACCAAGTTGCTACTTTGCGCACAATTACATTGCCGCACCCGTTCAACTTGGCGTTAACCATGAGAATGACAGCTGTGGAGGGGACGGGCTCGATAGCGTAAATGTGACCCGTTGCCCCAACGAGCTTCGAGGCGACTAACGTGTAGTAACCGACGTTAGCTCCAACATCAACGAAAACAACCCCCTCCCTCAAGCGAGATTTGATAAAAGCGTCTACGTCACCCTCCCGGCCAGGAAGCAGGTAAAGATCATCTGCATCACCTCTCACAACAGCAATCCCCAAACCCTTGATTTTAAACAAGAAAATTCCTTCGAGCACAAGTCTCGGGTTAAGCGCGGCACCTGAAATGGTGTAGAAGAGTACGTCGTATAGTGCGAACAGCAAGAGATTAAGCTCGCTCCTCAGCGTAAGCCCCTTAAAAGCTCGCAGCATTCTCAGCCAGACGAATAATCTGCTTACAAATCTAGTGATGAATCTAGGCAACATTACCTTTTCTCTACAAGCTCTTTGTAAAGCTTCACTATCTTATCGACTCTCTTTTCTATGTCGAAACGCTCTTCAGCCAGCCTCCTCCCGTTAAGGCCCATCCTTTTTGCCTCCGAGGGGTTCTCCAGAAAATACAGAATCCTATCCGCCAGCGCTTTAGGATCCCTCGGCGAGACAAGGAAACCGTTATAGCCGTCGATGACCTGATCCGGAAGCCCGCCCACCCTGCTCGCGACCACAGGCTTACCGCAAGCCATAGCCTCCGTCGCCACGAGACCCCAAGCCTCCTGCAACGAAGGAACAACGACAACGTCGCTTGCCACGTGGTAAAAGGGGACCTCTTCTCGAGGGATTCTGCCGGTGAAAAATATAAATGATGAAATACCCAATCTTCTAGCAAGCGCTTTGTGGTAGCTCAGTAAAGGACCGTCTCCACCTATGATGAAAGCAACATCCTTCCTTTTGTCCAGAATTAGCTTGGCAGCTAAAAGCAAATAGCTTATACCATATACCGGTTTATGATGTCTTACAGTAAAGATGACTTGCTTGTCTTCGATAGCAAACCGCTCCCTTATGATATTACCATTTAGATTAGGGTTAAATCTTCTCGTATCCACCCCATTAGGAGTCAGGTGAATTTTCCCTACGTCTCTTACTAAGCTTGCCGCCTCGTTGAAAACTGCCCTACTAGCAACGATTACTGCGTCTGCAACATTCAAGACCCTCTTTACCAGCGCTTCGAAGCGCTTGCTTAACCTAATCCCGTAACCTACAGATGGTTCGATGAGAATATCGTAACCATGGAGAGTAACAACTAAGGGTATGCGCTGCCCGAGTCTAACCTTGGCCGAGTAGGCGACCCAGCCTTCCGGGTAAGCGAAGTGAGCGTGTAGCAGGTTTGGCTCAAGCTTCTTTATGAGATCTTCAACGTGCTCGCTGTAGAGCAACTCTGTGTAAAGCGAGGAAGGGAAGCGCGGTAAAGCGCTTAATGGATAGACCACAAGCCTGTTTAACTGTAGTAGTAGCTTAAGCATATGGTTCCTTTGCATGTCGTAAAAGCTGACACCACAGACCCTAGCATCTCCTTCAAACCTGAAGCGCGCAACCGAGACTTTCAAACCTCGCTTCGCTAGACGGACAACTTCGTCAAAAACGAAGCTGTAAGGTAACTCCTGGGGACTCTTACCCACTATAGAAGAGACTACCAGAATCTCCATTTGAATAATTTAATAGTTCACATTTATAACGGGGCACTCGTGCCATATATTAACATTAACGTTTAAAATCTATTGCGAGCTTCCTGAAGACAACTCACAATGTTTTTCATGTTTTGAGGAATAGATATATAGTACTAGAGAGGTGAAAAATATAAAGAGTAAAGGAAGTAAGCCTAAACCCTCTAGTAGTAAGGAGGAGGTAACGATGCTTGTTACTAATTCTCCTTTGTTATTAAACAGGATTAATTCTGTTTTTCTACTTAAGTCCTTTCCAATGTTTAATGGGAAAATGAATTCTAGATGATTAAGTCCTTCCTTTAAATTTAATGAGAAGAACTTGGAAAAGTAATAGGTACTGAGTAGCATGGTCGCATTACCTGCGTTCTTCGCATAAATATCGATAGATAGACTAGTTTTTGTTTGATTTTCTATCCTTATGGATTTTACAGTAGCTCTTATAATAGAAATGTTTGAGTTAAGATAAGTCTGTAGCTTTTTTCCTTTTATATCATAAATAAAATAGTTATCCGTGACATTAATAATTCTACCTTTAATAGCAGTTGTATTGCTCACAAATAGAAGATAATTATTGAGAACTTCCATAGGCTCTAAAACATCCAAGTATATGCTTACCCCTCCTATGTAACCCTCGAAAAAGCTTTGGGCACTCCACGACCCAATGTAGATTTTAAAACCCGGTGATACATTAAGAATAAGGTTCTCATCCAAAACTATCTTTTTTGCTGGCTTACCATCCAGATAAGTAACAATACTTTTACTATCAAAAACTCCTACAAACTGGTGCCAACGATTATCACTAAAGTTTCCTGTTATTATGAAGCTGTACACTTTATCTCTCTTCAAGATAAAGCTCAACCTAGTAGAGTTTGCGGAAAGATAGATCCCCCAATTATATGTTCTATTATCATATCCTCCCATCACGATAAACTTTCCATTCTGTTGCCTACTTGTTTTAAACCATACCTCGACAGAAAGCTTCTGGAAGGACTTGTATAAAGGTTGACCCGATATCACTATGTAATCCTTCTTGCCATCAAAATATAAAACTTTAGCTTGGTTTTCATATTCCCACCTAGGTGAACCGTAAATTTTAATGTTTAAACTTGAACCAAAGGGAGTATAGTAATTAGTAGAGTTAATAAATGATAAGTGAACCAAGATGTTTCTATCCTTGAGGAATGTCTGTCTTGGAACGATGATGTTATCTTCTCGTTCGACGAGAATCGCGGGAAGCTTATACAAGAGGAGATCATTTATGCCAAGCCTGGATGCGGGCCATGTTGCAATTTCACTTGTACTTACGGCTATTTTGGCACCAACTCCCATTTTCAGAAGGGCTTCCAGGTCAGGGGGTTCGAGCGGCGGAGGTATCACTATCCATTTTTCTTTCAAATATATTGGAAGCGTATAGGCATTGGACACCAATAATGTTAGATTATTATTTAATCTCTCTAGCTGAAATGCTAAGCTCTTTATTCCATAATCCTGAAACATTGAGTTAGTCTTAACACCGTAAAGTGTCAAGGATATGTTATTAATTATGAAACTTAGGAATATACCAGTTAATATTAATACCTGCATGATACGAATCAATTTTCGCCGTAGGTTATTTGTTATTTGAGAAATTATTAATAATCTACTTCCAATGATTATCAAAAGAGAAAAGGAATATATCATACTCAAAATGAATGTATTATCATAGGTATCTTGAGGTTTTGTTGCCCATAAATAGAATGTGTAACCTTTATCCTCGTGAACAATATAATTAAGATACGTTAGCATTTGCATAAAGACAGTTGCCGCGTAGATGGCAAGACCTTTCCCTAGAGATAACATGAAAGCTGTAAGCCCGGCAAGCTGAAGCATAAGAATCACTGGTAATCCATACCTTTGAACATCCCAGTACCCACTGTAGCCTAAGAAGCCAAGAAAAGCAATCACAAGAGATAATAGAGATATACTTGCAAAAATTTTCTCTTCATGATTCTCTCTCATTACAAGTGGTGAGAGTATAGCAAATGCCGTAATAAGCGGAGTTAGGATATCCGGCGAAAGAATACTAAAGAAGAAAAAGAGTTTTTCAGAGAGAGGTATTTCCCACCACAGCCTGCTGGTCCAAGGTGTTTTGAAAAAGAGGTAGATAAACATCCCAAGAGGGGAGAAGAAAACATATCTTGCAAAGATGGAGTTGAGCTGTAGGTCATGCAAAATGTAGTAGGTGAAGAGCGCCGGTATATCCAGAAAAAGCTCATATGCTAAGATAGGTGTCACGATAATCAGAAAGAGCAATCTATGTCCTCTTGAATGCTTATATAATTTGTTTTTTAGAGAAACAAAGAAGAATACTATCCAGATAGCCATTGGAACTATAAAACTAAATTTATACATCAATGCAATAAACATCACAATGAATGATTTTGATAAACAATAGAGGTTCATCTCATTAATAAAGCTTTTTATAAACCAGTAAAGGCTTACAAATGTTAAGGAAGTAAGGGCAAAGTCTATTAGAACAAAATTAGAAAAAACAATCACTAACGGATTAGATATGATAATTAGGGAAACAATAAACGCTTTTTCTCTGTTTCTCAGAAATATATTAGCTAATCCGTAGACTGCAGCAAGTAGCATTATTAAAAATGGTATATTGACAAGATGATATGGTAGCTGTCCCAATGTTGCTTCAATGTATGAGGCTAAAGTCACTTGCCACAAGAATCTTCCAGTAAGAAATGCTGACCATTCCCTTAGAGGTGCAAAGTCAACGGGAACTAAGTAACCATCGTGAATGAAATCAATTGCATTTCTTATGTAAACGTACTCATCTGGTGTGTAGAACTTGTCTAATAAAGCAAAACTAATAGTAGCAAATATTACCGGTATAGAGGTAAAGAATATAGTTTCAAGCTTAGAATAATTTATCTTAATTTCTACTTTAAGTCTCAACACTATAAAAGTTAAAATCAATGTTATGAAAAGCTGGCAAGCAACAAAATTAAACATGTTATTTAGTTTAAATGTTGCAAGAAATAAGGACAAGCTACTTGATTCTAGAATAGAGATGAGCACAGAATCCATAATTACTTCAGAAAGCTCTATCTCAGAATTTTTTCGTTTTATCAAAACGATTATTAGAAAACCTATCAAAAAGAATGATATGAAGAAAATAAGAAGCTGACCAGCATATCTAAAAGCAAGTATTAGTAGAATAATTAACAAAAATTTCTCTATAAGAGAAGATATCCTTAGATTTTGAATCCTAAGAACTTTCATGTTGATTATTTAATATTATCACTTGATCTCATATTATTTAGTACTCTTTTTGCTAGAGTGTAGTAATCAAATCTTTGAGCTATAATGGGACCTTTCTCTCTAAGCATTATACGAACATTTTCGGAGAGAAAAACTTTTCCCAAAGCATCGGCAACACTTTTCGGGGTTGGTTCACAGTATACTAAATCTTCTCCATCCTTTAAGCCATAAAATTCAAAGATTTTATGTCGCGTAACCACCACAGGGATACTTAAAGCCCATGCTTCAATAACTTTCAGAGGTATAACAGCCTCTGTGGTGCTAGATCTTCTCCTGGGCAATACGAGGATCCCGCAACCGGATAACCTCTTCAGTGCATCTTCGTGTGGCAGGTAGCCTGTGAGTTCGCAGTTTACCCCGAGAGCCTGGCATAAGCGCTCTATTAAAGCTCTTTGTGGTCCATCGCCTATAATCTCAAGCTTAATTTTATCCCTTAGCTCAGAAAACTTGTTCTTTAAGAGTGCAACAGCCTTAACCAAGATGTCTACACCTTGCCACCATTGGAGGAGGCCAAGAAAACATATTTTGTAGTCATTCATATCAGAGTTCTTTCTAGCAATTTTAATCTGTGCAAGTTTTCTTGAGTTTACACCTGCGGGGAGTAAGATCACTTGGCTTAGAGGTTTGAATACTCTTCTCCTTTTTAGGAAATTTACATACATGAGGGGGCTTGGGAAGGCTATGGCTCCTGCTTTCGCTACAGCTTTTCTATCAAATACATCTAAAAGTTTTCTCTCAATAATGCTTATATGTAGATTCTCATCTTCGAGTATAGCTGGTATTTTTACAATGGATCTCTTAGCTACTTCTGGTATTTCTAGGAAGCCTAAGGCTAGATTAGAAGTTCTTATGTATATTAGCACTTTAACACCTAGCTTAATTTTCATCCAAAGGTAAAATGATACAAGTATGAATATTATAAGACTGTAGAACGTTGTCAGATATGGAAACATAGGTAAAGGGATGACAGCCACTCCTCTTTTAACTAATTCATTTATCTGTTGCTTAAGGTATCTTCTTTCTCTCATCGCTTGACGAAGACTTACAAAGGCGAATACCTTAACATTCGCATTAGCTACTTCTGCTAATGTTGTGATGAATTGTCTTTCGTTTACTGCGTCCCCAGTGGAGCCAAAGAGAGATGGCACGACTGCATAGATACAATTAATTCTTTCGACATTTACACGGACATAACTATTGTAAGCCTCGAAACCATTAACTCTTTTACTCATTTTTATGTGGCTATTGATTGATAATAGATTCAAACATTAATTCGAGCTGTCTTATAATAATGCTCCAATCGTAGTGTTTGACTATATAGTTTCTTATAGCTTTGTTCATCTCATAGTACTGGGCTGGATCCTGTGACCACAGTAGGTAGTAGTCTTTGATGGCTTCCGCGAATGACTCGACATCTTCAGGCTCGACGAGCCGCCCTCTTACCCTATCTATGATAACGTCTGAGATTCCTGGTATGTTTGAGCCTACTGCTGGCAGGCCGCACGACTGGGCTTCGAGCAGGCGCAGGGGGAGACCCTCTGTTCTCGACGGGAGTAAGAAGAGGTTCGCTTCCATGTAGACTTTTGGCAGGACTTGTTTATCAACAAAGCCTAAGTAGACTACATTTTTATAGCTCTTTGCAAGAGATCTAATCTCCGGCTCATAGGATCCAGACCCTGTAATTATGAACCTGATATTCTTTAGTTGCAACTTGTCATTAACGTACTTAATTATATCAATTAGAATATCTGCACCCTTATCTTCTATCAATCTTCCTGTGAAAATAACATTGAAGTGTTGTGATAATGAGGGGTCTTTGCAAAGCTGGAAGGTTTTAGTGTCTATACCGTTGGGAATATAAAATATACTTTTATCTCTTACTACACTTCGAAGCCAAGCATAAGTGCTCTTATTTAGAACATGGTATGAATCAAATACCTTAATAGCTTCTTTCAATATTGGGAAATATAGCTTCTGTAATAGTACATCTGTTCTTAAAAATCCATGGAATCCAGCTACAAGCTTGGTTTTCAGAGCTCTTCTAAACAGCTTAACCCATATCTCAACTGGGGCGAAGGGAACCACTGCATAGACTATATCGCATGTATTGAGCATGTTTAAAAGGAAGTTAGTATACATTGGGTGAGGTAGGGGGAATCCCCGGGGCAACTTAACCGAGGGTAGCTCGTAATACTTAATTCCATTGCTCTTGAGAAGGAATATTATCTCCTGGTTTCTTAATCTTTGTGTCCAGGTATGATTTAACCCAGCTATGATTACTTCATGGTTTTTTGAAAGTCTTGAAGAAACCTCGATAAGCCAATACTCAGCACCTCCGCCTTCCCGTAGGCTATTTGGTTTAAAGAAGCATATTCTCATGTTTTAACAGTTTGGTCTTACTTTGAGATTTTTGTAAACTGTATGAAAACTTTCTACTGCTTTTCTAAGGTCATACTTCTTTGCTTTAGATCTGAGAACCCTTTCATCATAAATAGTTATGTTAAAATCCATGATGTTTCTTGCAAGTTGCGCCACATCGTCTTTCTCTATCAGCAAACCGTGAACATGGTTTCTGATAATCTCATTTACTGGTGGAAGGTTGTAGGTTATGACGGGTGTTCCTGTAGCTAGAGCCTCTATAACTACTATGCCGAAGCCCTCAGGATAGCCCAAATGTATGAGTGCTTCAGCTCTGGCTAGGAGCTCCAGCTTCTCCTGCTCGTCGACGTTTCCTAGAAGCTTGACTGTGTCCTCGAGGTTTTCTTCCCTGATTTTTTGTTCGAGAGCGGGCCTGAGCGGCCCGTCGCCGACTATGCAGAGCTTGAGGTCCTTGCGGTGCTTTCTCGCTAGCTTGGCTGCTAGGATCGCGTGTTCGTAGTGCTTCCTGGGCTCGAGGCGGCCTATCATGAGGAAGGTTCCGGGCTCGGGCTTCTTCCTGACGGCTAGGTGCTTCGAGAGGTCGATGCCGTTGGGTATCACAATTATCCTCCTGCGTGCGAAGATCCTCCGCTTTGCTACCTGCTCTGCTGTGTACTTTGAGGGAACATGGATGAGAGTGCAGGTAGTGTTTACTTCTAAGAGGTCTTGAGATACTGGTAGAAGGAATTTTGACACGAAACCAGATACTGCCGAGAGATTCTCGAGATGATGGATTGTGCAGACCACAGGTTTCTTTACGGAAATCGAATATGGGATAAGGTTTGGTGCATGACTATTAAAGTGTAATATATCAGAGTTACTTGACAGAATAGTGTTTCTTGCCTTTAAAAGAAAAGAGGGTATCTTGCCAGGTTGTTGATGCGGTAATTTTCCAGGCTGGAAAATTTTCAAATCCACAATGTTAAAAGTATTTTCAAATTTTTCTCGGAAAGCCTCGTCAACTAGACCTGCCACCATTGTTATATCGTAGTTGTAACGCTTGACTAACCCCTCAAAAATATTGGCCATTATCAGTGGTCCCCCTGTGTAGATTGATAAATAATCTGAGACGAACGTTATATGTGCTGACTGGCTCATCTTCGGAATATCTTTTCTATTGTTTCAATATACCTGCTGACTAGAGCCTCCAGAGTGTAGTTTGTGAGGTCGGGTGTGCATGGTGGCGGGTCGCGCGTTATGATTTCTGCCGCCTCGTCGAGTGTTTTGACTATTGTTCCGCATCCTGTATTCTCTATCAGTTCGACGGCTGCGTTGTAGCCTGTGTCGAGGACCACGGGGTGGGCTCCGTAGGCTAGGGCTTCTAGGGTCGCGATGCTGAAGCCCTCGAACTGGGAGAGGTTCAGGTAGTACTTGGCGCGCGAGAGGGTGGAGAGCTTCTCGTCCTCGCTGGCCCCGCGCAGTATCTCGACCTTGTGGTGCGTGCCTCTGAGCTGCTGCGCGAGCTGGTTGTAGAGGGGCCCGTCGCCCACGATGGCGACCTTGAGGGGCTTGTCCACGAGCTTTAGGAGCCGGATAAACCGATCCCAGCCCTTGATGGGGACGAACCTGCCTATGGCTACTGCGTCAATGTCTCTCTTGGTGTTGCCCGCGTACTTCGCGTACCTCTCGAGGGATAAGCCCAGAAGAACTGGGTGGACTGGGAAGCTGGTGTGCTCTTTGACTTTCCTAGCTACGAACTCTGAGGAGGTGATTATAGCCTTGGGCCTCCTTACTAGCAGTTTCTCTCCTTTCTCGGCGAGGGCGCCCAGGGGGGCTGGGTAGTAGGTCCTCCACATGGGACCCCAGAACTCGTGGAGGGTGAGCACGAAGGAGCCTTTCGGCAGGAGGAGGGCCGGCGTGTAGGGGACGCTTACGTCCACGACGTCACACTGAAGTTTTGCGACGGCTTTGGCGGCTTTGAGCCCGAAGACGGCGACGGGTAGGACTCTGCGCCTCCCCTTCTCGTCGTAGTGCTCGGGCGGCGCTCCCACGGGGACCAGGTCCACGGAGGGGTCTGTGCAACCGCTGTAGGCGTAGGTGATGTAGGAGACCTTGTGGCCGAGCTTCGCCAGCTCCCTGGCTAGGAGGTGGTACCTGAGCTCCGCGCCCCCGCGGGTGCACGGATAGAGATGGGAGCACACGAAGCAGAAGTGCATGGCTACTCGCGGGCCAGGATTCTCTCGACCTCCTCGAGGTCCTTCATCGTGTCTATGGACCTCCAGAAGGCGTCCCTGTAGAGGACTGCCTTGAGCCTTCCCTGCCTGGCTAGGATGGGGAAGGTTGTCTCCTCAAGGTTGCCCTTCTCGGGCATGAGCCTCAGGGCCTCCCTCCTGATGGCGTAGACCCCGGCGTTGATGTAGTAGCCTTCGAGGACCGGCTTCTCGACGAAGGACTTGACGCGCCCCTCGTCGTCGACCTCCACCACGCCGTAGGGGCTTCTGAGGGGTACAAGGGCTATCGCGGCGTCTGCGCCCTCCAGGGCCTCGATGAGGGGCTTGACTCGCAGGTCTGTGACCACGTCGCCGTTCAGGGCCAGGAACTCCTCGCCGTCGATGAAGGGCTCGGCGTTCCTTATCGCCCCGGCTGTGCCGAGGGGTTCCTCCTCGACGCTGTACACGATGCGGACTCCGAGCTTCCTGCCGTCTCCGAGGGCTTCGAAGACCTTAGCTCTGAGGTGGCCGACCGCGAGGATGAAGTCGGTGATGCCCTGCTCCTTGAGCCACTCGATCTGCCGGACGAGGATGGGCTT
>WYEB01000571.1_pt1 | contig 12775 bp, 11 predicted proteins | sample 6343061 | NCBI WGS metagenome assembly WYEB01 (sample SAMN13812332, study PRJNA600296) | hot springs metagenome | biome: ENVO:00000051; feature: ENVO:00002007; isolation source: sediment sample from Evening Primrose shelf | place: USA: Yellowstone National Park, Evening Primrose Hot Spring ... | reverse complement strand
ATACATATTGCATAACAATGGTGATATGGAGGAGAGGCAGGTATGGTTGCTTAGTCGATAATTACGATCGAGAAAGCAGGGTAATTAACCAACGCAATTAGACATTAAAACACTAAACCCTTAAGCTTAAGAATTTCCTAAACCTATTAATTCCTAAATCCGACTGCTTAATTCTTCCAAGTGCGAGGTCTGTTACGAGCTTTGCCACGTCAGGCGCCTGCGTCTAACCAAGTCTACAACCACCTGTTGCCACGTGCGTCTTATCACTAATCCTATCTATTACTGGTAAATCGTCTGGTGTGCATGGTCTATAACCGATGGTTACATCAATAATTTCGACGTTGCCGAGGATGGAACTAACCCTCCTAACAATCTCCCTAAGTGGTCCGGTGTCAATATCACAGTCTGGGTCGAACCTAGACGTCACCTTAAACCAACCGCTGAATGGTATAACGAATATGCCCAGGTCATCGAATGAGACCATGTGCTCAATCCTCCTACTCGCCCTAACCCTAATTCCAAAACCCCTAAACGGCATTACTGGTATTCCAAGCGTTGATGCCCAATAACCGGTAGTGATTATGACAGCATCACCCCTCAAAACATCACCATTACCCAGGTACACCTCACCATCACCAACATCCCAAACAAAACTCTTAACAATACGAACCCTACTCCCAACCTCTCTCAACAATCTACTAACCAATAAGTCTGTAGACAACCTAGCTGTGTCGTAGAAGGCCAAGGCCTCCCTACCCATAAACTCAGTAACCTCAAACTTAGGATTCAACGGATCTCTCTTAGTCTCCTCAATAGCTCCCTCAATGTTGCTGGTTAGTTTATAATAGGGTTCCTCGGAGTATTCGAAATCATTACCCTCCTCAGCCAACCTCCTATAAACGCTCCTTGAGTTATCGTTAATCAACCTTATGGTCTCAATAATATCACTGGGAATCCCATGCCCATAACCCCCCAGGTACTTGAATAACCAGTTGGTGTTTATGTACCTAATCACCGCATCACCACTCCTAATCATCCTGAGGTACTTTACTATGTAACCTGGAGCATTGATGAGGTTGCTTCCGAATATTCTATACTCAATCAAGCCGGCAGCAGCCCTAGACCAACCACCAGGTTCACCCTGCTCAATGAGTACAACATCAACACCCTCATTAACCAGATGATACGCGGTGAAAAGCCCAAAGATACCGCCGCCAACAACCACAAAAACCATAACAAACCACCTCATTAATCAAAAGCCTAAATCATAAGGCCACCTCCTCTTAACCACAGCATTATACACAAACTGAACAAACGTGTAAAAGTCAAACACTGGCAGTCCTATCTCCCTAACCACTGCATGACTAAATGGTGATAGGTTATGGCATTCAAATACAAAGGCCTTAATATCCGGGTACTTATTTACCAAATCCTTTGCGGTCTCAATAACTTCACGCTCTATTTTCTCAGGATCTGCATCCTCACCATTATATAAAATTACCCTCGAGAACTCCTCCCTCGTCTCTAAACCAGCTATAGCCACTGGTATATCTTCGGTTATACCCGCCGCCTTTAAATGCCTTTGAGTTAGATTTCTGGAATTTGCCGTTATTATACCAATCCTGCCCTGAACAAGTCTGTAAACTAAAGGTACCATTAATAATGATGATGCAAATACCGGTACGTGTACTGCCTTAGCCATATCATCCTGAAACAGCACTGTAAACCCGCAACTCGTTGTTATGGCCTTAACACCCTCCCTCTCAAGCTCCTTAGCAGCCTCAATAAACGCAATCTTTAAGCTTTCATCGGTTTGAAAAACAACGTTACTGAGTGTAGCACCCTTCACAACCTTAAAGATCACTGGGAAATCATAAGTATAGGCATTACCTACATCTCCGGGTATTCTTGGAAACTTTGTTTCTAATAATAAAACACCTATGACAGGCCCATAGAAATTCCTTCCACCCTTAACCTTCATCATCACATATTGCAGCGACTAATATTTAAATTTTGGTTATAATTTGATTGATTAATGTTATCCTAAATATGGTATATCATATTTCTCTGCCGCATTTCTCCACTCAGGTACTGGCGGCATTAATTTATCCTCAGGTAATGCTGGAATCTCAAGTAGGTAAGGTCCCTCATATGTTAATGCCATCTTCAGCCTCTCCTCAAGTTCTGATGGCTTATCCACCCTATCAGCCTTTATCCCATGTGCTTCAGCAATTTTTACGAAATCCACGCTGGAGAAATCTGTATGGAAAAATCTAGGACCATACCTGCTAAGCATTGTTGCCCTAATCCAACCATAGGATAAATTATTAAAAACAATGACTTTAACGTATGCGTTTAAAGTCTTGAGGGTTTCCAGCTCTCCCATGTTAAATGCCAAATTGCCATCTGTGGTTAATGCTATAGTAACCTTTCTAGAACCCAAATGCGCACCGAGAGCCATGGGTAATGCAAAGCCTAAGCCGCCTAGCGAGTAATTGTACATGAAAGTCCTGCCGGCACGAGAGGTTCTATAGAAGGCTGAGGTATAAATGGCACCAATGCCTGGGTCAGCAGTAAATATATAGTCACCACTTTGCGTGAGCTTTTCTAATTTTTTTATAAATAATAATGGATTAACAGGTATGGCTGTCTCATCAATAAGCGACTCAACGTAGCTGTCCCATTCATCTCTTAATTTTTTAAGCCTATTTATATATTCATTCCTATACTTTTTCGCATTACCTAGAGCCCTTAGCATTTTCCTAATTGTTGCCTTGGCATCACCGAGTAGGAATACTGATGTTCTATATACATTTCCGAGTGTGGCCTCATCAACATCTAAATGAATGACAACCTTGTCTTTATCGGTAATTGGAGGTACTGACCAATCGGCAGTATTGGCAGAATCGGTATTTGTGCCTATGAAGAAAATTAGATCTGCCTCATTCACAATAGAATTTGAAAATCTCGTACCACCCCTCTTACCAACAACCCCTATGGATAGTACGTGGGTTTCAGGGAAGCAACCCTTACCCGTTATTGTTGTACCTACGGGTATTGACAACGCCTCAGCAAGCTGTAAAACCTCATCCCAGCCCTGCGAAAGTAATACACCTTGACCACAAATAATTACTGGTCTATCCGCCTTTAACAACAATTCAAGAGCCCTACTAACACTTTCATCATCTGCTTCAAAACGTAAAGCTGGATACTTGGCGAATTCCCTCTGCGCATATATATCCTCCCTACTCACCTTACCCTCCCATGCATTATATGGTATCCTAACGTAAACAGGACCAGGTATACCTGCTGTAGCCAACCTAAACGCCCTTCTTATGACTCTTGGTATCATTTCAGCACTGTGAACTATCAATACATCCTTGGTTACATCCTTAAACATCAAATCCTTCCTATACTCAGTAAGCACATTCTTATACTCATCATCCTCAGTTATATCACTAACAAAAACTATTATTGGAATTCTCGACCTATAAGCCTCAGCAAGGCCAGGCAATAGGTAAGACGCACCAACACCAGGTGCCTCAACAACTCCAGGCTTAAATGTTACCCTTGCATAGCCATCAGCTGCAATAACGGCATTCCTCTCATCCCTAACCCTTACATGCTCTACATCCTTAAAATCAAGCCAAGCATCGTATAGAGGTAATGTAGTCTCACCAGGCAAACCAAACACGTGAGAAATAGAGTATTCTTTAAGCATTAATAAAAGCGCCTCAGAACTTGAGACAAAATCATTACCCATCACTCATTCACCTAATTAGCTCCTCAACATCATCATACCACTTCTTTTTAGTCCCAATCTTAGCCCTCATCCTCCACTTTATGGTCTTGGGATAATCCTCTATAATTCTGTACAATCTATCAATTCTATCAATGACGGTATTTACAGCCTGTCCCGAAAGAATATCGGAATACTTTTGCTTCAAAAAATCCCTAATTTTCATTAAATTATTTGTGAAGGTGTAATAGAATCCCCAATCATCACTTAAAATCTTAGCTATATAATCTGAGTTTATGGCATTAACATCAGAGTTTGAAAGGTCAAAGGCGAGGAACAATATTATTGCATCTTTTATATCCTTCTCATTAATCTTCACTATCTGTAATTTCTCAAGCAATAAGTCAGTGGGCGTTAAGGTCACCTTACCCAACTCTAATCTCCCCCTGAATGGTATTGTATGATTCATCCTCAACGCATCAAGAAATACCTCAACCATGGGTATCCTGCCCACTTTCTTTCCGCCATACGTATACCCCTCAGGGCATCCGTAAAATATTAGTCTTTGATTACCATAATACATGAGGGATGGCTGCCATAACAAATAAATGGGATCTCTGTCCTTAGTTAAGTAATTAATTATCTTATTTCTATCCCTACTATATGCTGCTAGGTCTACGTCTGTGAAAACACGTTCGCCTAAACGGCCCAAGGATCTCCACAAATTCTCATACTCACTACCTCTGATCAATAAATATATTGCAAGCCCTCCCATAACTCTAAGTATTATCCCTCGCCTCTCTGCATCCTCAACTATGGATGAGGCTTCATCTACAAACTCACTAGGCTTAGGGTAAATCTCGATTGGAATACTAACCGAGGGTTTGAATTCACATGTCATGTTAATCTCACCCACTAGTTATTATGTAATCCTTAACTTTATCCCTATCAATAAGTATTAATGCATAGTTTAATATTCCATTCATATACTCACTACCTGGATTAATGCATATCGTCCTTCCAATTTTACATGCACCCTTACCTTCGTGAATATGACCGTGAAGTGAAAGCATCGGTTGGTATTTTTCTATTAATTGCCTAACACTCTTACTACCAACAGACTCCATAATAACATGACCTAAGGAGGTAACAGCCCTTTCCGCACCCTTATCAAGCTTAGGCGCCTTATCAATTATTGTCCCGTAAGGTGGTACATGAATATTAAATATTGCCTTTTTCATATCATTTATTTTCGCTATCTTGCTCTCAAGTATTTGATATAACTCCTCCTCCGTAACATCTCTTGGGCAATTCCAAGGCGTCTTATTTGCATATCCAGCTGTTATCATCTCATTACCATCCTTTAAAGTAACTACCTTATCTTCTGAAAAAATTATGGTATCTCCATCATACTTCCTAAGAACGTTATCTACGGAGTAAGAATCATCATTACCAGCATTTACTAATAGCTTAACACCACTATTTAATTGCTTCAATTTTTCAAGAGCCTTAGATAACCACTCGTCCAATCTCATTAGTGCAAGCTTCTCAACCTCAGATTCGACTAATGATGGATTTTCCTTAAATTTGTAATATTCATCCTCCGTCATGATTTTATAGTACATACCCTGATTCTCCCATCTTCTCTTAAGCTTCTCGAGCTCTTCGTTCCTGACTTCAACAAAATTATTATTGTCTATTATGTAGTACTTATCATCCCTCTCTATTATGGGCATTAAGTACTTTCCCGTTAAATCGCCGTTAATTATTACATAATCAACCTTAATCTGTGTTGTTAAATTCAACAACTTATTAAAGACCATTGTAGATCCATGCAGATCTGCGGCAAAAACTATTCTAAACATTATCTCTCACCTATGTTGGTGGTAGCTCCTTACCTACCAATGATGGAGGTATACCTAGTCTTTTCAGCCTTGATAAGTAATAGAGGTATATCAGGAATATTACGATGATTACTACAACCATCGCTACCATCACTGTTGGACCAACTGGACTTATCATTGTCTGATATATTGATATTGACAATAGGTAGAACCACAGGGCAAATGATATAGCCCCAATTATTGATATAAGGGGTACCCCAAATATTTCCTTATTAGCGGGACTTTCAGCTTGCTCGTAAATATCAGGGCGTACAAAGGGTAACACTATTGCTGCAAAGGCTGTAAATAAATTAAGTAATGATACCGAAATCACATACCATCCAGCCGTTGCATAAGCCCCTATTCCTATGGGGCTGGATAAATAAGCAAAGAGCATTATTGCTATGCCAGTCACTAGATAAGCTATGATTGGAGATGAAAACCTTGGATGCACATAGGTTAGTTTTTCGGGTAAGAGTCTATCAAAGGCAACTCCAAATAATTGCCTACTCTGTGCCACTAGGTTAGGAAACAGGTCCTTTATTGGGAATAGTACAAGAATGTACGGTATGAGGATAGCTAAAGGTGGGAGGTAGTATGCCATAGCTACTGAACCTAGCAACGGTATTGAGTTAACAATGCCAAAATGACTCTGAACAAGGTTTAACCTTGAGACAAACTCATAACCAAAGGAAAACCTGTATGATAATAATGCAAGGAGCATTAGTATAAATGCTACTATATAAGCACCTATGGTGCCCCAAAACATTGATCTTTTAGGTACTCTTGCCTCGCCAACAAACCAACCACCGACATGCGATACACCACTCCATGAAGACATTAATGGGACCACAGCAGCTAGAGTTGAAGCTAAGTTGAATGTTAAATACTTCGATGGCGTCCACCCAGCCTTATCACTCAAGGATATTACTTCGCTCCAGGCACCACTTCCAAAAACCTTGTCCCAAGCAAGTCTAGCTATTGAGGGAGGAGTGGCGAAAAGCGCGCCTATTGCTATTAGAAGTATTGCTAGTGGTATGTAAAAGGCAAGGTACGTGGCCCATCTTGTAGCGGTGTATCCTAGCATATCTATAACCATTATTATTGCTATGAAAATTATGGCTAGGGTAACGGACATTGCCGGCGAGGATAAGGATTTACCCATACTTATTAATGCTTGAGAATTTGTTAAGTGCCCTTGTATTGTTAATGCCATACCCACGTAGCTAGCCCCCAGGTACGATACTAAACCAAATATGGTGGTATACCCAAGCCATACAAATAGCGTTACGAAGTACCCCAATGTAGGATTTATAATTCTCGAGATCCAGGTATATTGACCCCCAAGCCTAGGTACGGCAATACTTAGTAGCCATAACGTAAGCACTCCAAACAGTAACACAACAGCATCTATTAACAAGGATATTATTGGCTCCGACCCTGGATAAGCTGATACCACACTTGTGGTGAAGAATAGTATACCCGAACCTATGGTCCAGGCCATCACAAAAGTAAGCAAATCAAGTGCGCCAAAAGCCCTTTTTAACCCTGAAGTCCTTCTTACAAAAACCTCACCTGCCATACATTTATAATTTTTATTAGAAGCATTATTAAGTCTTCTTACTGTTGTAAATTTCAAAAACTCTCACAGCTAAGATCCAAGCAGTGCCTTGACTTGCTTTGTTAATTCATTGTTCATCTTGTTGAATTCCTTAACGAACCTCTCGAGACTCCCCTTGGGCTCGTATAGTATGAAGGGCTTCAGCGTGCTCGATAGGTACTGCACGATTGGGCTTGTTGGTAGTATGAAGACCTCACCGTTGTGGGCAAAAGCCCTAGCCTTACTCTCCACGGCGTCCAAGCCAGGTAGCCACTTGTTTAGGATAACGTTGACTATTGGGTTTAGTTTCAGTTGGACGCTCAACGGCCTAACTATGTTGTTGTCCAGCTCGGCTAGCACTATGTCTGCGTAGTTGGCGTAGTCCATCACGAGATTGATGATATTGGTATTAATCAATGCGGGCACCACAACCACATCATCAATTGATGCCGGTAAATCAATAACCACTACCTGAGCATTGGTCAACCTAGAGGCTGTGATTATTAGGTTCCTGAGGGCGTTGAAGGCTTGGTTCACGCTTATCGAAGAACCCCACAAATCCCATGATTTTAGTGAGCCCGGCGGTATCACGAAGACGCTAGGCACCACATTGCTCCTAACGAGGACTTGGTTCACGTCCTTGACCAAGCCAAGCATGAAATCCAGCGCACCAGGCCTATCTGGGTTGATGCCGAGTAGTCGGCTCGATGTCTGTGTTGAGTCTATGCCGAAGTCTATGAGGACGGTGTTGGTCTTCAACGCCATTGATAGTGCAATGGCTTGGTTACTGGCTATCGTGGACTTACCAGTCCCACCCTTCCTACCACTGAAGTATGTAATTGTGGCTAGCCTAGGAACCAGCATCACCAATCACTGGCTTTGTTTAAAAAGCCCCTCAACCTCGCTGTCCAAATTAAGGGCTTCAATGGGCAACTCAAGCCTAGGCAGGCTCAGGGACTCTATCGCCTCCACCGAGGGCTTCACAGCCAAAACACCCTCCGGATCCTTATAGAATGCATACAACAAAGATGCCAATTGCTCTGGTGTTGGGTTGAGCTCCAACGCCTTGGTTAGGAAGTCTGTTCGGTAATGCAGTTGCCTATCGATGGTGTCCTTCCCGTAGTCCCTAGTTAGCACCTCCATGTGCTTCTCGGCGTTTCTGATAGTCTTAACAAACCTCCTATGAACAACCCTAACAATACCACCCTCGTCCTTCACGTTCTCCTTTGTTAAAGCCACCTCAACAACGACTGCCTCGCTCAGGAACCTCTCTGCATCAACAAAGCCCTTGACCTTAAGCCTAGTAACCGCATCCTCGTAGTCGTACGCGTGGAATGTCGTTATAGTCCCGTGGCCGAGGGTCATGGCCTCGAGCAAAGCCCTAAACTCCTCATCATCCCTAGCCTCATTGACCAAAATAATGTCAGCACCACTCCTCAGGGAGTGGTTGATTAACCTAACCTTATCAATCGACTCAATACCCCTGGCAAACGCCCTCCTCTCCAGCATTGGCAGGACAACCCTGTGGTAGGGTAAGAATAGCTCGACAACGTCCATGACCAGGGCAATCACCCTATCAACGAGCAAGAACGCAATCGCGTTCTGAAGCGTAGTCTTGCCGGCACCCATTGGCCCAACGAATAGGATGGGCACCTTGTAGTCAGCTAACAACCACAATAAGGCTGCTTGATCTATGCTTATTACGTTGTTCCTAATCAACTCGGTAATCAGCCTTGGCCTCCTGGGCAAGACCCTAATCGAGGTCCAGGGCGTTGGGCGTCCAACCGGATCTGAGGTTACGGCAATCCTGATGCGGTAGTCTGGATCCACTAGGTCAGGCATTGGGTTGTGCGTTGTTATTGGCGTCCTCATCCTAATGGCGAAGCGCCTAAAGAGGTAGCTTATGGCGTCGAAGTCATTAGGCGTTACCTTCCTAACCACCCTCCTCAAGCCCCTCCTAGTAATTAACTCGTAGGGTTCCCAACCGATGATTGCCCTAATCAAGCCAAGCTCCTCGTGGTTCACATGGACAACAAAGCCATCATCGAGCTTGCGTAAATAGATGTCCGTGATCTCCGGCATCAAGAACAATGGGGTAAAAGCCCCATACCCGTTCAGCCACCTCTCGAAAACTTTCTTTGCTAAATCAATGTTTTCAGTATTTGGCTTAACATTGATTAGTCCCAATGCCTTCTTGATGGCTATCTCGAGCTTCTCCCCCGAGCCTATCCTATCGGCTATGTAGTCCAGGGGCAGTGCTATTAGCCAGTCAGGCACGTCATCAATGACGTAAACCGTGTACTCGGGCGTTTGGTATGTGGGGTCTATGACCTGGTGAATCTCGATGTTTGTCTTCAAGCCAAAGTTCTCCCTACCCTCGACCGTGTAGAACTTAACCAACCCCTGACTAAACACCCTAGGCCTAGAAACATGCATCAAGATTTGATGCATTGATTTTTAAGGGATTAGTGAAGACCGTCATCGGCAATAGTGTACTTGACCTCCGTTCCAGGCGCCAAGCCTGGGACGTCGAGTGCACGCATAACTCCCTCGGGCTTGCTCTTTGACGGCCTGAGCATGAGCCACCTGCTGTTCACTGTGTGGGCTAGGACGTTGCCGCCAACTGGTAGCTTGATTTCGACGTAACCTGTCGGCATTGTCATTACCTGGTTAGTGTATATTGCCAAGATACCGAACTTAATGGTCAGCCTACGTATCCAATCAAGCACGTAGTGGAGCCTCTGCTGCCTCTCGGCAAGCCTCTCCCTACCCCTAAACTGAGCCCTGTATAGGGCTGTTACACTATCGATAATGACAACAACAACGCCACCGTTGACTACCAGGCCGGCAAGCCTTATTTTCACGAAGTCCTCTAGCTCATCAACCGTCGCTGGGTTGTAGACGATCAAGTCCCTCTCCAGGAACTCGTTGCAATTAACATTGAACCTAGTGCACATATTCTCAATGAGTTTGCCATTCAAATAAGCATCGAGGGTCTTCTCAGTATCGATGTACACAGCACCAACCTGGTGCTGGGCAACACCAGCCACAGCAATCTGCAGACTCATTATCGTCTTACCACTCCCGAACTCACCAGCGAACTCGCAGCTGGAGCCGAACCTCAAGCCACCAACCAACTTATCGAACTCCTCGACTCCAGTCCTCACAACCCTCTGCCTACTCAACGAATCAACCCTTTCTTTGGCACTCATCGGCCTAGGCTCATCATTGAGCAACTCCCTGGCTGCGGTGATTACCTTCCTCGCCGTGTCTAGCTCGGAGAGGTTCAGCAACTCCATTAGTTCTTCGGCGTTGAATAGGAGTAGGTGTTTTGGGCTCGCTATACCAACAGCCCTAAGCCTCTCAATCATTTGGGAGCTGACGCCATAGCCCCTCAAGGCATCAAGGTCATCGATTGATTGGTGCTCCTCGGTCTTCGTCTTCCTAGGCATCACAACCACCCCATTAGGGCTATTATGGGTGCCATGAATATTGGGATTAGGCTTACGCCCAAGCCTATTGAGTGCATAGCCTTACCAACAATAATCGACGTTGATGCTCCCAGGGCAATGAGCATTGTGAATAGGGCGCTTGTGTTCGCTAGGCCGGCTATGAGTGAGGCAGCGCTCGTTATGCCTACTGCACTCGACACCGCACTCGATGCGATTGCCGGTGCGTGGAGGGCCAGGAGCATTGCGGTTAGGGCTAGCATCATTGCGTAGCTCACGGCAATGAATGGGCCATAGACAAAACCACTCCTAACGACTTGTCTGATGAAGTTCGTGAATGAGTCGACAACCATGTTTACCCTCTCAATAACGTCCCTAGAACCCCTGGAGTAGGCGTAATCCCAAAGCTGGACTAGCTCCTTTTCAACAATTGTTCGAGGCACCGGCGGCTTGGGGTCACTAACGAGCAACAACTCACCGAAGGACTTACTCACCCTATTGTACATGCCAACGTAGTCTTTAGCGAACTTCAGGAACTGGGGCATGTACAAAACCGCGAAGCTTAGACCAAACGCTATTATCGAGACTGCAGTAGTCATTAAGCCAGGCAGCTTGAGCAGTAACAAGGAAGCCACCAAGCCGATGCCTAGCCCGGCTGAGCCTCCTATGATTGGCTTAACGTAGTCGTATTTCACCAACTCCACTTGGTAGTAGTGAATCAGCGGTATGTAGAGTAGGTTGATTAAACCAACAATCGGTGGTGCCCCTAGGATTACCATGAAGGCAAGCACGCCAGTCATTATCGAGAGGACGATGACAGCCGTTAAGCTCGCATTAACCCACTGGAGCCTACTACTCAACACATTGTTCAGCTTATTCAAGATGGCCATGAAGGCTACGTCAGGGTCCGTGCCCGATGCAACGAATGAGTGGGCGTAGGAGAGCAACTCACGCCTATAACCACCCCTCCTCAACAACCATGGGGTGGTGACAACGTTTAGGAGCATGGATAACTTGAACCAAGACCTGGAGAGCCTGGAGGCTTCACTTACTGCCAGGTCCGTGCCATCCTCGGGAGCCCTAATCACGAAGACCAAGTCAGCAACGTACTCCTTGATAGAGGTCATCGATTAATGGCGAGGCAATTTAAAAGGGTGCTATTTCCCGAGCATGGGCTTTATCTTCCTGTGGTATATGTCTATTAACTCCCTCAGGGCGTTGTAGTCCTCGTTTAATGCCTCGAGCATTGCGTCGAGAATGTTTATCAAATCCGCCTCAACCTTGGCGAGCTCCTCGAAGCACGCTACGGCAGTCCCTAAGTCCTCGCCCTCATCCTCAGGGCACCTCCTCAATACCTGCTCTGTGTACATAAGCAATGCCTCCTCGAACCGCGAATGGGCTTTCCTAAACTCCAAAAACTTCTCACGAACCCTCCTACCCAACTCCCTCATTTCAGCCAACGCCCTAGCGACATCATCCAACCCCGAGGACATACAAATCACTGCAGTTAGCACAACAATTTAAACCTATAAGAATCACCTAACCAGCAACTCGACAATGTACCTCCTCGTCCTCGTTAGCTTGAGGCTTAGTTCTCTAACATCGCCGTCGCAGACAAGCTTTGCCCTTAGTTCCATGGGCTCGCTTGAGTAGACGACATACGTGACCCTATGCCTAGGGTTCAACCTATCGCTTAAGTCGACCACCCTGACCGACTTAACCACCTTCACCTTACCCCTCAGCTCGCTCGGTATTTCGAGGTAGTAATCAACGCACTCTATGTTTATTACCGATGCATAAACATCGCTGTCTAGTTTTTTGTAGTTTCGGTAGAGGATTACTGCTGCAATGTGGGTGCAAACCTCGCTCCTCCTCCTAAGACCCCAACTGCTCTCGAAGCACGAGCAGTAATACCTACCACCCCTAAACCTAACCACGTAGGTTGGGTACTTGTCACCCAACTCAGGCAAGCCCCTCACGACCCAAACATTCTCGCCGTACTCCTTGACCGTTCCTTTCATGAATCGAATAAGCGCCCTCCTAATCCATGATTTGCTTTTGTTTGGGAAATCCTCCCTAAGCCTCTCAATGGCTAGGTCGATGA
>WYEB01000566.1_pt1 | contig 12888 bp, 11 predicted proteins | sample 6343061 | NCBI WGS metagenome assembly WYEB01 (sample SAMN13812332, study PRJNA600296) | hot springs metagenome | biome: ENVO:00000051; feature: ENVO:00002007; isolation source: sediment sample from Evening Primrose shelf | place: USA: Yellowstone National Park, Evening Primrose Hot Spring ... | reverse complement strand
TGATCATCATTTCACCAATCTGAGAGGCAGGATCGTTATTCTCAAGAATGAAACTTTCATCAGGCTTCGGCAGACCTAGCTCATTAATAAAGATCTGGCTCATCTCATAATCAAAATGTTGCCCTGTATGAATAAAAGTAAACTCTATGCCACGTCTCTCAAGCTCTTTTATCACTGGAGCCATTTTAATAATCTCTGGTCTAGTCCCTACGACAATCACTATGCTCATAGCTTATACGCCTTTCCAAAACCTACTCCATAGTATCTAAAGCCATGTTTAACAGCTTGATAAGGTTCTATAACTCTTCTTCCATCAATAATTATCTTATGTCTCATGATCCTGCCTATCACGTCTAGATCAATATTTTTAAACTCGGGATGATCGGTTACAATAACTATTGCATCTGAATCTTTAACGGCGTCTTCAAGTGATAAAGATCTTTCTGCTCCAAAAGTTTCAGAGGTATACGGGTCATAGACTGTCACCTTAGATTTTTTCTTGATAAGCTCTTCAACAATATGTTTAGAAGGACTTTCACGCGTGTCGCTCACGCCTCCTTTATAGGCGGCTCCTAAAACTGTTATTCTAGCATTTTTAATCTCCAGCTCAGCCTCTCTCAAAGCTTTCTCAACGATCTTTACAGTGTGTATTGGCATATAATCATTTATTCTTCTGGCAATCTTGATCAGTTCGGAGCCCCAGAAGTCAGGGTCTATAGAGATCAGCATATAAGGATCTTTTGTCAGACAAGGTCCTCCCACGCCTGCACCAGGCATATGAATATGAACACGTTGATGAGTATTAGCAAGTCTAATAGCCTCATAGACATCTACACCAAGTTTCTCAGCCATAACAGCGAGAAGATTAGCATATGCAATATTAAGATCTCTATAAGTATTCTCAGCAAGCTTAACAAACTCAGCAGTGGTGGCGTCAGTAGTTAAAAGCTTTGAATTAACTCTACTATAAAGCTCAACAGCCTTCTCAGTAGATCTCGGCCCTACACCACCTACAACTCTTGGCATATTCAAAAGCTCCTCAACAGCTCTTCCAGGAGCAATCCTCTCAGGAACATGCGCAAGATAAAAATCCTCCTCAGCCCTCAGCCCAGACTCCTCTAGCAACAGCTTAGCAAAGCCAGCCGTGGTGCCCGGCGGAATAGTAGACTCAATAACGACAAGCAAACCCCTATGCAAGCCCTCCCGGACAGCCAGCAAAGCCTCCCTGAGATAAGAGAGATCCGCAACCCCATCCCTAACCGGGGTGGGAACAGCTATAACCACGGCATCAGACTCTCTAACAACCCTGACAGCATCAGTAGTAGCCTTCAAAAGCCCCTTAGAAACGACATCCCTGAGCAAGACATCCAAGCCAGGCTCCCGAATATAACACCTACCACTATTCACAGCCTTAAGCCTATTAATATCAACATCAACACCAACAACACTAAAACCCCTACTAGCAAAAACAACAGCCGTTGGTAGACCAACATAACCAAGTCCAATTATGCCGATCTTGTATAAACCCCGCATTCTCTCACCGATCTGAATTGCAATGGCAAGAATAAATTTTATGCTCCTGTATTCTCTATATATTATTTATCTTATTGATGATTCGATTTAAATGGTGCTATAAGCCACGCTTGCTGGTATGCTAATATATTCTCCAACTTATTGCAGGGAGGTACGTTGATTCCGTAGTAATCAAGCTCTGTTTTCATATCTAGTGGTTTTAAACCAAGCGCTTTGAGAAAGAGTTCAAAATCTCTTATTGTGAAGAAATGTAGATGCGTAAATGATTGTCGAGGAAAATAACCTCTAAGCATTTGCATGCGCCATCCAATCCAGCCACTATTAGGTAGCGTCACAACAACTCCTTTTCTCGCTATTTTTGCGGCCTCCATCAACGCTTTTTGAGGGTACTTCAAGTGCTCTATGGTCTCTATAAACAATACGTAATCAAAGCTTCGTCCAAGGGCCAAAAGGCTTTGTTGATCTACATCCATAACATAAGCTTTCAACCCCGATCTCAACACTTTTTCCACAGCTTTTTCAGAGATATCAACCCCAACAGCATCAACATATCGTCTCTCCTTTAGGAACGACATATTAAATCCCTCGCCGCACCTGACCTCTAAAATTGTTGAGTAAGGTTCTATTCAGCCCTCAATCAGGGCGAGTCGTATCTTGGTGTTTAAAGTGATGTGCGTGCTTTCGTGATACTCCTCATAATTCTTCACAACTTCGTAAAATGGAGGATCTTTCTTCAAAAACCATGATATTCCCGTCTTGAAAGAGCCTAGAAGATACCTCAGGCACTTAGCTATGTTTCTCATGTACCATCCCCCTATAAATTTCGATAATGCGTGGTACTATAAATTCTGCACAATATCTTCTTCCGCGAGTTAGTGCTTTAAGCCGCATTTGATCGTATCGATTTTTTCCAAGGATAATATCCTCTATTGTACTGAAAAGAGCTTGAATGTCTCCTCTAGGTAAGATGAATCCCTCACTTCCATGTCTGAAGATCTCCTCAACCCCTGGAAAATAATATACTATGGGTATAGCGCCATGACACATTGCTTCTATTATAGCGATCGGGAAAGTCTCCGTATGGTATGTAGGTAGCACAAATATATCAGATGCCAGATATAGTTGCCACTTTAAAGTTTCGACTACTTTTCCAATATATACTACTAGATCTGATAGTCCAGTAGCAACTATTAACTCTTTTAATTTCGATTCATCAGGTCCGCTACCAGCTATTATAAAGACTACTTTGTCCCTGATGGCGGGGTATTTCCTTTCTAAAGCTCCAGCTACTTGAATGATGTCGAAAATTCCCTTGTTTTTAATGATTCGCCCAACAAAACTGATCACGGTTTTGTTATCATATCCCAGAAGTCTTTTTGCGTATAGTTTCGAATAGTGAGTCTTTGACACGTCTGGCGAACTACATAAACTACATAATATAAAATTTGGAACTACTATAATGTTTTTTGCATCATAAAGTCTCACTAATTTCGAAGCCTTTAATCGTGTTGGCACGATTACCTTGTCAGCACTGTCTATACACTTTTTTCTAATAAGGTATTCAAGAACATTTGGAGGGGTTTCAGTATCGTATCCGTGACCTGTGACAATACAGGGCAGTTCCTTTTCCTTTGCAATGATGCAAGAGATCAGGCTTCTTAAGGACAAATGATTTGAGTGTATCACGTCGACTTTTTCTTTTTTGATGATGAATTCTATTCTACCTGCGATAATCAATGCGAATAAAAAGAGGCGTGGCTGAAGTACTATAAATGGCAATAATCTAATCACTTTGTGAGCATACTTTAAGCCGCGCAAGATATCCTTTATTTTGTAGTAGAAATTCGAAGGTAGTCTGTATACGGAGAAACTCTTATGGTAGGTATTTGCGCCAGATCTCGTATGAAGAACTATAACTTTATGACCTTTTCTAGCTAAAAAAATACTCATATTGAGTACATATTGCGATACTCCACCAATCTCGGGTAAAAAATCCCCAACAATCAATATTCCAAGCCGTTTCATAAGGGATCAATGCCAGAGATCTTTAATGATTTTACTCGCAGTGGTTAATATTCTCGTATAGAAAAAGAGCATTTTGTTAATTTTATGTTTTTCTGCCATGTTAAAGTCCATGTTTGAATAGTTGACATTCCGTAGACGAATGTAAGCCTTAATCATGTCAATAGGTCTTGTTAAAATAGTATACCCATAGAGGTTGCTAAGTCCTATTTCCTCCAGTGGATAATCCAACCTTGGCACTGACGCAGCTAAGTTCAAATAATGACTTAAACCTATTTCCGTCATCAAAGCTGATCCTATGTTAGCTTTTAATCCGAGCCTTTGTGTTTTGAGTATTGCTTCACGTGTAATTGTTAAACATCCCAGCTTAGATGGGTGAAAGTTCACGGCATCTGCGGCCTCTGTTTGGGCAAATAATTCTATATCCGAGGGTCTTCGTAGGCTTTCATCAAGCATTATCTCGATAACTGGATAGAACCTCTTCCTCAACTTGGCCATATCTATGGGTCTGTCTCGCGGCATTGGTTGCTCAACTATGTTAACACTATGTCCTTCCATGATTGAGAGCGCTTTTTCCGCCTTCTCAAAGGTGGAAAAACACTCATTGGCATCGGCTCTTAGGACGATTTCTTCACTATGTTGTTTTCTCACGGAGTAGAGAGCCTCTAATAGTCTTCTAAGCTCCTCGAGATTACACGGTATCTTGAACTTGACGTGCTTGAAGCCCGACTTAATGGCCTCCTCAAGTCTAAGCGACATAATAATGGGATGAGTTAGGAATATAGTGTAGGTTACCGGTATTTCCGTTCTATACACGCCTCCCAGCACTTCAGCCTCATACTCAGCTTTTTTAGATTGTGCGAGAGCATGTATTACAGCTGACTCAAGTGCGAGATAAGCCCCGTAATTCACTTGCTTCCCCTTTCTAAACTCACTATACTCACTAGACTTCAATATATCCAAAGCGTCTTCAAGAGATAGCCCCTGAATCTTCCTAGCTAAAGACAGTATTTTAGCGTAATCATCTACAACATTAGTGCTATATGGTGTGCCCTCTCCCACACCAATGAGATCAGAATTTGTTATCAGGAATACTATAAGGTGGGTAGTTTTAGCAACAAGTCTCCAACCACTAATATAGTGGGAGGTAGGAAAGGAGAGTATAGTACTATATAAAGCTTTGATGTACATACGAGTGCCACCTATGTTAAAAATAATGTACAGACTCCATTGTTGTATAACAAGCCTTTTCCGTTTTCTAGTAAGAAGTGAAATGGTTTTTTATATAAGCTATAGTATCCGATAAGGCCGGGCATAAGTTTATCTCTTAACGGCTGAGGAATTATAACTTGTTTATTCAAATAATTTCTTATGATTTCTATAACAGCGTCTGGAGTATTTACTTTAGGTCCTATAGAACCATGTTTTGGTATCTTTTGGGTTTGCCACATTAGATCACAAAAGCCGAAACTTATGTATGGTTGTAGACATAGAAAGTGTGAGCTAGACGCGTAGATGTTGACGTATGAAATCGGATGTAAAACAAGATCACTGAAACCTCCTTGAGAGAAAACGGTGTAAGTATACGTATCTTCGTCTGCCTTTATGATAGGCTGAAATGGTAGTCCGAAGTTTGCTACAAATCCTATAATAACCAAAGCTAGTGGAATTACAAACCAGTTTTTCTCTACTATAAATCTATATAACTTTTCATATGTTAGCAGGAGATTTACCGAAAGTAGGAAGGAAATTATGCTCAGAGCTCTAGCACCTGTCATAAACGATCCTACTCCAGCCCATCCTATTATCCAGGTCAGGTAGGAAGCAAATAATAGTTGAGAAAGCATCTTTTCATCATGATTAAGAGAGCCCCATTTAATCAACAACATAATTGTGTGAATAAAGATCAGACCTAAAATAATAACGTTTTTCGCATGGTTGCTTATCAAATACTGAAAAAGCTCTACAAATGTTAAACCTCTTGCCTCAAGAGCCGTTCTCGCTATTTCGATCTCCTGTATATACAATGAAAATATTGTACGAATTGCTGTTTTAAGCAAACCATGTAGTAAATGCACATCGGTATATATTTCATAAATTATAAATACAGATATAATTATAAGAGATATAAGAATCAATTCTCTTCTTAAATGCCTCACGACTTTAATAACTCTATTGAATACGCTAGAAAATGATAGGATCATCGTAACTATTAATATGTATGCGATCACTATAACGCTTGTAGATAAATGTGTAGAGAGCAGTCCTAAAAATATAAGAAACACGAGACCTAAGACTCTAATTGCTGTGTCATTTCTTTTAAATATCCATTTTATAAGGATATAAAGAACACCTCCTGAATATATATACCCAAGCTCGACACCACCATAGTAAACAGCCAATGAAATCGATAGTACAAAAATCGTTAATAGCCATAAAAAGCTATTCAGATCTTTTTTTCCCTGGGTTGAGCATTTAAGCTTATCAAATAGTGTAATAAGAAATAGCACATATCCTATATAGACAGTTATAAGCACACTATTCATGCTCCATCCAAGGCTAATCGATGATAACAGACTTAATATGGCAGGTATGATACCGTTGCCAGGATGATATCCGTACGGGTCGGAATAATATAAAATTCCAGTTGTATCGACATGGCCATTGGCAATAATCCACTTAGCAAACGAATAATGGGCTGTGCTATCCCAAGGGCCCGTAATACTTAGTGCATTGGGATACTTTAGAATAGGTAAGACAACTACTAGGAATGTCTGAGTAATCAAGAGAATGATTACTGAAGTTCTGTTATCAAATAGTAAATATGAAAGCAAACTAATTGCAACAATTACAGCAACCGTCTCCCAGAAGATTCCTTCCAGAGGCCATACATCTATAAACGAACTGGAGTTCCAAGTCAAAAACATCAGATATAGTGCGAGGATGAGAGTTATTAATAAAATGATGATGATTCTTCTCTCTTCAGGCTCCAAGCTTGTCAGCCTGCACTAATCTACTTATAAGCTTAAACAATCTTTCGGCTCCAATTCTTCGATCAATGTATTTTCTAAAGGTGAGAACATTTTTCCTGAATTCATCTAGCAAATTCTTGTTTATAGCTAGTGCTTTAATTGCTTTTTCTATACAAGCGTAATCTTGGGGTTCGCATACTATGCCTAGCTTATTCTTCTCAACAATTTCTGCTAGTTCACTCCGCTTATTCGCTATAGCAATTACAGGTAATCCTGCAGCAATATACTCGTAAAACTTGACTGGAACAGCATAATTATAAACAGGATCTCCTATTCTTGGAATAACACCGATATCGCAAGCTGATAATAATGTCACAACACCATTTGTATCTATAACCCCCATGTAGATGAACTCATCTGTAAAATAGTCAATAATACGCTTAATACCATCATTAAGAATGGGTCCCGCTGCTACAAACTTAATATCAACACCTAGCTCTTTCCCGATCTTCCTAATCGCAATTAATACCGGCAAAATATTATAATATCCATATGAGGATAGCCCCCCTATGTATCCAATAAGTAAGGACCCTTGGTTTAACCCAAGTCTTTGTCGCACCTCTTTTTTGTTAAGTGGTTCGAAAACATTTAGGTCTGCACCATTAGGAATAAGGTAAACAGGTTTGTATAATTTTCGAATTAGCGTGTTGACAAGCGTTCTTGTCACTCCTATAATAACACGAGCTCTCCTGTATATACTATAGTTAATGTATTTGTAAACCTTAGCAATAAAACCAGAAAGACCTTTTCTATAAGTAAACGACATGATTTCCTCTTGAGGATCTCTAATATCTATAAAAATCTTTGATCTTACCAGCACGCCACCAATGTAGGACGCTAAAATTAAGTATGAATCAGGTATGCTGATTATTATTACCTTAGGTCTTATGATTAGAATTAATAAAATAAGCGAAAAAGATAGTAAAAAGTTTATTAGAAGAACTACAAGACTACGTGATGAAATGGCTAATGGTATAGAATAACATTCTTCAGACGACTTTGCAATGCCATGACGAGTTATATGAGTGACACCGATGCAAGCGACCCTCATACCTCTTGCCCTAAGATATTTCATAAAATATTCAATTCTTCTATACGCTGCTTCAATTTTCCCCAGATGACTACAAATGAACAATATATCAACGTTATTCAACACATGGACACCTTTAGATTACTATAACGTGATTCTTAAACAATATACTGTTTTCCTCTAGCTTGACTCCATTTTAAACCAGGTTTAAAGCTTTTTAAACGCTTCAAATATCTTTCTCTCTATGTTCTCTTTACTGAATATTTTCATAATGTGGTTCCTACATTCCATAGCAAGACTTAAAATGTTTTCCTTGGATCGCAGTGTGAAGATCTTTAATTTCTCAATAAGGTCATAGATGTTTCCTGGCTTGAACAAAAACTTCTTTTGCAGACAATCATCAACAATTTCTGTTATACCACCAACACTGGAAGCCAAAGGTATAGTGCCTAATGCCATTGCTTCCGCTACAGCATATGGAAGAGGCTCCTCTGTAATCGAAGGAATTATAAGAACCCACGACTCTTTATGCAACTCCATGATCTTCTCATGACTTACTTTGTCCAGCACCCACACCTCTAAACTCTGATACTTTCTTCTCAGCTCATTCAAAATCCTTAAGTTCCTATAGTTGTATTCTCCAACAAGAAAAAACGTAGCCTAATATCTTGTTTACCTATATCCTTAGCCATCCACTCAACTAGTGTCCTAGTTGTTCCCGTAATAGCGCTCGCTCTTTTATAAAGGCTATGGTTGATTAATTTATATGCTTTAGAAACAAATCTCGAGAGACCTTTTTTATATGAAATCAACATAAGTTTCTCCTGAGGATCCCTGATATCTACAATAATTCTCGATCTCACCAATAAGCTGCTAACATAAGATGCTAAGAGAAGGTACGAGTCTGGAATACTGACAACCACTATTCTAGGCTTTAGAATTAAAATCAATGGAATAATTGAGAAAGATAATAAAATATTTATGGGAAGAAACGCTAAGCTAGATGATGAAACACTTAGAGGGACTTGGTAACATTCTTTCGAAGGCCTTATGATTCCATAGCTAGTTAAATGAATAACCCCAATGCATCTAGTTCTCAAGCCCCTTGACTGAAGATATTCTAAGAAATACTTGACTCTTTTATAACCTGCCTCAGATTCGCCCAGATAATTACAGATGAATAGTATGTCAATATTATTCAAAGCACAAAGATCTTATAAATCCGATAATATTATGGCAGTCTTAATTAATATCACAATATACATTAAGTAAGCGTTTTTGCAATTAAGTTTTCAAGAGTGCTGAATGATATTTTTCTATCATATCGTTTGGCTGTAGATATAACTTTTTCCTGTTCTATTTCGGTGGCTTTAATAAGGTATTCGGATAGCTGTGTAATATCTGAGTATCGTGCTTTATATCCATTTACTCCTTGTAATATGAATTCTTGTGTCCAAGGCAAGTCAAACGTTATCACTGGTATTCCGAGTGCTTGTGCCTCCATAACAGCTAATGGTGCTCCTTCATAGAGGCTTGGGTGTAATAATACATCCACGTATTTCGCCAGTAATCTTAGTAGCATAATTCTTTCGACAAATTTAAAATATTTTATATGTGTTGTTAGCTCTTTTCGTCTAATATATTGATTAAGCCATGACTCGAGAGGACCTCTCCCGAATATCCATAAAGCGACATCTTTTTCGTGTCTCTCTTTAACTAAATATTCAATAGCTTTAACAGCGTGCGTGATTCCTTTCGTATAGTAAAGCCTACCCACATAGGCAATTACAATCTTACCTTTTTTAACTCTTTTAACATTCTGTCTGAGCTTAGCCAAATACTCATATTCTATACCTGGATAAATAACTGTCCCGCGATAATCAATGTCTTTAGATGAATTTGAGTACAATTGTTTGTGCTCCATTGCAACATGTCTTGACACAAATATATAGTGATCACTAATCAAAAGATCTTTCTTGATTAAGTAATTATATAGGGGGATCTCTGCATAATACGCAAGCTCCTCCAAACTTAACTTTCTAATATCGTTTCGTGAAACGTACTGAAAGAAAGCTAGGAGAGAGTATATAGAACCGTGAAATATCGTAACACGCTTCATGGATTTTCCGAGTTTTCTTAGTTTCCTCGTTATGAGCCATGTTAATGGACTATTTGATAGGATCACAGCATTGTATCTATGCAGTAGTTTTTCTAAATAATTTCTAACAACCATTGCATAAAGTAGCCATCTTGGGGGTATTTCAGGGAAGTATACTCTGATTATAGTAAGTTTATTGCTTACCCTTTCTATATTTATTCTCTTACTGACATCAGCTTTCCCTGATACTACAAAAACTTTCCAGCCCTTATTAGATAGCCATTCCGCTACCTGCTTGGAATACATAGCCACGCCCCCAAAGATGTATGGCGGGTATTCATGGCTCAGCAAAATCACAGTTTTATGTCTCTCGTCCATTACCGAACCCCCCGAAGTTAATGTTTCAAACAATTGATCCTATAAGTCTTTTGTATCTTTCCGCTAGGCGATCCCAGCTAAATGCCTCTCTGAAGTTATATGCGTTTTTATTTAATGTTACCCTGATAGTGTCTATATTGCTGAGTAACTGTTTTAATATGTTTTCTAGCTCTGCATACGTAGAGTATATGTATATACCTTGTTTGTACCATAGCTTAAACTCTGCTATGGCTGTTGTTACTACTGGTACTCCACATGATATGGCCTCTGCTATTTTAAGAGGAGTAGCGAAATTCATAAGCATTTTCCTGAGAGGCGCTAAAACTATGTCGCTCGAGTTTATAAATAAAGGCATCTTTTCATATGGTTGCGGTGGGTAAGTAAATATGTATTTATCAATTCCGAAATGCCTAGCGTATGCCGTTAATAGCTTATAATAGTATTTGGCATGTGAGAAACCTACTATCAATAGTCTTATGTCAGCTATCTTTCGAAGTTTTCTTAAGACTCTCATTATATTTTCTACATCAATCCATACATCTAGAGAGCCTTGTAGAAGAAGAAGATGATAATCAGTGTCTAATCCTATCTCTTTTCTTGCTATCTTCTGATCTATTGGTTTAAAAATTTCTGTATCTACACCATTAGGTATCACATGAACAGGTTTGCTAGGAGCAATATTTTCAACAATCTTTTTTAGTCCGTATGAAGGCGTCACTATAACATCACTATTTCTTAACGCGGGGTATACAAAAGTTTTTACTCCCATCTCTATGAGACCTTTTCCCTTGGTATAATATGCTGATGCTGATTCTGGAAAATAATCTAGAAAATCATATACGTTGGGGATCCTCATTTTTTTAGCAAGTTTTGACGCTATAAAACTAGGAAGAATATTGCTATGAATAATAACATCTACATCTTCTTTCTCGATAACATTTTTAATCGTGATATAAATTTGCGAAGCATTTATAATATAATAAAGACCTAAATTACTAGTTTTCAAAGCGTTATATATAGGAATTTCTACAGCTTTTAAACTTCTCTTGATCTCATGTGCTAAAGGATGATTAGTATATGATAATATAAAGATCTCATGATTATTCGCTAGCCTTTTGGCAATATGATACATACGATTCGGTATTGGATGTCTTAACAAATCATTCGGCGGAATTATAAATATTCTCATATGCTTCTCTCCTTCTCTATAATTTTATCTATCTCCATCCAATTTACACTGATAACATTTAACATCTCCTCTTTTGTTAAATTCTCTCTTGCTAGACAAACTATCTCTGGAGACATCTTCTCAGGCCCTTGGTAGATAAAAGGCTGACCATTCTTAAAGCATAATGCTGGATGATCTGGTGTATTTTTCAGTTTAGGTAATGGATATCCTTTAATGTTGTTATTTATTTTGATCTTATCCTCAAGAAATGATTTGAGTAATCTTGCGATACGCCAACCAGAATTGCCGTCTCCTATAGGGCAGGTAGAGAGTTGAGGAGGTTCTAACTCGGGAAGCTTTACTAATCTTGTTATTAGATCTGTTGTCTCAATAATATTGTCGGGACTTGTTAGATGATTATAGCCGAGAATAACAGTTTCAGGCCACTCAGTGACTTCTCTTAGTGTCACAATTTTTTTACCAAGTAAAAAAGCCTCCTCCTGAACGCCTCCACTATCGGTGACAACGACACGAGCCTCTTTCAGAAGAGTAATAAATTCTAGATAACCAATAGGTTTAGTAAGCAAAATATTCTTAAACTCTTTAACCTTTTCAATTAACCCTGTCTCTTGTAGCTTCTTTCTAGTGTGAGGATGTATCGGAAAAATTATTTTATATTCTGGAAGATTAGTAGCAATTTTGGTTAATATAGAAGTTATATTGATGATGCGTTTCTCTGTCAAATTTTCTCGTCTATGTATAGTGATAAGAATATAATTCAAAGGATCCAGATCATATTCTTCAAAAACTGTTCTTTTCAAAAGATTTCGCGAAATAACGTATAGAAGAGTATCCACCACAGTACTACCAACGAGCCTAATGGTAGACAGAGGTATGCCTTCATATAATAAATTTAGTACAGCAATTTTAGTTGGTGATAATCTGATAGAGGCTATTGAATCTGCTATTTTCCTATTGACCTCTTCCAACATAAAAAGATCAAAACTACGCATGCCAGCTTCATCATGTATAAAGGGTTTCATCATATAGACAGATGCTAAAGCTGACGCTAATACTGTATTTGTATCGCCAAGAGCATATACATATTTAGGCTCTCTTTTCTTTATAACATTTGATATTCCATGAATTAACATCTCCACCTGCTGTGTCACATCTAGCGATTGAAAACCTATATTCAAATACTCATCAGGCTCAGGCAGGCCTAGTTGTTCAAAAAATATACGACTCATCTCATAATCATAATGTTGACCACTCCATACAAAAATATAATCTACTCCAAGTTTCTCAAGAGACCATATTACAGGCGCTAATTTAATAGCCTCAGGCCTGGTACCAGCAACAATCATTATAGAATTACTCTTCTCACTCATTTTTCACATACTTTAACAGGCTGCTATGTTCTATTCTTAAAATTTCCTAAAGAATTAACAATTATGCTCATAAGATCCTTAGGATAATCTTGTTCAAAAATATTATCAAGTTTAGACTCTATGAGACCAGCCTCATTATATGTTGGAACAATAATCGTTACTCTAGGTCTGTAGGAAGGATCCTTTTTAATATCCCAGGGCTTGTTAAGCCATCTGCTCCTAAGATACAGGTAGTA
>WYEB01000565.1_pt1 | contig 12888 bp, 15 predicted proteins | sample 6343061 | NCBI WGS metagenome assembly WYEB01 (sample SAMN13812332, study PRJNA600296) | hot springs metagenome | biome: ENVO:00000051; feature: ENVO:00002007; isolation source: sediment sample from Evening Primrose shelf | place: USA: Yellowstone National Park, Evening Primrose Hot Spring ... | reverse complement strand
TGAAGGAGCCCGACCCCAGGCAGCGTAAGGAGCTGCTCGAGAAGGTCAGGAGGCTTAAAGAGGAGCTAAATAAGCTTTCCGCACAACTGGACATGCTGGAAAAGGAGTTAAAGGGGGAGGATGCTGGGGATCAGCCGTGGGGGCCATAATTGACGTCCTTAAGAAGGACCTTGATTACGTGAAGGAGAAGGATGAGGAGAAGTGGAGGAAGGCCATGAAGTGGCTTGAGAGAGTTGAGGAGCTCTACTACGATGGGAGGACGGTGGTGGACAACTACGACGCGTTCTTCATGGCCCTGGGCGTAGTCCTTCTGTACGCCATACCAGTTGAGCCTTATAATGTGGAGAGGTTGGCCTCTGCGCTTGGAGTGGACCTTAAGGGCCTGGGCGCGAACCTTGACCACTTCACGTGGTTCCCTTGTTGAAGCCGTGGGGCCGATAACGTTAATTACCGCCCGACCATATTATATTATGCGGCGGTGAACGTGGAGGCCAAGGACTTAGTGGCCCTTATTGTTATTGTGGGCGCCATCATAGCCCTGGTGTTCAAGGCCCTGACGTCAGACCAGGCCCTGGCCGTGATCATGACCGTCCTCGGCTACTACTTCGGCTATAAGCAGGGCTACGGTGAAGGCCTCGGCAGGGCGCGGCAGCTGCTCAGCGAGCGCGAGCAGCCTAGTCACAGCTCATGAGGTTAGAGGCCAGCAGCACGGCCGCGTAGATCGCCAGCATCACGCCGGTGAAGAGGAGGTATAGGTTAAGGTTCACGTATGTGTTTACCGACAGCCACAGGTGGCTGACCGGCCACTCGCCCAGCGCTGCCCTGACGGCCAGCCAGGTGACGTGATGTCCTGAGAGTATGCCCATGGGCGCGGCTATGATAAACAGGAAGGCCTGCAGGAGCGGGCGCGGAGGCGTCTGCATCACTATGAACTCGTAGGCCACAAGCATGGCGTAGAACCCGAGCACGAAGGCCCAGACGTAGGCCTTAGCCTCCCACACCTCTATGGTGGCGTCGGCGAGGCCCAGGATGACGCCCGTTATGAAGGCCATTCCGAGTGATATCCTGTATTCATGATATGTACAGAGCGCGGGACGTCACCCCATAGGCCTTACGCGCCCTAGCTCTAAAATACCTTTAAGATGGGGCGCGCCTCAGGACAGGGGCACCCAGGCCTCCCAGATCAGCCTGACGGGCCCGCTGTACGCGCCCACGCTGTTACCGCAGAACATGAAGCCCTTAACGTTAATGCACGGCTGGTCGGTGTCAGCGTGGTCCTGGTCGAAGGCCACCACGTGAAGGAACGGCGCCCCGCTCAGCACCTCGGTCCTCACGCCTATGGCCACGCTGGTGTAGCTGCCTGAGCACCTGTCATTGAACCACGCCAGCACCCACCCGTCGCTGTACACGTAGACGGCGGCGCACGGGGCGCCCGCGCTGCTGCCGTTCCACCACACTATGCTCCCCTGGCTTATGTCCCTCACGTAGAGCGTCAGGCCCAGCTGCGTGGTCGGCAGGCCGCTGACGTATGCGGTCGTGTACGTGGTCTGGGGCCTCACTATTACGTAGCTGCCGGGCGGCGACAGCCTGTCGGTGTAGTACGGTATGGGCGCGCTCACGCTGGTCACCCTGTCGGCCACAGGGGTAAGGTCGAGCAGCCTCGTGTACTCGACGCCCCCACCGCTGTCGCTGCCCGAGGACGCCAGGAGGTTCCTGAAGGCGCTGCCAAAGGAGCTGAGGCAGACCAATAGGTCTATCAGCTTGTTCTCATGGGCCGGGCTTATCAGGTCGCCCGAGCGCAGCATCGGGTAGCCTGTCGCTATGCTCCAGCACGCGTTAAGCTTGTCCTGTATGTCCGCGGGGACCGACGCGCCCCTCAGCTTAAGGACCTGCAGCAGCCTGGACACAGCCGAGAGGAGGTTGGCCGCGGCCAGCGGGACCAAGACGTAGTGTTCGGCCCGCACCTCCTTGCCGTAGTCTATGTCGCCGATCACCTTGTTGATGGCTATCTGGCTGACATTGAAGTCCCTCAGGGCGGCGGCCACGTCTGAGTGCAGCGACGCCAGCCCGTAGTCGGCGCCCTGGCCTCGGTCGTACAGCCCCAGGAGGCGGTTCAGCACCGCGTCCGCGCCCTTAGCGAGGTCGAGGAGCCGCATGATGTACTTCAGCGTTACGTCGCTGCCCCTGGCCAGGTCGTACGCGACTGTGCCCTTAAGGGGCGTGATGTCCGCGCCAAGGCCTAGGTCGGCGCCCTTCAGCCCAATCAGGCTGTACTCGGCGCCAAGGCAGGCGTCAGCGCTTCTCAGCCCAATTAGGCTGTACTCGGCGCCAAGGCCTGAGTCCACGAGCCTTAGCCCAATTAGGCCGTACTCGGCGCCAAGGCCTAGGTCGGCGCCCTTCAGCCCAATCAGGCTGTACTCGGCGCCCGCAGCGGAGTCCAGCGTCGGCGACCTTACCAGGGAGGCATCGACGCCGGCCGACATATCGTACGCGACCGTGCCCCTAAGGAGTATCAGGTCCGCGCCCAGGCCAGCGTCGATGGCGGCTATAAGCCTGCGAATGACAGGATAGACGTACTTAGGCGCGTTAGCGGGAAAGGCGCCGACGAAGCTCATTGTATCACGCCCGCGCCCTTGGCCACTGTGTTAGCCCAGACGGCTATCCCCTGGGAGACGCACAGGAACGTGTTGATGACGCCCTTGTGGTTGTCCGGGTCTATGACGTCCCCCCACGCCACGTACCTCACTGTGGCATTACATATAGCGAAGGTGACGGGGGGCCCTGGGGGCCTGACAAGCATGCCTACGTACGAGAACTTTGAGACGTTAGCCGGGAAGGCATTAACGAAGCTCATGCCGCTCCACTCCTCACATGGTCAGGGCACCCCGCGCCCTAAGCCCCAGCGCCCTGTCTTACGGGCAGCGACTCAGCTTATGGTCAGCTGGACCTGTAAGATCCACGTGGCGCTTGAGGACTTGGTGCCGAGCGACTCCTGTTTCCTATTGATGTTCACGTAGTTGTCGCCGCAGCCGTTCGCCACCGTCCACTCGTTCCACGTGAACACGGCCTCGTTAGGGCCGAAGGTCGCCTGGAAAATGACTGAAGTGCCGCTCAGCTGCGGGTAGCCTGAGTCCACCTGCTTGTAGTACTTGTTTATCCCCTGCAGGCCCGTCTGGGTCGCGTCGGCAGCGGCCGTCTCGTCGCCGACCCCTATACAGGAGTTAGAGCCGAAATAGGTCAGCCCTGACTGCCCTGTGACCGCCTGCCATATGAACTGGATGCCCTCGTTCAGGAATATGTTGCCCCTCACCTCCCTGACCTCTTCGAGCCTGTTCCTGAATGCCTCTGCCAGCCTCTCGGCCGGGACTCCGTTCCTGCCCAGCCTGGCTATAGTGCCGTCAGGGTCGTTAAACTTGAACACCCTCGTTACTGAGGTGCCCTTCCCGTGCTCCCTGTACATACGCCCACCCTTGATTAAATTGTTAGGGAAGCTAATATTAGTTTAAGCCGTGCCCAGCAGCTCCATCAGGAAGCCGTACGGGAACGACCGGAGCGTGCCCGAGGTCTGCGTGACGGTCACCTTGTACAGCATGCTGTAGAGCAGCGTCTTGGTGTGGAACCTTATCACGGGGTCCTGGACGGGCCCGCTGTACGTATTTGACACGAAAAGCCCGTAGTTAGTGCCGTCCACGGCTATGTACTCGTTCACCACCACGGTGTCGCCGGCCTGAAGGGCGGACAGGTCCAGGTAGCCCTCAATCATGTAGTCGTCGGTCGCGCCCTTGACCTCTATGACCGTGGTCTCAGCGCTCAGGCTCGAAGGGGTCACGGTCCCCTGGTAACGGGTCTTCGACTGGACTATGACTGCCACACGCGTCCACCCAGAGCCTCAGCTATTAATCAAGGTAACAAGCCTTTTAGCTATAATGTCCCACCTGTACTCATTCATTAGTCCACGTTAATGTAGCCCTCCCTTATGTCAAGGCCGCTGCACAGGCTAAGCCTAACCATGGTCTTTCCCCAAATTTGTGAAATGTAATCCCTAACTTGCGCGTCCCGTTACCACATCAGGATGACCTGGACCGGCGTGTTGGCGAGCGGGCTGTAGGCGAACGACACGCGAGTCACAAAGCTGCTGGTGCTCACGCTCACGCCTGTCACAACGCTCACGTTAGCGGCGCTGGATATGACCGTTATTGACTTGGTGGTAGCGCTCACAGCAGTCACCACAGTGGCAGTGGCTGGGGTGACGCCAGAGATCACATTCGTGGTTGAAAGCGAAATTCCGGTCACAGCTGAGGTGGTTGTCACTGAGACGCCAGCGACCACAGTAGCCGTGGACAGCGTTACGCCAGTCACCGCGCTCGTGGTTGTGACACTGACGCCAGTTACGACAGTGGCCGTGGCTGGCTTCACCCCAGTCACCGCGCTCGTGGTTGTGACACTGACGCCAGTTACGACAGTGGCCGTGGCTGGCGTCACGCCGCTTACAACCGTGACGGTGGTCACCGACACCCCAGTCACCGCGCTCGTAGTAGTGACCGACACCCCAGTCACCGCGCTCGTAGTAGTCACTGAGTGAGTGTGACGTATGTAACCTGAGGAGTCAGTTGAGTAGTTAGTGTCAGTGCCGATACTTGTCACCACCGTCGTAGTGGCAACGCTCACGCCAGTTACGACAGTGGCCGTGGCTGGCGTCACCCCAGACACCACTGTGGTGGTGCTTGCCGACACCCCAGTCACAGCGCTCGTGGTTGTGACACTGACGCCGGTCACGACGGTCGCGGTGGACAGCGTTAGCCCAGTTATCGCTGATGTTGTTGTCACTGAGACGCCAGTTACGACAGTGGCCGTGGACAGCGTTAGCCCAGTTATCGCTGATGTTGTTGTCACTGAGACGCCAGTTACGACGGTCGCGGTCGCAGGAGTTACGCCGGTCACGACGGTCGCGGTGGACAGCGTTAGCCCAGTTATCGCTGATGTTGTTGTGACAGTTACGCCCGTGACCACCGTCACCGCGGTCGTGGCCACGCTCGTAACAGTGGCCGTGGCTGGCGTCACCGACACCACTGCGGCCGCGGTCGAGACCGACACAGTCCTCGTGTAGCCAGTTATTGTGACTACCCCGCTTGTCGTGTCCACGCTTACGTCAAAGGTTACCTCCTTCCCCTTGAACTCAATCATTACCTTGGGCGTGACGCCAGTGGGGATGGATATGGTGGCGGTGCCGGTGCTGTCAAGCGTGACGGTGGTTATGATTATGTTGTCCACCACCCTCCAGGCCATTATGCTCGGGTCAAATACCGTCAGGTAGTAAGGCAAGCCTCACCCCCCTTTTTTAGTTCGGCTGGTCCCTTTTAGTCTTCCAGCTGAACGCAAGGCCCCTCACCACGTTACCTATGTCAAGGGCGAGCTCACCAAGGTGGAGCGCCAGTATATCTGTAGTCACGTATGCCTTGAACCCCTTCTCCTTGGCCTTCATGTAGAAATACACGTCCTCCCCCATCTGGTAGTCCCTCCCGTCAGGTAGCTTCGTGTATATTACCTTGAACCACGGGAAGCCTATGGCCTCGAGCACCTTCCTATCGACCATGGTTATGCCGATGCCAGCGTAGTCCACCTGGTGGACGCCGCTGTTGGGCTTAAGGTATATGGGCTCGGGCTCAAGTAGGTACACGTCGTCATCTATTACCTCTATCTTCCTTGTCCTGTAGGCGTTCGGCACGAACGCCTTGCTCCAGTGATATATGCTAATTATGTCGTATGAGGAGTAGTCGTCAATTAGGTCGTTGAGGGCGCCGTAGTGGACGCTGCAGTTCATCTCGTCCCCCTCCTCGACGCACTTGTACGGCACTATGTCGGTGTCCACGATTATGAGCTTCTCGCAGCCCGTCTGCATGAAGGCCTTGACCACGAGGCTCCTCGAGACGCCAATGTCGTAGTTGTTGTCGAATATGAGGGTGGCTGGCCTGCTGAGCGACCTGAACATGTTAGCGAAGACCACGGCGAACAGTGGTGATATGGGGTACCTGGCGCTTATGCCGACTCCGACGCACTTCACTGGGGTCACCCTCCTGCTGCCGGTCACCCTGCGGCCACGCACTTGGAGGCTGTGCTGATGGTGTACGTGGTGAACCCAGCGCCAGTGTCATCGTATCCCACGAAGGTGCCGGTGGTGCAGCTGTAGCCAGAGGCCGTCTGTGAGCTGTAGGGCTTGAACCCAGAGCCGCTCGTGTACGTCACGAGGCTCGTGACGCAGGCGCCCACGCTTGAGTCGTATTTGCAGTACACCCCAGGGTACGTGAGGCCCTTCCCGCTCACGTACTGAACTGTCTGGACGGTCAAGCCAGCCCCTCACCCCCTGCTTGGAAGCACCAGGACAGTTATGGCCTGTCCTGCAGCGCTTGCAGGGCTGAGGGCCACTCCCAGGACCCTGTTAATGGCAGTGCCCACGCTCACGTCCGTGACCGCTGAGCGCGACGTGGTGGTGTGGGTGTGGGTCAGGACTCCGCTCGAGTCTATGTTATAATTGGTGTCGGTCCCCACGCCCGTCAGGAAAGAGCCTGTAGACAGTGAGACGCTGTGCGTGTGGCCAGCGTATGAGACGGCCCTCCCGGGCGTGCTTGGTGAGTACGTGAGCGGGTCGCCGACGTTCACGGGCCCGTCTGCCGTCACCTGCGCTACGCCCAGCACCAGCACCCTCAGGCTGTCCCCAGCGCTGGCCGAGTCCACGGCCACGCCCACTATGTTAGGGTAGGACGGTGAGGAGGGGTAGACGTTACCGTCGGTGTGGAGGCTCACCACCTGCCCAGCCGATATGGAGGCCCCAGCCGTGAAGTACCTGGTTAGCCCAGTGGGCGGCGCGAGGTCCATAACGTTAGCCGGGACCGAGGCGGAGGCCCGGAGCGAGGCCCTCCGGGCGACTGCATAGCTCACTGGGTCGAAGGGCATGCTATCACCTCATGAAGAGCGTCCACACGTTCAGCGTGCAGGCGTTACTTGAGTCCCTGTTAGTGATCTGAACCCGCACGTAGGGCGCCAGGAGCGGGATGACCAGCGTGGCCTGCCTGGTGGCCCCGGCCGCGAAGGACAGGTCGTAGTAGTTTCCAAGCGCCACCGCGTCGTCCGGTGTGTCGTAGTTAGAGCCGTCAGGCGAGTACAGCCACAGGACCCTCACGCCAGCTGTGGCGTTAAGGCTGTATGAGGCCTGAACGGTGGCCACCAGGGCGCTCCAGCCGCCCATGGCTGTCTTATCTACGTTCACCGAGCCGCCTCCCGCCAGGGAGTAGTTCGAGAGGTCCTGCGTGACGCCCGAGCGGGACGGCGCCAGGGAGTCCATGGCCGCGTCCAAGCCGTGTCACCTCCAGGCCGTCACCTTGACGCCACCACCTCGAGCGTCACGTCTATGCCTGTCGCGCTGGTGGACAGCATGACGTACGGGTAGGCCACGCCCTGAATTATGTCAATGCCGGACCCGGCGCCTGACAGCGTGTAGGTCTTAAGCGTCCTCCAGGTGTTACCGTCGAGCGACACGCTAAGCGTCACGACGCCCGCGCCCCCGAGGCTGTAGTACACGTTCACGTTAGGCCTCCCTCCCTTGTTCAGTACCACGCTGAGCCCCGACGTGTTACTTGAGGCGGCCACGCTGCCGCTGGCGCTGACCGGCTGTAGCTCGCCTACGAGCCTGCTGAACAGGCTCGAGCTGTCTATGGCGCTCGTTATCTGCCCCTGGGCAGTGGTATCGAACTGCGAGACCGTGATGGGGTCGCCGTCGAGGAGCACCGCCTTCCCGGCCGCCGTTATCCTCTGCTGGAAGTTAGCAGTCACCGCGTTCACGGTGTTCACGTTTATGTTCTGAGTGCCGCTGTTGAGCTGGGTGTATAGGTCGTTAAGGGCGTCAATTACCGTGTTCCACTCGGTGCTCGTGAGCCTCTCGGTCCCCTTGTACCTCAGTCCCCTCCAGCTCACTTATTCCCGCCCTCCTTAGACGGGTCGCCGCACTTAGCGCCCAATAGGACTACGAGCCTGTCAATGGACTCCGTCAGCCTGTCCATCTTAAGCGAGAGGTCCCTGAGGACCTGCTCCTGGCGGCGGAACCCGTCATTGATTATCCTATTGACTACCAGGTAGAATAGGTACACTATCACCCCTGCCAGGCTGTAATCGAGAAGTAAAAAGGCCGTCGTGTTGTCCAGGATCAAGGCCATCACCGACTGGTCGTGGTCCTTGGCGGCTTCTTCAGCTCCTCGGAGAGCTTCTTCAGCTCCTCGGAGAGCTTGCTAAGGGCCTGCGCGCTCTGCTGGGCCTGCTGGGCTAACCTCTCCCCCTCCTTAAGCGACCTCTCCATGTCCTCCCGTATCTTCTTAAGGACGTCCTCAGGTGAAGGGGAACGAGCGGACACCTCGGATCACCACCTAAATACATTTAGCAAAACCTTAAATAGGCTTGTAGGGCGCCCTAGGCTGCCCGTTAGCCGCTGGCCGCTATCCTGGCCCTCCTCAGGTACGCCGTCCGCCTCACGAGCGCCAGCCTCAGCTCCGGCACCCCCAGCTTCCTCAGGTAGTCAAGCTCGGCCTCTAGCCCCGCATCGTCGAGGACTCCGTGCGCGTAGGCGTTTATCAGCTCGTTCATGTATGACCGTATCTCCTCGTTAGCCTGGTAAGCCGTTATGTACTGCTTCCACATCTCCTTCAGCACGGCCTTGGTGTTGTTGTCGGTCGGCAGTGCGTCTATTAGCTTGGCGGCCCTGCTGAAGGCCCAGTCGGCCGCCTTGTCCGTGTACCTTGACATCCCGGCGAGCGCCCTGGGCGTCCCGATAACATTCTCGAAGGCGTGCCTGATCTGATCGGCCAGTATGGTACGCCTGGCCATCTCGATCTCTAGGTCCTCCCAGCCATAGGTGGACAGTATCTTGAAGACGGGATCGAGCTGGCTCATATCTATTATTGAGCGCTCCGCCAGCGTGAACATCGAGTTAGCCCACTTGTTCAGGTCATTGTTCAGCGGCCTGAGGTAGATGTACTTGGTCCACAGCTCAGCCCAGACCCCAGTTATGTTCCTGGCCTGCAGGACCTGCGACGTGTAGTTCTTGACCTCGGGCACATACTCGGCCATCGTGGCGAGGGTTGATGGCGACGGTATGTACTCCTTAGCGTTATCTATTGCGAGCTCGAGCTCGGCGTTCTTACTTATCAGCTCCAGCTCGGCATCTGTGAAGCCGAACTTGGTGGCGTCGCTAAGTACCTTCTTCCAGTCGTCACCAGTTATCACATTGTACCGCAGCGCCTTGAGGGCTGTCGATATGAGCGACTTGTAATAGCTCTTAAGCGGCTTAACGGAGATGTACTGCATCCATATGTTTATCCACTCGTCCGGTACCCTGTGGGCCTTGAGGGCGCCCACTATCATATCGTTAGGCAGCGTCAGGTACTCAGAAAGCGTAGCGAGAGTGGTGGGCGTGGGCATCCACTGCTTGGCGTTATCGGCCAGCTCCGCGAGCTCTGTCGTCAGGTTCCTCAGCATAAGCTCCTCGTCTGTGAACCCAAGCTGCTTAGCTATGGACATGACCAGGGCGTCAAGGTCGCTGGGTATGGTCGTGTACCGCTTGGCCCTGAAGTATTCGTTTATAAGCGCCCTGACCTCGTCAGCTAAGGGCCTGACGTGGGCGTACTTCTCAACTATGGACTTGAACACCGGGTCCACGTTATAGTAGTCGAGCAGATTAACGGCCTCAGGCACGTAATCAATCATTGATATAAGCGTGGGCAGCGAGGGGCGCCACTGCTTAGCATTATCTATTGCGAGCTCGAGCTCGGCCATCAGCTCAATTAGGCTTATCTCAGCCGGCGTGAAGCCGTACGCTGCCGCGCCCTTCAGCAGCGACTCCCAGTAGTCCTGGGTTATGGCTCCATAGCGGAGCGCCTTGAGGGCCGCGCTCAGAACCTGCTTGTAGTCGCCCTTCACGGGCTTAACAGTGATGTACTTAGTCCACAGGTCCCAGTACTCGGGCGGCACATTGTACTTGGCCAGCGTCTGCTTGATAAGGTCGGGGTCGAGCACGAGGTACTCGGCGAAGGTCGCCAGCGTGCTGGGCGACGGTATGCTCTCCTTGCGCACTATCCCGAAGAGCGCCTTGGTTATGCTCCTGTAGGCCTCGACCTCCTTTGGGAAGAGCGGGATGTAATTGGCGACCGTGTTTATGAAGTTATCGACGTCCTGGTCGGTCACGTAGCCGTACATTATCCTGTAGAGCAGGTACCCGGAGACCCTGCTCCACCACGCCCTGACCCTCTCCACGGCCTCTATGTCCTGGGCCAGCTCCTGGGCGTACAGCCACAGGTCTATGTAGTCGCTGTCGAGCTTCAGCTCGAACTCCTGTCCAGTTATGACCTTGGTGAGCGCCCTGTAGTGCTGGTTAAGCCTGTCTATGAGCGCTGCCAGCCTCTGCCTTGCGTCCTCCTTGGTTATCGACAGCGTCCTTATTCCGCTCTTGATGTAGTTGTAGGCCTCCCTGAAAACGTCCATGACCCTGTCGATGGCCATCCTGAGCTCGATCAGCCTGCGCTCGTGCGGCAGCCAGCGGACTGGCAGGTTTATCCAGCCTGACTTCCAGGCCTTACTGACCGGGTCCCAGTAGCCTACCTGGTAGCTTGTAACTAGCAGGCCCGAGAGGTAGCGCTCCGCGTCCGTGACGTTTATCATGCCCTCCTTGAACAGGTTAAGCCACCCCGACCTGAGCAGCGTCATCTCATCAGCAATCGTCATGATGTTCTCGGCCACGCTGACAATGGGGACCCAGGCGGGGTGCAGGCCAGTGGCCTGCAGCAGCTTGCTGAACCACCTGAGGTCCAGCTGAATGCTCGAGGCCGGGCTGGTGTCAATTAGCTTGGGCAGTACATCCACCAGCGGGGCATAGCTCTCGAACCTGACGTTAGATGCATTGAACCTGTCGCCCATGTACTGGATTATTGAGTACCTCGACATCCACCTCAGGTCTATCCTGCCGGGTATGTCGGCAGCGGTGTCCGCTAGGATCCAGCTGTCGGCAGTCCACCCTCCCAGCCTGCTGACGATCTCCTGCCCCACGTTCACGCCGTAGACCTCGGTCGTGCGCGTGAACCAGCTGAAGCTCGAGTACGCCATCCACTTAAAGTAGGTGTTGATGGCCAGCTCGAAGGCCTTGACCTGGTCAGGGGACTGGAGCGCCCTCTGCAGGTCTATGGGCGCCACGGGGACGCCTGCCTTCAGCTGGTTAGCCTCTATGGCGTAGACGGTCCTCATAATGTCCGGCGGGTTGAACCACAGCATGCCTGACACGGCCCTCATGTAGAACGACCACAGCTTCTCGAAGGACGGGTAGTTGAATGTCAGGAGGTACATCATTGCGGTCAGGTCCTCGTTCCATCCCCTGACCCAGCTCACCTTCTGCATAGTTTTAACGTCGGGGAATATATCACGCTGCGTCATCCTTGCCAGGTCTGAGTAGGTGGGCAGCTCGAAGATGTAGGACAGGTATATCTTGCGCTCGGCGCCGAACCTGTCCTGGAACTTTATAGCCATCTTCTCAGGGTCTGACGTCAGGAAGTCGATGTACCACTTCGGGAGGCCGTATATCTTGAGGTAAGCCCTTACGGTGGCCAGCAGCGCCTTAAGCGTTTTCTCGTCATTTATGCCCTTGGACAGCGCCAGCATCCTCCTGGCGTAGTCGATCAGCTCGTGCTCAGTGACGGGCTTGAGGAACATGTTTATGGTCGCGCCTTCCTTTATCTCCTGCTCTAGGACGTCACCGAGTATGTTCTGTATCTTCTGGTCGTAGTACTGAACGATGCGCGGCGTGTAGAGCTGGCCGATATTTACCATCAGCATGTTAGCGATCCCCATTGACAGGCCTATGCCGAAGCCGCTGTAGTACATCTCGAGGCCGTGGACGAGCGCGTCGGCCAGCTCCCCCAGCCTTATATTCCATGACCCGCCCGTGCCCGCGAGCTTGACGCTGAACTCCGCGTCGCCTATCGTATTGACGAGGCCGCGTATGACGAACGGCGTTATCGTCATAAGCCAGAACGGCTTGACCAGCTCACTGCCGATGTACCACAGGTTCTCGGCCACGCCGCCTGTCCTTGAGAGCGCGTTCTCCAGGATCTTCTCAACTTCCTCCTGCGTCTCCTTTGGAGGGGTCACTATGGCGTTAAGCACGCCCAAGAAGGTATCTCGTATTGCCGCGACTGCCTTAAGTCCCCACCCGAGCACCGTGGCAAATAAGTCGGTTACCTTACTGGACAGCCACGTGACCCCTGACTTAACCTTATCCCAAAGCCACGACAGGCCCTGCCATATGATGTCGCCGAGGTCCTTCATGAGGTCCCAGATGACAGTGGCTGCTGCCTTCACGGCGTTCGCGACCGGCACTACAAGGTGGTCTTTGAGCCATTGCTGTGGGTCCTTGGCGAATTCCTTAAGGTTATTCAGCGCGTTATCGAAGAAATTTATTATTGGCTTCAATATGTTCTCGAACTCGCTGGGCAGGTTCTGCACAGCGTTCACGAAGCCCATGAAGGCCGCGCCCAGCGCCTCCAGGTCCTGGGTAGCGCTCTCGAACCAGTCCCTGGCGCCGCTGAACCAGTTATTTATCGTGTTCCTGAAGTTTTCAAATTCGCCCCTGACCCACCCAACAATGCCGCCGACCCCCTGCTCGACGTCGCCTATAAGGTTATTTGTGACGTTCTTGACAATGCCGGGCAGCTGGACCACCTGGTCAATGAACCACTTGAAGCTGTCCTCGATCTTGCTGGTTATGTCCCTAACGCGGTCCGGTAGCTGGGTCACTTGATCTATGAACCACGAAAACCCGCCCTTCACCTTATCGGCTACGTCACTGAAGGCGCCCAC
>WYEB01000564.1_pt1 | contig 12898 bp, 9 predicted proteins | sample 6343061 | NCBI WGS metagenome assembly WYEB01 (sample SAMN13812332, study PRJNA600296) | hot springs metagenome | biome: ENVO:00000051; feature: ENVO:00002007; isolation source: sediment sample from Evening Primrose shelf | place: USA: Yellowstone National Park, Evening Primrose Hot Spring ... | reverse complement strand
TTTATATCGTTAATGAGACACTACCTATTAAAGCTCATTGTTTTTAAATTTTTTTAAGAATAACTATATATTCATATTTCATAGTAGAAGCTTTTTGTCCTTTAATATTTGTTGGTGAAGTTTGAATTGGCATTCTTTTATTTGATATCTGGCGAACTAAAGTTATTTCATGAATAAAACCGTATTGTTTAAAAAAGTCGGCACAAATTTTATCAGTTGCTAACTCAATACCTTTAACCGTCCTATTACCAACCACAAAGATTACATGTCCTCCAGTTTTTACTTTTTTGGATATTTGTTTTGTAGCTAAATAAAGATCATAATAGAAAGAATAAATTTCTTTTGCTCTTTTTTTATCTTTTTTTTCGATTTCATAGAGACATTTATATAATTCTTCAGAAGGTAAATCTAAATCAAGGTTTTTCAATTTATAACCTAATTGAGATTTTTCAAAATTATCATACAGTCCTAACCATTTTAATGACAATTTAGAAAATTGATCATAAGCGACTGTAGTTTTTGAATCGCCGTAAGGTGGTGAAGTAATTACAAGATCAATACTTTCATCTTCAATAGGCAATCCATCAAGAACATTTTTTTGTTCAATAAAAATCTCTGATTTTGTATTTAAATTCGAAATATCAAGTAAACATGATATATTTCTTTTTGCTATCTCTGTAAAAATTTTTTTCACATCAAGCTGTTTATTTATTCTTCTTTTAATCAACTTAAATTCATTAGGGTCTGTATTTGAGACTTTTCTGACTGTTTCTGAAAATACAACTTTAAAAAAATTTTGAATTTTGATATCGTCAATTTTAAAAATTTTAGCTCTTAATTTGGCTAATTCTTCAATTACACTTTCTTCAAACCAATAATAAATATTATCAAAATATGGAATTTCATAATTTTGTGCAGGCATTTTTAAAATATTATCAAGAACATTTAAAAGGCTCTCTATCGCAATCGGAGTTGTTCTAACCTTTGTAATAAGTATAGCTAAGGGATTTATATCGAAGCCAATGTAGTTTCTATTATTTTTCAAGGCTTCTACTGCTGACACTCCTGAACCACAAAATGGATCAAGTATAAAAGCTCCTTCTTTAGTTAATTCTTTAATAAACTTTCTTACAACCATAAAATGAAACATAGCTGGATAAGGATGAATTCCATAAATACCTGAACTTGCCGGGATACCTTTAAAATCAAGACTTTCTTCTCTTTGACGTTTGTATATATTATTAATTTCTAAATTTGCTTCCTTTTCTGCAAATAATTTAAGGAGTTTCATAAATTTATATCCTTAGGAAAGTCTGAAAGCTTTCTTACCCATGGTAAATCTTTAAATTTTTCATCTTTTAATTTATCTTTAATATAAACAATTAATCCTAATTTTTTAATTTCTTTAGCTTTAGTTTCAGAGAGTTCATTATCAATCGTTAGAAGATAAACCCTTTGATTAGGTCCTACTGCTGGAACTTCTTGTTTCCATCTCTCTCTTAAGGTTCTCTTACAGGTTATAAAAATAGCTTTATCAGGTGTTTTCTATTGCAACTTTTCCTGATGGAATTACTATATCAATTCTTCTCAATTTCTTTTTTATTTTACCTTTAGGTATCTCACATTTAATATCTATAAAATTAAGAAGTTTTTCTACAACCTTTTCAAAAGTTCTGCCACCACGAGCCTTTCTCATATTACCTAAATCCTTTTCTAATTGCTGAACTAATAAAGCAAAGTCAACGAACATTTTACTTAATTTTCCAACAAAATCCTCATCTTTTAATAATTTTTCTAATTTTGATTTAAGTTCTCCTTTTTGTTTTTCAATCCAAAGTTTAGCAAGTTTTTCTAAAGATTTCCTTTCATACTCTTTAAATAGATTAGTAGCAAATTCATCAAATTTAATAAGTATTTCGCCAAATTTATTGATAACTAATTCTTTTTCTAAATTTAACCTTTCCCATGTAGAATTTATAATTTCGTCGACTGAAGGGATTACTTTTTTAGCTTCTTCAACGATTTTTTCCATTTATTAAAACATTAAAATCAAGGTATTTTCTCATTTCATTCCATTAATCACACTATACAACAATTTCATCTAAATTAGCCCTTATCTATTATTATACATCCCTAAAACTTCTAAAGTTCAAGCTGAGAGATTAGGGCTTCGCAGACTTTGGCTCCGGCTAGCAAAGCTTCTCTCTCTTCTGGTAGAAGGTCAAACTCAAGAATCCTTTCTACTCCCTTCCGTCCAAGGATTACAGGGACGCCAAGAAAAACGCCAGAAATGCCGTATTCACCTTGCAAAAGTACTGAGCAAGTCAACACCCTTTTTGCATCTTTAAGTATAGATTCAGCCATCTCAATCGTGGCTAACCCTGGGGTGATAAAGGCGCTCCCAGTCTTAAGAAGGTTTACGATCTCGCCGCCTCCATACTTCGTCCTTTTTACTATTTCTTCGACCTTTTCTTGAGAAAGAAGTTGAGTTATGGGCACCCCAGCGACATTAGCAAGCCGCACAAGGGGCACCATATGGTCGCCATGGATGCCAAGCACAAGCGCAGAAACATCAGCAGGGCTTACCCCTAAGGCTTCAGCAATGAAATACCGATAACGAGCAGAATCAAGCACACCAGCCATTCCTATAACCCTTTCCCTCGAGAAACCCGTTACCTTGTAAGCCACATACACCATGGCGTCAAGGGGGTTTGATACCACTATCACGATGCTATCCGGTGCGTAGCGTTTAACATTTTCAGCGCAGGACTTAACGATGTCGGCGTTTATCTTTAAGAGCTCTTCTCGGCTCATCCCAGGGGTTCTTGGCTTCCCTGCGGTGATGATCACCACATCGCTTCCTGAAAGTGCTGAAAAGTCTTCCGTCCCCTCGACTTTTATGGAACGAGAAAGAAGGGGAAGGCTATGAGCCAGGTCTAAAGCCTTCCCCTTTGCGAGCCCAGGCACAATGTCTATGAGGACTATTTCTTCTGCAACCTCTTTAACAACCGCCCATTGGGCGCAACTTGTCCCAACAGCTCCGGCTCCGATGATGCTAAGCTTCATAGCTCAACGCCTTCCTTGGCATACTTGGCAACCAAGTCTCCCACCTCTTGGGTGGTGTAGCCCATCTTACCAGCTGATAAGCTCTTCAAGTGGTCACGACAGACCTTGATTACGGCCTTTTCAATAGCCTCTGCCGCCTCCTTTTCTCCAAGCCATTCTAACATCATCATGCCTGCGCAGATTGCGGCAAGGGGATTGATCACATTTTTGCCGGTGTACTTTGGTGCTGAACCCCCTATGGGCTCAAACATGGAAACTCCTTGCGGATTGATGTTCCCGCCTGCTGCGATGCCCATACCACCTTGGATCATAGCTCCAAGGTCGGTAATGATGTCACCAAACATGTTGTCTGTAACGATGACATCAAACCATTCGGGGTTTTTAACAAACCACATGCAGGTGGCATCAACATGGGCATAATCCTTTTCTATGTCCGGATACTCCTCGCCTACCTCCTGAAAGACTCTCCACCAAAGGTCCCAAGCATAGGTAAGGACGTTTGTCTTACCGACTAAGGTCAACTTTTTCTTCTTGTTTCTCTTCCTGCAGTATTCAAAGGCAAACCTGATGCAGCGCTCAACGCCAAACCTTGTGTTGATGGATTCCTGAATGGCAACTTCATGCGGTGTGCCTTTTCTCAAAAATCCGCCCCCTCCTGCATAAAGCCCTTCGGTGTTTTCCCTTACAACTACAAAGTCTATATCCTCAGGTCCCTTATCCTTGATGGGCGTCCAAACCCCTGGATAAAGTTTAACGGGTCTAAGGTTAACATACTGGTCAAGCTCAAAACGGATGCGAAGTAGTATTTCCTTCTCAAGGATACCTGGCTTGACATCCGGATGCCCGATGGCTCCAAGGTAGATGGCATCATGTTTTTTTAACTCTTCAATTCCACCCTCAGGAATGGTCTCTCCGGTCCTAAGATACCTTTCCCCTCCCCAATCAAAGTAGTTAAACTGAAAGTTGATGTTAAAGCGTTCACCAACTGCTTGCAAAACTTTAACCCCTTCCCTGATCACCTCTGGACCAGTTCCATCACCAGGGATGACAGCAATCTTATAAGTTTTACCGCTCATGCCTACCTCCTACATACTTTTTTGAAAGACCCCTCGGTCGGGTCGGTTAAATTTTAAAGTATAACCCACTCTTTTATTTTACCAAGCCCTCGGGAGGAGTTTCCAATGTAAAGAGAGCCAAACTCTGTGAGCTGAGAAAGTTTGATTTCCCCTTCCTTAGCAAGCTTAGAATCTAATAACTTCCTTCTAAGAATGCCAGGGAGTATGCCAAGTTCTAAGGATGGAGTATAAAAAATTTCGCCCATTTTGGCAAAAAAGTTAGAGATCGTCCCTTCAAGGATCTCTTCTTTATCGTTGTAAAATATGACCTCAGTCCATCCATTTTCTAAAGCCCACTTTCTCTCTCTTTCATACTCTTCCCGCAAGCTTGTTTTATGAAAATGAAAAAGGTTTGCCGGAGTCTTTCTTCTTTTGAAAGCAACTCGGATAGGTTCTTCCCAAGGCTCAAAGGGATGAACCTCAAGGAATAGGATGCCCTCTGGTTTAAGGATTAGCCTAACCCTTTTTTTCTCGCTTGCTTGATGTAAGGACGAAAGACCGATTTCCTTTTTTAAAAAATTCAAGAAATCAGAAAAATCTTTAAACCTAAAGGGAAAATTGAAGTAGGAAGCTGAGCTTTGCAGTCTTTCAAAGTGGAGCCTTAGGGTTTCTTCATCGGAAGGAATGGCAAAGGTTTCGATAAGAAAAAAATAAGGGATAGGGTTGGTTAAGAATTTAGCCTTAAGGAGGGTTTCTTTATACTCTGCATCAGGATCACTATCCCAAACAATGCCTGACCCAATACCAAGCTCGCAAGCGTAGTCTTGAGCTTTTCTTTGAAGATAGGCCGTTCTTATAGCTACATTGAAGATAAAATCACCCGATGGTTTGATAAAGCCAACAGCACCAGTATACACGCCTCGTGGCTCAACCTCAAGCTCTCTTATGATCTCCATAGTCCTTATCTTTGGGGCACCGGTCACCGACCCGCAGGGGAAAAGGCTCAAGATAATGGAATAAAGGTCAGTCTTTTCAAGCTGACCTTCGACAGTTGAAACCATCTGATGGAGCGTTGGATAGGTTTTGACTTTTAAATATTCATCAACCTTAACCGACCCAAAGGCTGAAATTTTTCCTAAATCGTTCCTTAAAAGGTCTAAGATCATCAAATTTTCTGCTCGGGTCTTTATGCTTTCACGAAGCCTTGTTTTTTCTTTCTCATCAAGGGAAAGAAGAGGAGCCCTTTTAGCGGTGCCTTTCATAGGCGAGCTAATAAGGCAATTTCCTCGTTTTTCAAGAAAAAGCTCAGGAGATAAAGACAAGACCACGAAATCCTCTCCCTCAAGATAGCAGGCATACTCACATCTTTGAGAAAAAAGCAAAGCCTTAAAGAGCTCAAAAGGGGAGCCTGAAAAATTGAAAAGGAGCTTACAGGTAAAGTTAACCTGATAGGTGTGTCCAAGGGCTATGTATTCTTTTATCTTATGTATAGCCCTTTTATAGTCATCCGGTGAGATGTTTAGCCTTTCGTCATAAATTTTAATTTTTTCTTTATCTTCAGGTTCAGGGTAAAGCTCAAAGGGCTCTATGCTCTTCCCAAGGTAGAAAAAGGCTAAAGGACAAGACGCCGTCCCGAGCGAAGTGAGGGATGGGGGTTGATAAAAGGGGATTAAGCGTTCTTCCAAAAGATAGCCAAGTTCATAGGCGATGAACCCTATGGCGTAGTAGTTAGCCTTAAGGTTCGAAGAAAGCTCAAGGAAAAACTCTTGGACATTTTCAGCGGATGCCTCGGACGGCTCAAGCTTTAATACTCTCTCTGGCTCTAAAGAGAAGCCCCTATAGGGTATATCTTTCGCGTTGACCCAAAGGGCTTTGAACCTTCTCATTTAGCTTAGCCCTTCTTTTCTATGAAAAGGACGCTAATGAGGACGAGAACAAGGATGAAAAGAGAGCTTCCAACAAAGCTCCCAAGAGAGGGGAACCAGCTTGTTTCAACCTCAGGAAGAAAAAGAAGAGCTACATGAAAAATTAGGTTTAGACCTTCGGCTAGGCTAAACTTCTTTATGAAGCTGTAGAGCCTCTTCCGGAATTCCCACTTCCTCTCAAGTTCTGGCTTAGCCCTCTGTAGATTTTCAAGAATAGTCTTCAGTTGTTTAAACTCGCTTTCGAGGAATTTTAACTCCTTGCTTGGTTCAGACCGTTTTAGCCTCCTATCTATCCTTAAAATTAATCCTTCAGCCTTTTTTAAGCTTTGACCAAAGAAGGCATCTTCCGTCTTGTAGGGGTAGATAGTCCAAAATTCAGAAAGCTTTCGAAAAGTAAATCTAAGGGGTTCAAACTCCTGCTTTAGTTTTTTTATACGAGAAAACACATAGCCGTTAAGCTCAAGGGTAAGCTCAAGAACCTGTTTACTTGCGGAATCAACGAGGGCAAGCCCGCCTTGATTGATATCTTGAGAGAGCTTTTTTAACCTCTCAAGATAACTTTGGGAAGTCTCATCAGACATCACCTCTTTTAAAGCATGATACCTATCCTCAGCCTCCTTTAGCCTTGTTAAAGCTTCTTCCTTGTAGCTTAGGTAGACTTTGTCAAGTAGTTCCTCAAGCTCTTTCTCAACCCTTAGGAACAAAGGTTCAAGGTAAGAAAGATAAAGAGTATAAGGATGATGAAAGTAGGGGCTAAGCTTATCTAAAGGCTCTTCCTCAAGAGAGGAAATTAGCCCTAAAAAGAAAAAGGAAGGGGAATTCGTGCTATCCTCTTTCATAGCTTCTTTGAAGCTCTCTTCAGCTAAACCCTTATCCCCAAGTTGAAAGTAGATAGCCCCTTTTAGATAATTCAAATAACCACGAACAAAGGGATTGTTAACAAGGCTTAAGGCATTTTCTACAAAGTAGATAGCCTTCGGGAAATCTTCCTTCAAGATTTGCACAAAGGCTAAGCCAAGCTCTCTCCTAAAGTCCCCTTCTTCAACCTCAGAAAATCTTTTCTCTGCTGTTTCCACTCTTCCCGCCATTAGCTCCTCAAGCCCAAGCCCAAGGCCACCACCCCTCACCGGAGTTGGAAGATGAAGAGGAACTTGAGAAAAGGAGTTTATTTCCCCCGTGCGGTAAAAGATCATCTTCAAGAAGGCTGGGAAGTTGAAAAAGTACCGAGTGTAAAAATAGTTTAAGGCTTCTCTCTTCTCTTCTTCAAAGATGGCTTTGCTTAGCTCATCTGCTATCGTCCAAGGTGAGAGGGTTAGCAATCTGTAAAAGGTTTGCTGGGGTTCTCTATCATTAAGTCCAGGGCAATCTGAGGTAGCATGCTGGTATGAACCGCAGAAAAAGCATCTTTTATCGTTTGGGACAAGGAAAAAATCTTTAAGGGGAAAGTAAAGCTTTTGCTCGAAGGTTGCGGGAAGCTTTAGCTCAAAAAGCTCACCCCATTTTTCGAGCCGAAAATGAAGGTTTACTCCCTTTAACTCTTCTTCAACCTTATCTTCAAGTCCCTCCTCTATGTAGACTTTCCCCGGTCTTAAGGGTTTTTTGATACCCCCTGTCATCTCGAGCCTTCCCCCTGTCATCCCGAGCGAAGGAAGGGACCTTTCTTTTTCAGTAATCAAGATTGCAAAAGGGGGCGAGGCTCCCCCAAGCTCCCTGCTAAAATGTTCTTTATACTGAAAAAGAAGGTCGTTTAGCTTCTGTAGTCGTCCTTCTACTTGAAAGAGGTTGGAATCAAGAGGTAAGAAGACATCTTTGAGTATCGTTGGGAAAAACTCAAGCAAATCCCTTGCTCGATAAGAAAAGATAAGCCTTGCGTAAGTTCGATAAGGAATTAGCCTGAGAAACATGCCTTAAGCCTTCTTTTTGGAGTAAGCAAAAAGAAGGACTATGACCCCTATGGTTATGGCAAGGTCGGCAATGTTAAAGGCTGGCCAGTGCAGTCCTCCCACATGAAGGTCGATAAAGTCTAAAACTCCTCCGAACACTACCCTGTCAACGAGGTTTGCAAGACCCCCTCCAAAGATTAAACCATAGCCAAGCTTAGCAAAGGTCCCTACACGCCTGCTTAAATACAGGACCACGACCAGGGCAAGGGCTGTTGCCAATGCAAAAAAAAGGTTTGCCGCATCCGCTGAGCTAAAAAGCCCAAAAGCAACCCCTCTATTACAAACCTTAACCAAAGCCAAAAAAGGCAAAAGCTCTATCCTATGGTAATCGGCTAAAAGGACCAAATGTTTAGTCAAACGATCAAGGATAAAGACAAGGCTTGCTGCTAAGTAAAAATTCCTCATAGTCCGAGCTCGCTTTGGACTACTTCAAGGCATCTTGCGCAAAGCTCTTTTATTCGTAAGCTTCCAACTTCAGGCCTTCTCTGCCAACACCTCTCGCATTTTCCGTAAGAGGTTTCTTTGACATAGATGATAAGACCCGGAAACTCCTCTGACCTATACTCAACGGGAAAGCTCTCCTCAAACCCTTCTCCAACCTCAAACCTTGCTATCATCAAGAAGTATTCCCAGAAGCCCTTGTCAGAAAGATATTCCTTTAAGTCTTCCGGACAAACTACATAACACTCTGCAGAAAGGGAGTTTCCGATGATCTTTTTATCCTTCCTTGCTATCTCAAGAGCCTTTAAAAACTCTTCCCTTAAGGCTAAAAACTTCTCCCAGCGTTCTTCTTCCTCCTTTGAAATGGTCCAAGCATAATTTGGGAAGTCTGCTAAAAATACCGACTCTTCTCTCTTTGGATAGGGAAGGTTCTGCCAGATATCTTCCGCAGTAAAAGAAAGGATGGGTGCCATAAGCTTAACCAGGCTATCTAATGCGTAGTAAAAAACCGTCTGAGTTGCCCTTCTCTTTCCGCTATCCTTTGCTTCACAGTAGAGGTAGTCCCTGTTTATGTCGATGATGAGCGAAGAAAGCTCAACCACGCAAAATCGATGTAGCTCATAAGTCACTATATGAAACTCAAAATCCTCATAAGCCTTCTTTACCCGCTCTATCATTCTCGACAACCTGTGAAGGATGTACCTTTCAAAGGGCGGAAGCTTTTCAAAGGGGACTAAATCTTTAGCGGGGTCAAAGTCGTAAAGGTTTCCGATGAGGAACCTGCAGGTGTTCCTGATTTTTCGGTAAGTTTCTACGAGCCTGTCGATTATCTCTTGGGAGATTTTGATGTCATCTCGATAGTCCTCTGCCGAGACCCAGAGCCTCACAATCTCAGCCCCATACTTTTTGATAAGGTCCTGAGGATGGATCACATTCCCAAGACTCTTTGACATCTTTCTTCCTTGACCATCAACGACAAACCCATGGGTAAGGATGGCTTTGTAGGGGGGAACACCCCTTGTTCCAACAGAACATATTAGAGAGCTCTGAAACCATCCCCTATGCTGGTCAGACCCCTCAAGGTATAGGTCTGCCGGAAACCTAAGCTCCGTTCTTTTTTCAAGCACTCCGGCAAAGGAAACGCCTGAGTCAAACCAAACATCAAGGATATCTTTTTCCTTGTCAAACTCTTTGCCCCCGCAGGCTGGGCAGACCGTTCCTTCTGGTAAAAGATTCTCTGGAGGTTCAACAAACCATGGGTCGCATCCCTTCTCCTCAAAGACCTTTAGCACCTTTTCGTAGTAGGAGAGGTCATTTAAGACCTCACCGCAGGATCTACACTTGAACACGGTGATGGGCACACCCCAAACCCTCTGACGCGATATGCACCAATCCGGCCTTACTTCAAGCATGGAAGTCAACCGGTTTCTACCCCAATGAGGAATAAACTTGACATCTTTTAAGCTTTCAAGAGCCTTTTGTCTCAACCCCTTTGCTTCCATAGAGATGAACCATTGATACTCCGCGCGAAAGATGACAGGCTTTTTGCACCTCCAGCAATGGGGATAGCTATGGCTAATCTTTTCTTGATGCAAAAGATGCCCCTTTTCTTTTAGCGTTGAAACGATTACCTCGTTTGCCTTATAGATATCAAGCCCGGAAACTAAGGGCACATCCTTATAGAACTTCCCTTCCTCATCAACGGGCACATAAACAGGAAGGTCATACTTTAGCCCAACCTGATAGTCTTCCTCACCATGCCCAGGGGCAATGTGAACAATCCCAGTTCCTGTATCAAGGGTTACAAACTCAGCAAGGACAAAAAGGCTTCCCCTATCATAGAAGGGGTGAAGAGCCGTCTTTCTTTCTAAAGCGGATCCCGAGACCTTAGTCAAGATTTCTGGAAGGTCCTTTCCAAGGATTGCGCATAGGGCAGAAACCCTGCCCTCAGCAACAAGATATACCTCATCCTCTCCTTTCCATCGGATGAGGACATAGTCATACTCAGGATGTAGGGCTAAGGCTAAGTTTGCGGGAAGGGTCCAGGGCGTTGTCGTCCAAATGAGGGCAAAAGTCTTCTCTGGTAGTTCTATGCCGAGCTCTTTTTTCAAAGATCTTATCGTTTCAGGGCTTAATGGAAACTTCACATAGATGGAGGGTGAGGATTTATCTTCGTATTCCACCTCAGCTTCAGCAAGAGCGGTCACACAGGTTGGGCACCAAAAGACAGGCTTTTTCCTTCTGTAGACCTGACCCGATGTTAAAAAGTGCAAAAATTCTCTTGCTATGACCGCTTCATACTCTGGGCTCATGGTAAGGTAGGGTTTATCCCAAAAGGCAAAGACGCCAAGCCGGCGAAACTCATCCCTTTGAATGTTAATGAAGCGTTCAGCGTATTTTCGGCAATTTTCTCTTATGACAAGGGGCGGAAGCTCTCCCCTCTTTACACCAAGCTCCTTTTCTACATTAAGCTCAATGGGAAGCCCATGGCAGTCCCAGCCCGGAACATAAGGGACCCGAAAACCAGACATGGATTTGCTCTTAACAATGATGTCTTTTAAAATCTTGTTTAGAGCAGTGCCAAGGTGGATATGTCCGTTTGCGTAGGGTGGACCGTCATGGAGAATAAAGAGCGGAGAGTTTGCCCTTTTTTCAAGCATTTTTTCGTAGATTCTATTCATTTCCCAGAATTCGATGAAGCTTGGCTCCCTTTCAGCAAGATTTGCCTTCATCGGGAAGCTTGTCTGCGGAAGCTTAAGAGTCTCTTTCCAATCCATCCTTTAGCCCTCCAAAGTTCTCTTGTCCCAATTTGTATTTTACCACGACATTTTGGATACTTTGATACCTAATTCTAAGCTAACCTAAGATGATTTATTTTTTTATTGATGCCCCAAAAAGATTGCCATGTTTGTAAAAAGGAAAGTCACCTAATATCTGGGTTTCTCGGTGTTTGTTTAGAATGTCTGAGGTTTAAGTTTCACTCCGCTTTCCCCTATGTAAAAAAGGCTCATGAAGAATCAAGGGCAGTCTTTAATCTTCCTAAATCCGTCCCACGAGATGCGGGCGGAAAAACCTGTTCACTTTGTGCCTTAAGCTGTCAAATCCCAGAGGGAGGGGGAGGCTTTTGCGGACTAAAGAGGGTAAGGAATGGGGTAATTTTAGGGCTTGATGCCAGGTATGCCAAAGTCTCCTGGTATCTTGACCCATTGCCCACAAATTGCGTAGCAGACTGGATTTGTCCCGGAAGTAGCAAAGAAGAAAGGGGTAATTACAACCTTGCTGTGTTTTTTCATGCCTGCAATCTCAACTGTCTTTACTGTCAAAACTGGCATTTTAGAGAGCTAACCTCAACAAGCAGATGGGAAAGCGTTGACGCCATGCTTTCAGCTTTAAACGAGAGGGTTTCCTGCGTATGCTTTTTTGGGGGCGACCCTTCGCCGCAAGTTCATTTTGCCATAAATTTTAGTCAAAGGGTACTAAAGAGAAAGAAAAAGCTAAGGATATGCTGGGAGACAAACGGGCTATTTTCAAAGAAATTTCTGAAGAAGGTTGTTGAGCTTTCGTTAGAGTCTGGCGGGATCATCAAGTTTGACCTAAAAGCCTATAACAAAGAGGTTCATCTTGCTTTAACCGGTTACACAAACGAAGCCATATTAGAGAATTTTGCAGAAGTGGCTAAGCATTTTGATGAAAGAAAGAGCGTGCCATTGCTTACTGCAAGCACCCTTCTTGTCCCTGGGTATATTGATGAAAAAGAGGTAGAAGGCATAGCCAAGTTTATCGCAAGCCAGAACCCGGAAATACCCTATAGACTTCTTGCCTTCTATCCCCATTTTTACATGAGAGATTTGCCCCTTACTTCTAAGGAGTTTGCTTATAGAGCTTTAGAGATAGCAAAGAGTGCTGGTTTAAAAAGGGTTTCTCTTGGGAATGTTCATCTTTTAAGGTAGCGCTTTATCCGATGCTTAAGTTTTCTAACTTGGTGCATCTCCGTGGCATTTTCAATCTCCCTTTTCACCCAGCTTTTCCTTGATTATAGTTTTACCTATGTGGAAACGATTTTACAAACTGCCGTTATACTTAAAATTTTTGGTCCTCCTACTTCCCATCTTAGTAGTTTCAACCTCCGCTTTAAGCTTGTTCTTTTACCTGCATTTAAAGGATAGGGTTTATTATTCAAGCTGGCAGAGGCTTGAACTTTTTTCCTTGGAGCTTGATTGGGTTGGAAAGTTTGTAAAACATCATCTTAGACCTGCCTTATTTGAGCTTATTCATGATAGAAAATTAATCCTTTCAGAAGAAACTCTTCAATTCATCTCCACAACGAGGGTAAGAAAGGCTTTGTTTTTCGAGGTGCAAAAGAAGTATTCAGACCTTATCTTTGAGCGCATGTCCCCCTATCCTTTAAACCCCGAGAATCAATTGAAGGAGTATGCGAAAGATGTGTATAGGCAATTCTTAGAAAATA
>WYEB01000561.1_pt1 | contig 12920 bp, 15 predicted proteins | sample 6343061 | NCBI WGS metagenome assembly WYEB01 (sample SAMN13812332, study PRJNA600296) | hot springs metagenome | biome: ENVO:00000051; feature: ENVO:00002007; isolation source: sediment sample from Evening Primrose shelf | place: USA: Yellowstone National Park, Evening Primrose Hot Spring ... | reverse complement strand
TCTCGTAGGTGTAGGATAGGTAGGAGTCGAATGATCTATACGCCATGTCAAGGACCTCAACCTCCCTAGTGCCCCTCCTAAGTACCGTGTCGAGTATTATTGCAAGTGAGGCGAGGTTCTCATTACCTATCCGCCCAGCCTCCTTGAGTATGTAATCCTTAATTGTGGACTCACCACTCATCTGCGCAGCAACGGCCCTGCTCAATATTTCGCCAACCCTCCCCTTACCAACCCTCCTCACAAGCCCCGTTATTTCATTAAGTGTGAGCCCTGCCCTCAAGCCATCCCTAATAACCCTTATTACCGAGGGTAGCTCTGTATCGACATCGGTATTTATCTTCCAGACCCTATACCTAGGTATCGCGATGAGTAACAACTCGGTCGCTATAAGCACAGCTAACATGGATTCATAATTAATATTATTCATTATAGGTATTGTTATTACTGATTTACTGAATTGAAATGTTATTAACATCTTTGGTGAAATTATAAATAATACGACAAACGTGGTTAATATAAGTACTGTGGATATAAGGTCCATTAACAGTTGCCTTTGCATTTCACGCATTGTTGTTTCGATAATATGTAATAGATTGGTTTAAATACCTAATCATTACAAATGAAATTGAGCGTTAATTATGAGTAATAATGATGAAGCTATTGAAGTACTCGATGAATATGAATTAGAAAAGGGGTTAGTACATGTCATAATATACAAAGAACCGGAGAGTGGTCTCTATGTATATAGGGTTATTGAACCACCAATTACAGATAAGCTTTCAAGCGTAATCGCTAGAGTTAGGGAGTATTTGCTAAATAGTAAGTTCTTAATTGATAATACCGAACTCATTAACAATAGGGTTAGGGAGACCGTGAGGTCGATTACGGAGAAGTTGAAGCTCAATCTTACTGATGAGGAGTTTGAGACTATAATGTACTACGTAACTCGCGACTCCGTTGGTTACGGTAAAATAAACCCACTGCTCTGGGATGGGCTTATTGAGGACATACATATAAACGGCCCAGGCAAGCCCGTCTATGTTTGGCACAGTAAGTATGAGAATTTACGAACAAACATTGTCCTCAATGAGGGGGAGCTTGACAGTCTAATAATCAAGGTCTCCCAACGCGCTGGCAAGAACATAAGCTCGGCCCAACCAATCCTAGAGGGATTGCTGCCCGAGGGGGTTAGGGTGGAGGTTGCGTTAAAGGAGGTTGCTCCCAATGGCCCAATACTAACTATTAGGAAGTTCAGGTCTGTGCCGTTCACAATAGTCGACTTGGTCAGTGATGGCGTTGTGTCTGCCGAGATTATTGCCTTCCTGTGGTTCCTCCTTGAGCATGGGGTTAGCATGATAATAATTGGGCCAACGGGTGCTGGCAAGACGACGCTACTGAATGCATTGCTTTTTATGATAAGGCCTGAGAGTAGGGTTGTGACTGTTGAGGATACTAGGGAAATCAATATACCCCATGAGCAGTGGGTATCGCTTGTCACGAGGGAGTCGAGCACGCCTGATGTAGCCAATGTGGGCATGTATGACCTGGTTAAGTTATCAATGAGGATTAGGCCTGACTACCTAGTGATTGGGGAGTTGAGGGGTGAGGAGGCCTACGTCTTCTTCCAAGCCATGGCCAGTGGACATGTTGGTTTAACCACAATACACGCGGGCTCAATAGACGCTGCCGTTAGGAGGTTAATCTCGAAACCCATGAACGTGCCTAGGGCGTTGTTGCCTGTGGCGAGTATCTTCATTGAGGTAGGTAGGGTTAAGCTTGGTAATGCCATAGTTAGGCGAGTGCTCAATGTTATGGAATTGCTCGAGGTTAGGAGTGACAAGCCAATAACGAACCCAGTATACGTTTGGGACAGGACATCACAGAGGTTTGTTAAGGTTGGTGGGAGTAAGGTAATTGCGGACCTGGTTAGTATGGGTAGGGTCACCGAGGAGGAGGTAGCCAGGGAGTTGGAGCGTAGGAGGGAGCTGATTGAGGCGATGGCCCAGTATGGTTTCAAGAGCCCTGAGACTGTTTTCAGGGTTACGAGGAACTACTACGTAGATCCTGAGGGTACGTACCGCAAGGTGCTTGGTGGTGAGTTACCTTGAGGAATCCATTGAGTTCATACTTACTTTGGGTGAGCAATTATGTTGATAGGTTGTATAGGTTGAGTGGCTACACGTTAAATGCTGATGTGCTCAGGTTCGTGATTGCCTATATACCGTTAATAGAGGTGCCGCTGGTAATATTGGCTGTATTCATGAAGTTCGTAGTTATTAGAAATGTTTTACTGATTATAGTGCTCGTACTCATCATTGATTATGTGGCAGTCCTTCTGTACGCATTGGTTAGGGTCAAGACCAGGGCTGGGCATTTCGATAGGGGCATCATTACAACCCTATTGACGGCGATACCCTTACTCGCGAGCAATGCGACTTTAATGGACGTAATAAACACACTGGCCCTTGTGGAGAGGGATCCTGAGATAGCTAGGGAGTTCAGGATAATACTTAGGGATGTTAGGGAGGGTGGGTTAGACGTGGTTTCGGCAATAAGGAGGAGTGTTGAGAGGGTTCCGTCCCAGGTCTATGCCGACATAATGGGGCTTCTAGTTGAGTCCTACAGGGTATCCAGTAATGTGGCTGATGTGTTGTTCCTAAAACTCGATTACCTAATTAGGAATAGGTTCAATAGGTTGAGGTCCACAACCCAGACCCTAAGCTTCCTACTGGAGATATACCTAGTCATGGCACTCCTCCTACCCATATTGCTCGTCCTAATGGCAATAACACTATCACCCCTAGGGCCGATATACCTAGGTCCATTGCAGCTAGATCCAACATTGGTGCTAATAATAACACTATTAATCTATGCACCAATCATGGGTTACATATCGTACATACTCATAGACTCAACAATAAGCTCAATCTAACCTAGAAATAACCTTAAATTTTAAGTACCTGAGATTTTTCTCAATAATAAGTACTATGTTTGCTTTTTTCTTAAGGCATTAATCTGGGGTGGTGAGAGAGTACCAAGGTAATCATTATCTGATTGGCGTTTATTCTTGGAATTATTATTTCATTTTCATTTTACATTCTATTACAAATCGATGATCAATGACGAATTGCTGAGTAAGGTTTAAAATAGGGAACTGAATGAGATTATCAATGAAGTCAAAACCCGTGGGCAAATTACCATATAGGGTTAAGATTTACATAAACAACCAGGTGTTATTACCAGCGATGCTTGTTAGGGCCTTGGGTTTTGAGAATGCTAGGTATGCGGATGTTGTGATTAGGTTTGGTAATGAGGTCATTGAGGTCAGGAACGCCAAGCTACTGAGGACTAGGCATACATCAGCAAGGCAATTCACAATACCGAGGGAAATAAGGGAGAGGTATGGGATAAAACCGCTGGATGAAATCGAAATCCTAGAAATAAAACCCAAGAACTTGGCTGAGGTTGTTAGAGAACTCGAACATGTATAATTCCAAGAGGCGCAACAGCTTTGAGCTTAAATTTGGTAAAATCTTTATTTTAGTTTTAATCAATTCTCAAGTATCACACCTTTATGTATCTTCTCTGCTTGTTGTAGTACGTAATCTATGTTTATTAGTACTTCCCAGAGTCCATCTAAGGCATCGTTGGTATCTGCCTCACCAAGCCTTGCCCTTGCGATAAGTTCTAATCCGTAATTCACCAAGTCCCTTAATCCGTAAATACATTGTTGCATTGATGTCTCGATAGGTCTTGGTTTAAAAAGCTTTCTACCCCTTAATTATGCCCTGGTGAATTTGCTTAGGGGTGGGGTTTGTTTTCTCGCGATGCTGGTTTTATCTATCCCTTTCCAGCCGTTGGGTGTTAGGGCTAACGTGGTTGGGCTACCCCAAACGGTTTTTCAAGAGAGGAAACTCAGAAATGATCACAAACATAAGGAAGTCCACCTCATTACTGCAAATCACAACAAAGCAACACCCAACTCCCAGAAAACACAAAAAGGAAAGGCGTCAGATTAACGGCACTCCATCGAGTATAGGTCGAGAATTTCCAGGGATAAGGAATCTTTTTAATAATGATTTTTTACTGCCTAGGCTTAAGTATGTTGATACTGTTGTTTGTGTGGGTTTTGACTATTTTTAGCAATGGGACACCAATGATGAGCTTGAATACCACGTTGACGGGCGGTTTCGTAAACCTAACCCTACCTGCCACACCGCAATCCTACATATTACTCTACATCAATGGTACACCAAAGCCTTACATACCATATAGTACTTATATAATAATACCCGTGTTTGGGACTGCTAACGTGACAATTATGTACATACCCAAGGTGTACGTAGTAGATGGTTTCATTGGGATTAACATTACTACGGATGACGTAGTGAAGGTCATAATACCTAATGACGCCCTTATATATAATATTACGCTTTCGATAATGAATATGTCGATGGTCAATAAGGAACTTGTCTTATTAACGCGGGGACCAGGCGCAATATTGTACACAGTAATGACGAAGCCGGCAACAAGTGCTGTGACTGGTAAGCCGAGCCCGCCCAGCCCATATCAAGGGCTATCTTTGGCCATGGTGATAATACTCATTACAGCGGTGGTCTTATCAATAATGGTGCTCCTTTTTAGGAGGAGGGGTGGGCATGGTGGCTCGGGCATTACCTACGGACTTAGTGATTATGAGTTATCAATAATTAGGTACATAGAGTCAAGGGGTGGTTCGGCGTTTGAGGGGGATATATCGAGGGATTTGGGGATCCCTAGAACAACGGTGTGGAGGATAGTGAGGAGGCTTGAGGGTCTCGGTATCGTTGAGGTCAGGAAGGTTGAGGGTAAGAACCTAGTTATCATAAGGAGGAAACCAATGGCTTAAGCATATCCACCAATTCAAGGAAGGATTTAATAATATCCCTCAATAGTGGGTGTGCACTGGTTGACGTATTCAGTACGCTCATAGTGCCATTAACCCATGAGTAATCACCCTTAAGTATTGCCGCAACCGCCGCAATTAATGATTGGGTGAGCTTTGAGGTGTCATTGTTTATGAGGGCGTCATTTAATGATGAGGCTATATCAATCATAAACTCCACCTTCCTAAGTGCGTTTAGGAGCCCGAGATCCAGGCAATATAGGGCATGCAGAATTGAAGCCCTTCTAAGCCTATCCTCGCTGATCTCCTCATTCTCTGAAACCACGTATGTGAACTCACCGTGAATTATATCGGCAGCCGATAATAGATAATCGCTATTGCCCGATTTATAGGCAGTGATGAGCGCCATCAATACGTCACTTAGCTTCAAATCCCTAATTAGGTCATTTAGTGATGGCATTACTACATTAACGTAAGGGTGGATTTAAATTTAAGTTAATCACACTAAACACATCGTGGGAATTAAGGGCCTTGAGGAACTGATAAGGAGGGCAGTTATTAAGTATATGGACGTGAAAAAGCATGGTGGTAAGGTATTTGTTATTTGGAATAACGAGGTTAAAGAATTTACGGACATTGCTAATGCACGTAAAAATGCCCTATCCATGCTCGGCATTACGATAATAATCCAGGTGCCCACTAAGGACGAGGCCGATGAAGCCTTCACCAGGTTCCTTAGGGTTATGAGCTGATAAAACGAGCGACAAGCCTTGTTGTGGTTGTTTTGGTTTGGGTCTTCGTTCTTGCTTGGTTATTGGTCATTGGGTAGATTGGGGGTACTCAAGGCTTTGGGCATGTCCGATTCGTTTTACAAGGCTTGATAGTACCAATGATTGGCACGCTCCCAAATGCCCAAACGGGCGCTACATGAACAGAAACCATAAACCCAATAAGCCAATAAAGGCAAGGAAACCCAAAAAGAAGGAGGTCAGTTAGATAATGTAAATGCTTAAATGCAGAGTCTCTCTAACGTATTAACGTGAGACTTCTTGAGTATAAGGGTAAGGAGTTGTTGAATAGGTATGGCGTCAAAATACCCAGGGGCGCCATAGTAACGCGTGTTGAGGACATAAACGTATTAAGTACGCTAAAATTCCCACTATTTGCAAAGTCCCAGGTGCCCTTTGCAGGTAGGGCTAAGATGGGGCTTGTTAGGAGGGTTGATACCCTAAAGGATGCCGAGAATGCGGCGAGGGATTACCTGGGAAGGGTGATACAGGATTACCCAATAAGGAAGGTCCTCTTTGAGGAGGGTGTTAATGTGGCTAAGGAGTTGTATGTATCAATAACACTCGATAGGGAGAATAGGGGCTACCTAATGCTCGCATCAACAGAGGGCGGTGTAGATATTGAGGAGGTCGCGAGAAAAAGCCCTGAGAAGATAATTAGGCTTTATATTGATGATTACGAGGGACTTAGGGACTACATGATAAGGGGTGTCGCCCAGAAGCTCGGTTTAGAAGGTTCTGCGGCTCAAGACTTTGTGACCGTTGCCAAGGCAATGTATAGGGTGTTCACAGAATATGACGCGGAACTCGTTGAGATAAACCCACTCGCACTAACAACAGACGGTCAGTTAGTGGCGCTCGATGTTAAGGTCATGATAGATGATAACTCACTGTACAGACACCCGGACATCAGTGTGGAGGATAGTGATTACACAATGGAGGAGTTGGAGGCTAGGAAGTATGGTCTGCACTACGTTGAGTTGACGGGCTACGTGGGCATAATGGCCAATGGCGCCGGCCTAACAATGGCAACCATGGATCTGGTTAAGGAGTTTGGGCATGAACCAGCGGATTTCCTGGACGTTGGTGGTGGTGCAAGTAAGGACTCTGTTAGGGAGGGATTAAAGATTCTCCTCACCGATGATAGGATAAAGGCCGTGTTGATAAACATATTTGGTGGAATAACAAGGTGTGACGAGGTTGCTAAAGGCGTGGTTGAGGCACTGAATGAGGTTAAAACGAATAAGCCAATATTCATTAGGTTAAAGGGGACTAACGAGGAGGAGGGTAGGAAGATACTGGCTGAGGTAGGGCTTAAAACATATGAAACCGCTGAGGAGGCAATGGACGCGTTATCAAAAACCATAAAGACACTACAGGGGTGATGGGGAATGGCTATATTAATTAATGAGAACACAAAGGTTATCGTACAGGGAATAACTGGGCGTGAAGGATCAAGGCACACGCAGTACATGCTTCAGTACGGTACGAAGATTCTGGCTGGCGTAACACCAGGTAAGGGTGGGCAGAATGTGCAGGGTGTACCTGTATTTGACACAGTTGAGGAAGCCCTTAGGAAATTCCCAGACATAAACACATCAATAGTATTCGTACCAGCCCAATTCGCGGCAGATTCCGTCTACGAGGCAATAGACGCAGGGATAAAGTTAATCGTAATCATAACAGAGCACATACCAATACATGACGCACTTAGGTTCGTAAACTACGCAAAGAGGAGGGGTGTAACTATAATAGGACCAAACTGCCCTGGTGTCGTTAGCCCGCTCAAGTCTAAGGTGGGCATATTACCCAATCATATATACACGAAATCAGGACCCGTGGGTATAGTATCGAGAAGCGGGACCCTAACCTACGAAATATCCTACCACCTAACCCAAGCAGGTATTGGTCAATCAACAGTCGTGGGTATAGGCGGCGATCCAATAATAGGTACGGACATGATCGAAGTGGTTAGGATGTTTGAGGAGGATCCAGAGACTAAGTACATAGTCGTCATTGGAGAGATAGGTGGTACGATGGAGGAGAGGGTAGCCCAATACATAGGCTCTGGCAAGGTTACGAAACCTGTGGTGGCGTATATAGCAGGTAGAACGGCACCACCCGGCAAGAGAATGGGGCATGCAGGAGCGATCGTTAGTATGGGTATGGGATCCTATGAAAGCAAGGTCAAGGCTTTCCAGGAGGTAAACGTGCCTGTTGCGAGCACGCCCACGGAAGTTGTGAAATTAATTAAGAAATTCATGCCATAACCCAGTATTAATATCCATTAATTATTTCAAATTTTCAAACATTATTGATATGCAAGTCTATATAATCATTCAATAACATCTTCACTAGCCCCTCATTTATTATTGCACTAATCAACTCCAAATAAGCATCAGCTGGGGCCGCTGACTTAATCGTAATTCCAAGCGACCTACTAATGCTTTTTATATTCTTCGTGCACTCTTGAAGCAGTGGGCACCTTGGGCATGCCTTAGGTGATTCCTTACCATTAATTATTACAAGACCCGCCTTTTGATCAACTATGGCACCCTTATCATTCAGGACCTCAAGCACCACATAATCACCCAACTCCCTAACCCTATACACCAGGAATATCGTCGCTGTGAGGTAGTAACCACCATCCCTCCTAACTAACCAACCACGCTTAATCAAGGCGTTGAGGTACCTAAACACCCTGGTCCTCGGGATATTAGTCCTCCTAGCCAACTCGGTGGGGCTGGCTATGCCGAAGGCGATGAGCTTCAGGAGCTTCGTTTTATCGAGTTGAACACCGAAATCGAAGTTAGCCTCGCTTAGGATTCTAATGCCACCACTAATTACGCTGGGAAATCTGGGTATTCGGATACCAACCCTAACCCTAATGCTCATTAATGCGCCAGTAAAAACTAAGGTATTAACAATTACCAGCCGATTAAGGGCGCATACTCAATTAAGATTCGGATCCCGCGGTGGTGGTTGATGGTGATTTCTCAATTGTCTTATCAAGCTCCTCTAATCTCTTCGTGATTTCCTCCTTAGGCAGGGCAATCTTTAATAATTTGCCATCCTTAATTTCGTACTTGATAACCCTCTCAGACTCATCATAAACATACTCCGGTATCCTAGACATATCCTCAGGCTTAAACTTAACCTCATCAAAGTCTACGTAGGCAACATCGTGGATGGGGGTTGGTATTAACGCACCCACGGGGCATGCATCAACACAGAAGTGGCAGAGTATGCACTCCGTGTACCTAATGCCCGGGTACCACTTACCATTCGGAGCCCTATACATCTGAATAGCATTCACTGGACACGCCCAGGCACACTGGAAGCAACTGATGCACTTCTTAATATCAAGCAATATCCAACCCCTAAACCTCTCTGGAACCCACCTAACCTCCCTCGGGTACTGAATAGTCAACCTATTCGGCTCGACAGCCTCCTTAAAACCGGTAATCAGGGCTTTGGCGTGGTAAACAATATCCTCAGCCAACGTACCCCTAGGCACCTTAACCTTAATAACCACAAACCACGACCAGGCAAGCCCTAATTAAGCTTTAACCCATGAAGCAAACAAGCAACCCTTTCATAAACACTCAATTAAAGACCATGGACTTCTCACTAAATTGAAAGAAAGACTTATAAAGGGAAGCAGAAAGTAAAAACAACGATGATAAATAGAATGAGGATAGGCAGGAGGGCACCAATACTACTCCTAATGACGTTGGCTGTAGTGGCAACCATAGCGCTGGCTGACGCAATCTTCGTATACACTGGGTACATAAACGTCAAGCCCATGACAACACCATTGGTATTCAGTACAGGGCCCAATGGTAATGCACAACCGTACATAAGCTTCACCGTGAGCCCCAATTACGACTCTTTCACGGTGACCCTAGAAATAGCCAACTCCACGGCTAGTTACTACTACCAAGTTGGTCAATTAACGGTGAACATGGCTGGCTACATATACGTTAATTCAATCAACCTAAGCGGTTCGGCAGTTAATACCATGACCATATACATACAGAGCACCAGCGGCTCAACACAATGCACGTTCCAGGTAATAAGCGGTGGCTCGACAGCCACGACACCGTCCACTTCATGTCCCCTAAACGCCGGCAACACCTACTACATAAGCATTAAGGTGGTGCCTAACCTACCCGTAACGAGTTCATCGACCGAGACAGTGACAGTACAGTTCGGCTACAACGTGGTGGGTAACACGGTGGTGCCTGTACCATAGTGAGGTGGCGCCCTTGTGGCAACCAACCCCTTCAAAATCACCCTCCTTATTTCCATCCTCTCCATAGCCATTGCCCTAACCCTCATCTGGGGCACGGCGCAAACAGCCCCAAGCATTATTCACTACTCAACATTGAGCAACACACCATATATTAAGGTCGAGTCAATAAACGTGACATCCAATGGCGTTTACATAAGGCTTGCACTCATCAATAACGGCACCTTGGCATTCAAACCAACGGGTGGTTGGGTTGAGGTTGTGGACACTGGGCAGGTGGTTAATGTCACCGTAATTAACGGTACCGTAATCGCCAAACTCCCACTAACACCCCAGTGGGTAAGCCTAGCAAGTGTTGGGGTTAAGGGCATCGTGAGTGGCGTACTTAATGGTAGCAGGGCCTACATAGCCTTCTTCGACGTGGTCCCAATCCACGTTATTAATACAATAGGTATCGCCGACGTGAGTTATGCCGACTGCGTCTTAAACGTGACGTTGAGTGTGGATACGGTGGTCCCAGTCGTGATTGGGCCCATAATCAACATGAGCCTATTCACAGTATCAACGCCCGGCTACTACGTCTTCGAGACCATAGGCATCATCAATACCACGATTTACGCCCCAGCCGGGAGCCACAATGTAACGCTCACGATACGGGTGAGCCCAGCCCTTGGTAGGTACACCTACGTATACTCCTGCAACTACCTAAGCGGCTTCAGCAAATACACGCTCTGGCTACCCATTGGGGTAACCTACATGTACCCGACGGACAACGCCACTAGTTACACCTTATTAACAAAGACCTTTGTAGTGGGTGGTGGGTCATGAGGGTCGAGGCGCTCCTCCAATTCGCACTTGCCATTGCCTACGTAGTGCTTTGGGTATTCATGCCCGCCTGGTCAATAAGTGGTGCGAATTACTCGATAAGCCTCACGCCGTGGGGCTATGCGGTTAGGTTCTTCAGTGAGACTCACGTAATACCACCACCAACGGTTTATGCGGTCTGGCTCTTCGCCCTAGACGCGGGTTTATTACCGCTCGTTTGGCGTAGGAGTAGGTACTCGCTCTACCTAGCCGCCCTCTTCTCCGTACTCTCCCTCTCAATGCTCATGGACACAATACTCTTCCAGCAAAGGTACCTGCAGTTCCATGGGTACACGATAGCCCCGACGCCCACCGGCTACATATACGTGTCCCTACCAACGAAGCCCGTGCTTGGTTTACCAACCTACATACTCCTAGCCCTAACCATACTCTCGATATTCAACATGATTACGAGGGCTAGGTGGTTGGGCACTAGGGTGATTGAGGACCCAATAATAGCGATTGAGCGTGTGCTAAAGGCGTTAAATATTGAGTACTCCAGGGTGGAGGGTGGTGTTGAGGTTGGGGGCGTTAGGATAGTTAGGCAGGGTGGCTCATTACGGCTCGTTAGGGGCGGTGAGGCTATTGAGGTGGATTTAAAAACAGCCATCACAGAGGCTGTGAAGGTCGGGCTTAGGCAACCAGTGAGTGTTGGGGTGGTTGATTATGGCGAGGACTAGGTGGCTACTTGCCGTGGCCCTCATGCTCATTGCGGTTGCGGGTATTGCGTTGGCTGACGTCGTGTTCAATTACAAGGGCCAAGTAAGTATCAAGCCTACAAACTCACCAATAACCGTAGTACCTGGGCAATGCCCATGCGGTTGCTCCTCATGGTCACAAACAAACAATGGCTTCACGGCGACAATAACAGGCTATACGCTTAGCACGACCAGTGGTTACGTACTAATCACACCACTTGTTCGATTCAACACAGCCACAGGGGGCACATTGACGATGACCCTCACCCCAAGCAAGTACTTGGCTAATGATTACGTGAACGGCACAAGGATATACCCAACACCGGGAAGCTTCAGCCTTGGTGCTGGCAATTACTTATTAATACAAAGACTAACCCTAAACACGGCTGTGTCAAGTACTTCAATAACACTGAGTGGTCAATACAACTACACGGTGGGTGGGGTAACGTTCCAGTACTCGTTCAGCGAGACCATAAACCCACCCAGCGCCAACGTAGTGAACCTACTCAACGGCTTACAGGCATTCTACGTACCGCACGTGTACCAGGGCGACAATAACGGTAAATCAACGAAATCGTATCCTGTATACTACGGGCCATCGACAGCGAGCCAGTACTGGAGCCCCATATCAACCAGTATAAACCAGCCTGTGCTTGAATTAGTCCCAGCCCAAAGCACTTCATCCGGTGCCATGTTCTGGAGCGAGACCTACAGTGGTGGTTCGGTAACAATAACCCTCGTGGGCACATTCTCAACTGGTTCATCACGAGTTGCCGATGGTTATGAAATATACCTATTCCTAAACCCAACAAAGTGGGGCGTAAGCCCGAAGTACAACTACTCAATAAGCTACATATCAACACCAGCATGGCGAGGCACGGGTTATCCATCGCCTACTGAGGGTGATGTTATCCTGCCCCAGAGCTCCACACCGTACATCGTGGTTCAGTGGGACCCGTGGTGGCAGTATGGGGGCTTCGCTTCCGGTGCCACTGGGCAGTGGAACGTGTGGATTGTTAGTAACACCAACGGTAATAACCCAAGCGTTAGCCCAAGCCCATCGCCAAACCTCGGCTCTGGCTACGCTGGTTGGGATGGTATTGGCACGGGTGCCTTTCAGCCCAGGCCTGGTGACTACATATGCATAACCGTGACTTATAACCCAAGCACAAACACGTTAAGCGGCGTGGCCTATGACATGAACACTGGGCAGTCGGCAAGTTTCACGCTGAACTTAGGCAGTTACTGGACACCACCGAGCAGCGGCACTTACGTGTTCGGCATAGCAGGAAATACAGGCGGTGCTTATGCAAACTGGGGCGTTGTTTACGTTAACTACCAGGGGTGATGTAGGCCCAGCGCACTTAATGTTCAGTGATTGGGGTTGGACCTTAACGGCAAGGTTTATAACCCACTGACGGCTCATTTAAATG
>WYEB01000560.1_pt1 | contig 12930 bp, 14 predicted proteins | sample 6343061 | NCBI WGS metagenome assembly WYEB01 (sample SAMN13812332, study PRJNA600296) | hot springs metagenome | biome: ENVO:00000051; feature: ENVO:00002007; isolation source: sediment sample from Evening Primrose shelf | place: USA: Yellowstone National Park, Evening Primrose Hot Spring ... | reverse complement strand
CGATCAAGGTGCTTAAAGGCGTTAGGTTAGTCACGGTCGTGTTTCACGAAGAACCAACCTGGCTAGTTAAATCAGTGATCGAGTATTTGAGGGTATTTAATGCGAGGTTCGTAACACTGCGTGAGGGTCTTAAATGCCTAGGGTTGTGAGCGTACTACACCACCCAATACCATCACTTAGACCTGGCAGGTTAGCCGAGGAGGATGGCCTTGGCTGGCACTTCAGGTCAGCGAGGGCGCTCGCTAGGTATGGCGGCTATGAAGCAATTGCCGTCAGGCCAGGAATAAACCGTGAAAACACAATTAAGGTTATTGATGATGTAACCGTAGTACTAACACCATCAATTAACCCATCACCAAGCCAGAGGATTTGGAAGTGGAGCCACGTATCAACAGCACTAGCGGAACTCGTCAGAGACGCGGTTAAACGCAGCTTCATACCCTACATACACGAGTACAGAGCCCTAAACTCGGAGTTAGTCATTAGGAGAATCATTAATTACCCAATGATACTCCAGCACCACGGCTCATACCCACCCAGCGGCCTTAACCTAAGGAATCCACTAAGTCTCATTAAGGAGTTCAGTAAGTGGAGGAGGGATTATTACCTAAGGAAAGTTAGAGGAGTATTCTTCGTGCTTAACGAACGCGAGAAACATTACCTCGAAGAGATCCTTAATGTTGATGCAAAGGTTATTGTCAGGACGATGGCCGTAGACTTCGATGAATTAAAACCATTAAGTGAGGAGGAGAGGATCAGCGTTAGGAAGAGTATTGGTATAAGTGAGGACGCAATTGCGCTAATAACGTATGTGGGAGTCTTTGGTGAGGAGTTTGGCGGTATTAAGGGTACACAATACCTATTTAGGATACTGCGTGAGTTAAGGCTTAGATTTGGGGATAAGGTTATGATGATAGTTACTGGGGTTGGCGAACCATATGCAACAGCCCTGAGAAGAATGGGTGCGATAACATACAGGCTACTCCCGCATAGAGACTACGTGAAACTTGTTGCCGCATCTGATGTGTACTTCCTACCTGCAACCTCTGGTTACTCATACGGTGGTATTGGCGTTGCAATAATGGAGGCGTTAGCAATGGGGATACCCGTGGTCAGCCCAACGCTGAGGGACTTCCCTGAGCAGGACCGTGTTAAGGACCTTGGGGTAATGACGAGGTACGTAGATGATGAGGAGGCACTTAGGGAGTTTATAGGCGCCTTAACATACGTCATTGAGAATAGGAGTCAATACAAGCCATGGGCCATTAGGGAATTAGCCAGGAAGTACTACTCATGGGAGAGCTTCGTAAACGAATTCAACAATGCATTAAAGAACTTATGAAAACTACCGTACTCATACTAACAAGTGGTACCAAGGACAGGCATGTCCTAATCAGGGGCTTAATCAAATCATTAAGCCAACAAACAATCAAGCTCAATGAGGTAATAATAGCCACGGAAACGGCGGGCAACGAACTCGTGAAAATAGCAAACGAGTACTTAGGAAACATGACAGTTAAGGTGATTGAGACTGGTTATTGGAATAAGTGCTGGACGGCAAACAAGGCAATACTAAGCTCAGGCGGCGACATAATATTCCTCCTCGAGGACGACCTATACCTAACACCGAACTTCATTGAGGAAACACTAAACGCATTCAAGGAATACCCCGAGGCCGGTTGCGTATACACAAACTGCATATGGGTCTTCCAGGAAGGCGCAAGGTCAAGGGGTGGGTTCATGGGTTGGCTATCAAAGGCCCTCAGTAAATTATCGATCCACGAATCGGCATTGCCGAGGATGGTTAGGAGAATAAACGACCACTTAATAGAAGTGCCCGTATTCACCATGAGCGTTGCATGCAGGAGGGAAGCTTTACTCAGGGCTGGGCTCTACGACATGAGGGTTAGGGAGCCAATACTCGGCGAAGACTTCGACCTAGCACTAAGAATTAGAAAGGCGGGTTACAAAATAATACAAACAACGAGGGCAGTCTCGTACCACCTAACGATGCAGGTAACAAAAGGCGTAATAAAGTACGGTAGAGACCCATCAATGCTCATGGGTACCTACGAAACCGAGGTATACTTCATGGCAAAAAATAGATACATCCTGAACCTAAAGAACGTGATAAGCCACACAATATACAGATCAATAGAGGCAGTGGCTTGGGGCATTAGGTCTAGAAATCCATCAGCGATACCTTACGGCATGACAGGTGTGATTAAGGGGTTTATGAAGGGATGCCTACATGGACCATAAGAAATACTTCGTATTTATAAGTACAGCGAGCCTACTGCACTTTAGGGGTATCGAGCATTGGCTGATTGAGGTAGCCACTAGGCTTAATGGTTCCATGATATTGACGTTTTCGACAGGCTTAAAGAGTGTTGATAATGTAAAGGCGAGAGTAGCCCTGGCTAAGTCACGTTTAGGTAATGTTGAATGGCATGAAATAAGGGCTATTTCCCACGAACATGCAGGTAAGGGCGTCCCAAGTTTCATTACTCGTTTCATGAAACATAGTGGTATAGCTATACCAATTAACTTGAAAATAATTAAATTATTAGAGGTAAATTTACCTACCTAGTCATCGGTGACGCCTATCAAGCAATGCTCCTGGTCGCCATAACCGCAATATCCGGCGCCCGTAAAGTAATCCTAGGACTGCACTCAAGGCCAAGTTATAAGCGTTTCATACTTATCAAACCACTCCTTACATTAATGAGCAGGGCTGGGCTAGTTAAAGGAATACATGCCGTTAATATTGTCGATGCCTTGATTCTCAGGAGAATTTTAAGCAATATACCCATTTGGTGGGTACCAAACGGTGTTGATTGTAGACGATTTAAGCCTGGTACTAAGCGTAACGATGTATTTCAAGTGCTCTTCGTTGGCGCATTAAGTGAGGATAAAGGCGTTGATACGTTTATTGAGACTGCCAAGATTGTCAAAAGTCATTATAATGACATAAAATTTGTAATTGCCAGCGCTGGTGGTCCACTTAGAGGTTTGATTGAGGAGGTCCAGAAAGAAGGCATTGTCGAATTCCTCGGTTTTCTATCTGATGAAGATATTGCCAAACTTTATGCGGAATCTCATGTTGCGGTCTTTCCAAGTCGTGATGAAGCCTTTGGACTTGTAAGCCTTGAGGCCCAAGCGTCTGGAACATCCGTGATAGCCACGGACATACCTGCATTTAGGCAGACCGTGATTGATGGAATAACGGGTATATCGGTGAGACCTTATTCGCCTCAGGCCTTTGCAAATGCAATCATTAAAATGAGGGAATTATGGCTTAACAATAGGCAGGAATACGAAAGAATGAGCATATCAGCAAGGAAAAATGCGGAAAGATTCTGTTGGGAAAAAGGTAGTTAAAATTTATTACGAGAAATTCTTCAAACAAAGTTGAGAATGGCATCTAACGATCTTATATCGATTATTATACCCGTGAAGAACGAAAGGGACAGAATTAGGACTATTATAGATGGACTATACAGACAGACCTACAGGCCTATCGAGGTTATCTTCGTAGATGGCGACTCAACTGATGGCACGGTTGAGGAAATAATGAATGCAATTAAGGAGTACTCATCAGACGACTTCAAGGTCAGATTACTCAGGGAGGGTGATTTTGGTTCTATACGGTCTCCTGCTAATGCGAGGAATATTGGCGCACTGAATGCTGGTGGCGAATATGTAGCATTTTTCGATGTGGATTATGATTTTAGGGATGACTTTGATGCTGTGGGTAAGATTGTCCAGGCCTTCAATAATGGGGCTAATCATGTAGCGGTTAAATACGTACCCAATATGCACACCTGGATTGAGAAGCACTTGGTGCTTGACGATATCGTGCATTACTATAATGGCGATAAACCCGTACATTTGATCTGCGCATTCAAGAGGGAATTCTTTAACGAGGTTAGGTTTAATCCAACACTGGGCTTTAGGGAGGACTTTGAGTTCCTCGATAGACTTAGTAAGCATTTTAAACTCAATACCGCAGTGGTTGATACAGGTATTAGGAGGTGTTACCTCCACACGCTCAGTGACGTTAAGAGACAGCAGTTGTGGTACGGCAGAACAGCCATGAGGTATTACAGGACTGCAGAGATAAACCCATTAACAACGATTGTTAGATCGAACGCGGTACTTGGGTTAGTATTGCTCACAGTAATTACCGCACCACTAATAGGTTTATCGTCAATAATATTTCTATTCTCTGCCTTTGCATTAATATACGTGCGTTGGTTAAGAAAAGACATGAGGATTTTAAGGCCTAGTAAATTCTCGGTTCTCGACAGGTTTGCATGGTACCTGATCAGAGAGGTTGTTGGGAGGCTATTTTTCGATTTAGGATTTATAAGATCAATTTTTTATAGACAGGTGGAGGTGGGGCGGTGAGTTCTAAGGAAATTAAAGGAGATTGTGGATTTGTCAGCATTATAATGGTTACTTATAATAGTGTTAATAAGCTTCATGAATTTTTCGATGAAGTACTTAAAAGCCTAGTTAATTTAGATTATGATAATTATGCCATAGTTATTGTGGATAATAATTCAGGAGATAGTACGATTAATCATGTTAAGGAAATGTTAAGAGATCCTGAGATGAAAGGTAGAGTTCTTATTATAAAGTTAAGAGAAAATAAGGGTTTGCCCTATGCCTACAATGTTGGTGCAATAATGGCAACAAGAGTTTTTCCAGAAACAATGTACTTACTTTTCATGAACGATGATGTAATACTAAGTAAAGAATTGCTAAATGTCTTAGTAAGAAGTTTGAGGGAATCCTGCGATGTGATTCAACCAGTTATAATCCACATGAATGATCATAAAGAGGTGGGGTTTGGGATTGGCATTACGGGGTATGTAAAACCCTTAAATTGTAAAGAAATAGATTGCTCTACACGATTCACCAGAGTGCCCGTTATAAGTGGCGCAGTCTTCATGGTAAAGAAGGATGCGTTCTTTGATATAGGTATGTTTGATGGAAAAATATTTTGGGGATATGACGACGTAGACTTCTGTTGGAGACTTCATAAACATGGTTATACTACGTGTATTGCTATGGAAACACACGCTATACATTATGGTAGTGCTACATGGGGTAGGGAGAACCCGATTAAGTATTATTATGGCACCAGGAACCATATTTACATGTTTTATAAAAACCATTATTTCACGCATGCGTTATTACTAACTCCAGTACTGCTCCTTGAAATATTAAGGTTGCTCCTCTGGAAGGTCAGTAGGAGGGATTTAAGGAGCATTAAGGCTATTTTGTTGGGTATTATTGATGGTATTCGTATGGCTCCTCTAGCACTAATGTACTCTTTAACCTATAAATATTCCAATTCTCAATTCATTAAGTTTGATTTAGCAATAGATCTTGAGCTAATTCTAGGAGGGCTTTATAGTCGACTTAAGGAGGATAGATAATGAAACCTTCAGTAATGAGAAGAGTTGTAAGGGGTATTCGTTGGATTTCCCACGATATAAGCCTAGTGATTAAGGCACCCAAGGTAAGTGTTTTTAAGCAAGATTAAACTCTCCATATTATATATTATTTATCATGTATTCAAGATTGACTTTAATAAGTTTAGAGTATTCATAGATGTTAATGGTGTTAAGTATAGGTTCATAAGCTATGATGAGCTTAGCATATTAGCGTATTTTGAGCCATGGATGGATAAATACTTACATGTAAAGAATGGCGAGGTCTTTATTGACGTTGGCGCTCACGTAGGCAAATACGCATTAAAAGTCGCTAAGGCTAACCCAGCAAGTCTAGTCATAGCCATAGAACCAGGCAAGTTACAATTCAATGCCTTAATCGATGGCATTAGAAAGAATAATTTAAAGAACGTGATTCCTCTCAATATAGCTGCGTGGGATAGCACAACAAGACTTAAGTTGCGTGTATACTCGGCCACTGGTACCTCTACTGTGGTTGATGAATTTGGTGGTATTGGCCGTTTAATGCGCATCGAGGATGTTGAGGCGAGACCGCTTGATGATGTGGTTGGGGGGCTTGGTCTTGGGCGTGTTGATTGGGTTAAGATTGATGTTGAGGGTGCTGAGCTTCATGTGCTTCGTGGTTTTAGGATTGGCATTGCTAGGTTTAGGCCTAAGATAGTTATTGAGGTTAAGGAGTTCAATAGGGAGGGTGTGTTCAACTTCTTCAGGGAGGTTAATTACGAGTGCAAACACATACCCGAAGACGAATCAGGCGAATACTTCATATGCGTGCCAAAGAGTTAGTGTCCGTAATAATTCCCACACTTAACGAGGAGGGAAATATCGAGAGGTTATTAAGGAGCATTTTAGTTCAGGATTATAGGCCTATCGAGGTTATAATTGTGGATGGTGGCTCTATAGACAATACGCTTGAGATAATTAGGAAATTCGCTGAAAAGTATAGTAATGAGGAGTTCGTGGTCAGAGTGTTGCCTGAGTATGGTGAATGTAGAAGCCCTGCCAATGCGAAGAACATCGGTTTTGCCAATGCCAGAGGTGATTATGTGCTATTTATTGACGCTGACTACGTAATTCTTGACCGTAATTTCATATCTAGGGTTATGGAAGCGCTTAAGAACACGCCCTGGGTTAGTGTTAGGTTAATACCCGTTATGGGTGAAAATAATTTATTGACATTTGCTCAGATTGTTGAGAATAGGGCATGGGCTCCCAAGGGTTATGTCGATGAAAGGAGGTGTTTCAGGAGGGATTTCTTAGTGACTTGCGCAAATCCGCCGTTCAACCCTTGCTTAGGCGTTGGTGAAGATGCGGACTTGATCAATAGGTTTAGGGCCATGGGTTATGTACTAATGTTTGTTGATGTAAGGCTTGGGGATGTAGTTCCTAAAAGTTTGCGTAGGTTTGTTAGAAGGTTTGAGTGGTATGGTAGGACAGCACTTAGGTTTTATATACAGGTTCGTGGTTATTCACGAATTAGAGCGTTTATTCAAGCCTTAAGAGATAATGTTGGTGTTATTATACTTTTTACTAAACATTTTAGGCATTTTCATAATATTGATTTTATACGGTGCGCTTAGGTTTAGGTTCTTCCTGAAAATGCCTATAAAATCCCTGAAGGTGCTTGTGGTAATTAGTTTCCTGGATTTTGTTAGGGCTATGGCGTACCTCTATGGTTTATTTAAGGGCCTTATTGGAGCTAAAGTGAGGGTTTCGAGGGATTTCGTGTGAAGCCTAAGGTCAGTATAATAATCCTGAACTATAACGGTAGGAGCAAGTTAGGTGCCTTACTTGATGAGTGTATAGTATCGGCGCTTAATCAGACTTATGGTAATGTTGAGGTTATATTCGCTGACAATGGCTCGACTGATGATAGTTGTGAATATGTTAGGGCTAGGTATGGGGATAAGGTGAGGGTTGTATGCCTAGGCCGTAATTACGGCTTTGCCCTGGGTAATAACCTAGCATCTAAATTTGTTAGTGATGATAGTGAGTACCTGCTATTCCTTAACCCAGACGCCATTCTGGAGTCTGATTACGTCGAGACTATTGTTAAGTTCATGGAGGAGCATAAGTGGGTTGGTGCGGCTCAGGGTGTGCAGGTGTCTATGGATGGTTCATTTGTTAGCCTTGGTGGTTATGTTGATTCCTACGGTAGGGGAGTTGAGCTAATCTTTAAGAATTCGGTGCTGAACCACCCAATAATGGTTTTGTGGGCTTCGGGTAGTGCCATGGTGGTTAGAAGGAGGCTTTTCAATAAGCTTGGTGGTTTCTCGCCTGAACTGTTCCTCTACCATGATGAGATTGATCTATGCAGTAGGGTTTGGTTAAGTGGTTATGCCGTGGTTTCAATACCATTAACTAGGTATAGGCATTTGAGGGGTGGTGTTGTGGGTGGTGTTAATTGGGTTGGTTGGTATTTTACGAATAGGAATAGGTGGTTAACCACCATTAGGTACATGCCCCTAAGGAACATGCTTACTTCACTACTAATTGCTTTACCCCTCGAGTTCATAATAAACATTGCAAAATCCATTAGAAGGCAGGAGAGGCAAAGGGCGTCACTTTACGCTAAAATCTTAAAGTTCATAGTGGAAGAGTTCGTGAGTAACGTGAGAAAACGTGCCAACGTTGGTGATGTTGAGAAACTTAAAGGGCTCATAATTAACGCTAAAAGTCCACTTTCGAAAGAGCAGGAGGCACTTGCCTATATAGCTCAAAAAATAAATACTTACGTCTTAAGAGCGGATTAATATATGCTTTGCATATACATGCCTTTTTGGGGAATTGCAGGTAGTGAAATTCGTGTTTTAAAGACCATTATTAGGTTTCCAAAGGATGAGTATTTAATATTCATACCCATTGATTATAAGGCCTCCTTAATTAAATCACTCGTGTATCTTGAAAAGGATCGTGATTTTCGAAAAATTAATGAGGCTATTAATGATACTATTGAATTAAAGCCTATCAATAATACAACGCCTAGGGTTCGTGGTATTGCCAGTAGATATGCATCGTATAAATATGGTAGGTATGTTGCATATACGGCTAAGAGATATGGTTGTGAAATGGTATACATGCCTTATGTTGGTAATCAAACATACGTAATACTAGGGTTAAAGAGTAGTTTTCCGAAAGTTTCTGTGCTTATTCAAAATACGCCTATTATTGAAACGTTAGTGTTTGAGGAGGGAGATCCATTAACGATAATGATTAATAATACTCGACTAAGAGAGGGTAAAAGTGGCCTGAAACTATTGGGTAGTTCATTAATTAAGTTTACGAAGTTATTTATGTGGCGCTTTATTACGACTAATGTCAATCTGCTAACGGTCTCTAAGTCGATACCATATGAATTAAATAAAGTTGGTGTTAATGTAGAAATGAAAGTTATTAATCCTGGTGTTGGTGTTGATTTCTGTCCATTTGCCGATTTGGGTAAGGCCTTTGATGTTACTTTCTTTGCTAGGGTTACTCCTGAGAAGGGTGTTTTTGACTTCCTGAGGGTTGTGGCAAACCTCGTTAAATGGAGACGCAATATTAAGGCCCTTGTCATGGGCTTCGGTGGTGGGGATATGGCTGTTAGGGCTCGTAGGATAGCTAGTGAGTTGGGTATTGCCGGTAATGTCGAGTTTAGGTTCAATGTACCTCGCGATGAGGCTATGAGGCTGCTGGCCCAGTCGAAGTTAATGATATACCCAACGAGGCTCGATTCAATATCACTAAGCGTCCTAGAGGCACTCTCCTGTGGGACGCCGGTTATTGCCTACGCAATACCAGCAATAAGGTTTAACTACGCGGACACGAGGGCTGTGATAAAGACGAAACCGTTAGATATCGAGGAAATGACGAGGATGGCAATCGAGGCGTTGGAGGGCGAGGCATGGAGGGAGTTGGGCAGGGAAGCCGTGGAATTCGCAAAGAAATACACATGGGAAAACACAGCAAAACAGGAATGGAACACACTACAATCAATAATGAATTTAAAGTATGACTAGCTCGGGTAGGGTTAGTGTTAGGGCTGTTGGTGGTGGTTTCGCGTTGTTTGTGGGTAGGCTTGCCTATAATGCGGTCTCTGCCGTGGGTAGTATAGTCATTGCTAGGTTACTTGGCCCTGCCAATTACGGGTACGCATCAATTGGCAATTTTAGGAGGGCATTCACCACCCTGTAACTCCGTGTATTGATTACTATGGCCTTCGCCTATAAGCTAGCTATGATGTACACTTTTGTCAGGCTTACTAAGGTGATGAATTTAACAATAAACCTTACAAGGAATAATTTTGTTAAGATTTTTAAATTACTCGATACTATTACCACTTTATATATCTGGACTTCACTCCTTAGCATTCTATTAGTTAATATTAGTTAATTCTATAACAGTGTACGAGTTAAATATATGTGATTTAAAACTTTATAAATAGGTGGCAATCTTGAAATTTGACGGTTCAATGCATAGTTACTTCATTTATGACTTTATAAATAATTTAAGGTATAAAATTAGGCCCTCAACAGGTAGAGACATTATAAAAATTGGAAAATTTATTGTGAAAATACATAGTGATTTACACGAGGCCTTCTACGAGTATCAAAATCTTACGGAGATAGCTCTTTCAAGGCCTAAATTGTTTAAAGTCCCAAATGCTGTAAGGTTAATGAATGGCCAAGGCGTTGGTGCTATCATTATGGAGTATGTTCCTGGTCATAATCTTGATAATTATATATTAGATTATTTACTAAGAGAAAACATGAATATTACAAAAATTTTTTATAAAATTGGAAAAGCATTAAGAGAATTTCATAATTTAAAATTGAATAATTTAAAAAATAGTTCTTTGCCTGCAACCGAGCTCGATTTAAAGAGTGAAATTACAAAGCTCTCTAAGGATCTTGTTGAAGCGGGATTAATTAATGAGAAATTGTTTGATGAAATCTTTAGTGCTATTAAAAAGGTGAGAGTTGATGATAAAATATTTACTAAGGTTAACTTACATGGTGAATTTTATTTTACTCATGTAATGCTTCATAATGGAGAAATAGTATTCGTTGATCTTCATAATGTGCAGAGAGGGCCTTTATATTTTGATGTTGCGATGTTTAATATAAGTCTTTATTCATCGCTCATGTTTTTACCCTGGAAGCCTAAAGACTTTATTCCATTAATAAGAGCCTTTTTATTGGGATATTTAGGATGGAATGATGATTATTTTATTAAGTCATTGAGTCTTGCAGAGCTTTATATAATATTGAGGGAGATCTTAAAACATGGATGCGTTTTATATGTCGAAGGATCACTTATAAAGTTATTATTAAATATGCTTAAGTTAAAAAGATTTAGATCGACAATTAAGGAAGCGGTCTTACCACAATTCTGGTAACTTTAGCATTTCATGCGTTACTATACTTGGCTTTTTATGAGGCTTGCTTATGGGTAAATAATTAAGAAGCGTGTCTATCGTGCTTACTGGTAGGTAAGGAGCTTTTCTTAAGTTAAGTGTGCCAACCTTACCTTTAATGAGGAATGCTAGCTTTAACCCATCTCTCATTCCCCTTAGTAATAATGCGTATTCCCTGAGGTATTCTTTGTGTTTTTGCCACTTAATTAGACCGAGTAGTCTATAATCAATTAAACGCCTAGCAAGATGCAATTGTCTGAGTGTTGAAAACCTTGTTTTAGTAAGAATAACTAACGCCGTTGAAGCCCGATAATTATAATAAAGCCCGATCTCATATCCTCTTGACTTTATTGTTAATCCCACATAATGATGGCCGGACTTTATGGGTATGTAGGCGGTTCTATAACCTTTATTCCACAATATTAATCCTAACAGGGCGTCGTCTAGGTATAGGAATGTTTCGTCTATGAATGGTTTGCCGTCTGGGCAGGTTCTCCGTATTGCCTCAGCCTTAACTAGCATGTATGCTCCGTCTGCGTAGGTTACGTAGTGTGGCTTGTTTATGCCTGGACACTCATGCTCAGTAGCACTCCAGCAAATACCACCAAATTCCCAGTGGTCTGTTGCATAACCACCTGCCGAGTATATCCTCCCACCATCACCCAAATAGATTAACCCACTTACCGCGGCTATTTTATCATCACCCTCCATGTAGTCAATCAATTCCCTCAGCGAGCTTGGTTCGAGTATCAGGTCGTTATTGAGAAAAGCCACGTACTTAGCCTCCAGATCCCTTGCCTCCCAACCAAGATTCATGCCACCAGCATAGCCCCTATTTGCATCGCTCCTAACGAACTTAACCCTAACATTACCTGGCTTCCTCTCCTCAACGAATTTCCTAATCCTCTCGAAACTACCATCACCCGACGCATTATCAACAATGACAACCTCATAACCATCAAAATCAAGCCTTAGGGCTGACTCTATCGACCTCAGGGCTATGTCAATGAAGCCAGAGCTGTTGTAGTTAAGCCAAATTAGCGAGACCTTAACCATTAAAGTAGAATAAGGGTACTGTTTAAAAGAATTAGCGCAGCAACAGTTTAATGAACATTACTGCTATAATAGTAACTTACAATCCAGAGCTAAGTAGGTTTAAGTACGTCCTCAACCAAGCTTCCAAATAAGTTGATCATGTCATCATTGTTGATAATGATTCTAGGAGTAAAGGTGTATTAAGAGACTTGTGTGGTGGTTTTGGTAATTGCGACTTCGTTGAGGTTTGTTTCAACTCTGGGGTTGCGCATGCGTTGAGGGTTGGTGTTAATTACGCAAGTAAGTACAAGCCGGATTGGTTGTTGTTCCTTGATGATGATACTGTGCTTATGGATAATGCGGTGGATAGGGTGCTTGGTTTGATTAATAACTTGCCGAGGTTTGTTTTGGATAGGGTTGGTGCCGTGCTTATGGGTTCGGTTGATAGTGATTGTGGCATTGGTGAGGTTATGTATGGAATATTCTCCGGCACCTTGGTTAAGGCTGATGTTGCCGCTAGGGTTTGCTGTAAGGATGACTTCTTCCTAGACCAAGCCGACTTCGATATGTACTCTAGGATTAGGGAGCTCGGATACCTAACGCTCGGTATTAATTGTAGGCTTGTTGATCATAGGTTGGGCACAAAGCGCTGGTCAAAAATACTACATAAGTCAATTGATTATGAACCACCATGGAGATACTACTACATCGTTAGAAACTCCACAAAACTATTAATCGAGGGCAGGATGGACACAGCCTTTTATATACGGCAGTTGATTGATTATGGCGTTAGAATACTACTTGCTGATGTGTTCTGGGCTCATTAATCCATTTGGACTAGGCATAATACGCACTACACTCGATGACTTGGCTATGTAGATTTAAGTTCATTTGCTTAGTAGTAATGCCTAATAACGCTTTTAAAACTAGTATCACCAGCCTTTTAATGGGCATCATCCGTAGACTTAAGGTTCTCTTAACGAGTAGGAATTTGTTCCGTAATTGGTTTTCTGTCGG
>WYEB01000559.1_pt1 | contig 12945 bp, 11 predicted proteins | sample 6343061 | NCBI WGS metagenome assembly WYEB01 (sample SAMN13812332, study PRJNA600296) | hot springs metagenome | biome: ENVO:00000051; feature: ENVO:00002007; isolation source: sediment sample from Evening Primrose shelf | place: USA: Yellowstone National Park, Evening Primrose Hot Spring ... | reverse complement strand
CATCGATGTCAAATCAGGAGAGCCTCTGACCCCCTCCCCGCCCTAGAAGGGCGAGGGTTCCCCGGGGATCCCGGGGCGGGGTCTCGCCGGTTACGCCCCCTTGGCGGGCGCTACTCCGCCGTGGTCCACGAGGAAGGAGAGCGGCCCTTCGAGCGTTGCCGGCATCGAGCCCGCGCTGCGCCTCAGGATGTTCAGGGCCCCGTTCAGGTCGCTGTGCAACTTATGCCCGAGCGGGCAGGTGACCACGCCTCTCGGGCCCCTAGCCACCTTCGTCCCATGTATCGCGCAGTGATTAGAGGTGTTGTACTCTAGGACCTCGTATACGTGTATGCCGTACTCCTGGGCCTTCAGCTCGATCGTGTCCATGAGTTCGCGATACCTCCACATGTTGGAGGTGAGCTTGTTTCCCCTCTCCCGCGCTATATCGTGGGGATAGCCCAGGTATATCTTAGACACGCCGAGCTCCCAGAGGCCCCTCACCAGATGGTTTGCCAGGTTCCAGTACAGGTGCGCCATGCGCCCCACCAGCTTCCGGAACAGCCTCCGCCTCCTCCTGTCGAGCCTCCGGAACCCCTCATTGTCGCCCGCGTTCCTCGCCTCGTCCGCCTCTGACTGTATCTTGGCTATTTTCCTGGTGAGGTAGAAGTAATCCTCCTTCGCCCTGGATCCCCTGTAGAGGAGCCAGGCGCCGCTACTCGTCACAGCGCTCGCGAGTATGTTGATCCCCAGGTCCACCCCCGCGGCCCCATCGCCCCTCGGCCCCGCCATCCGGATCGACCTCCTCTCCCCGCGGACGATACGCTTCGACTCATTGCCATTCCTCGTGGTCTCAACCCCGACCTCAACTGGTATGGAGGCGTACCAGGCCCTCCTCACCTCGTCGTAGCGTATCTCCAGCCTGCCCTGCTTGCCGTGCCACCTCAGCCTGCCCGCGAAGTCGATTTCCATATTGATTGAAGTCCCTCAGGACTAATCTATGATTTTGCTCGTCCACGACATATCTATCCTGCCTGACGACCAGTATGAGCCTCCTCTCCTTATTCTCCCTGTCCTTCCAGTAACTCGGCGGGCCGACGCGCCTCATGTGGGGCGGCAGCTTCCCCTCCCTCTTCCGCCTCAGCAGGGAGAAGAACGAGCTCCAGGCCTCGTTGTTCTTCTGCAGGACCGCCTGGGCGTTGACGCCGAGCGCACCCTTGTACCTCTCGTAGTATCTGTCCCAAGTCCCCTCGAGGTCCACCTTCTCCCCGCGAAAGAATTGTTGCCTCCTCTCGTAGTTGACCTCGTTGAAGAGCCTCGCCGAGGTGCTAGCTAACCTCCTGAGCTTCCTCTCTTGCGCGCCGCTCGGAAGGAGGCGGACCACGTTCGTCCTCCTGCCCGCGTATTTGACCTCGCGGATGCCCCCCTCCGGTATCGCGGGAGGAATCGGCTCCCGCCCCTCATATCCGAGAAGTTAGCCCGCCAAAATATTGGAAGGATGGGGAGACCAAGGAGAGGCATCCGGAGGGAAAAATGGAGGTTTGAGTTTAAGAGCCTTCACCTCACCCTGGAGGGCGAGGTTTGCCATTTTAATTATCGCAATGGGTGCGAATTGAGCTCTTGGACGCGGAGTCGCGCCCCGACGTGATTGAAGTATCTCGGTCAGCATCGAGTGGGAAGTGCAGTGATCGTAAGAGACCCTACCATATGAGATCCTCCTCCGCGGCCCCCCTGTATCCCGTGAGGGGGTCGTAGCGCTTCCTGGCCTCGTCCTCGCCCATCAGGTAGAGGTTCAGGTCCTCGTCCAGAGGGAGGACCGGGTCCTCCCAGACCCTCACGATGAACTCCTCGACGAGGGACCTGGAGGCCCTGAGCCTCGTCCGCGCGCCCCTTAAGTCTCCTAGTTTCCCGATGCCCCTCACGCTCTCGATCGCCCTCCTCAGCTCATCCAGCCTCCTCTCCGCCTCGGAGTTCAGGATCACGTAGACGCTGTACTTGGGCGCCCTCTCTATGAGGGAGAACTCAACCTTGTCATAGTTGAGCTTCAGCGCGGCCTCCTCGACACTCCTCGACTCGTTTTGATCCAGGGGTTTCATCCTCTCCTCCACCATCCTGTAATACTCGTCGAGGAGCGCTCCCACCTCGCTCTCGCGAACGGTCACGTCGCCGGGCCAGCCCCTCCCCTCCAGGACGTCCAGGGTGAGCTCCTCGGTCACCTCGTCGTAGACGATGGAGAAGTCCGACCCCTTCCTGTCCCCCCTCCTCACCCGTATCAGGTTCACGGGGCCGTCCTCGCGCCTCCAGTTCCTGTTGCACCTCCCGGCGGCCTGCACGACCGAGTCCAATGGGCCCAGGTCCCGGTACACTACGTCGAAGTCCAGGTCCACCCCGGCCTCCACGACCTGGGTCGTCACCAGTATCACGGGCTTCCCCGCCCCGAGCGCGCGCTTGATGCCATCTATCCTGGATTTCCTCGCGATCGGGACCACGTGCGTGGAGAGGAAGCTCAGCGGCGCCCCGCCCCCCAGCCTCCTCCTCAGCTCGCTGAACACGCCTACGGCCGACGCTATCGTGTTCAGCTCCACCATGACCGAGGAGCGCCCGTCCCACTCATCGGCAACGATCCCCGCCAGCTCCTCCGGCGTCACCCCTTCACTCAGGTCCCCTCCCCTGAACCTCAGCGTGTACCTGGAGGGTGGCGGCCCGGACTCCGGCCTCAGCACGCCCGACTCGGGGGGCTCCAGGAGCCTCGGCATCGTCGCCGTCATGAGCACGAAGGTCATGTCGAGGGCCTCTGAAGCCTCCTCCAGGGCCCTGCGCACGAGCCCCCAGTACTCGACGGGTATCGCCTGGACCTCGTCCAGCACCACCACCGAGCCGGCCAGGCTGTGGAGCCTCCTGAGCACCGCGTTCCTCCTGGAGAAGAGGGTCGCCAGGAGGGCCTCGAACGTGGTGACTATCACCGGATACTCCCAGGACTCCACCGCGAGCAGCTGGTCCTCCACATATCTAGAATCGTCCCCGTCCCCCGGGCGTGCGAACGCCATATGATGGAACTTCAGGACCTTGTCCCCGCCAAGCGCCCTCGAGAGCACGCCGTGCGTCTGCTCGACTATGCTGATGTAGGGTAGCGCGTAGATGAGCCTCGTCCCGCTGCGCATGAGCGCCACGAGGGTGCCGGCGAGGGTCTTGCCGCTCCCGGTCGGGGACACTATCCCGATCACGCGCCCCTTCGGCCTCCACTCGCGGACTCCCCTCATGAGCGCCTCCCTGAGGGGCGCCATCCTCCCGGAGCTCCCGAGGCCCTTCACGTATGTGAGGATCGCATCCGGCCCGGGGAGCTGGTCAGGGGGCCGCGGCTCCGTCCCCGAGGCCCCGTGCTTGTCCGCGTCCACGAGCGACGAGAACACCATGAGGCCGGCCAGGTAGTCGCGCCAGGAGTGGGTGACCATCGCCGACCACGCGGCGCGCTTGAGCTCGCGCAGGATCCCCTCGACGTCCAAGTCAGATTCGCAGACTTCGATCCCATTGATCGTCGCCAGCTCCCTGCCCACGACGTCCCACGCGCGACGTATGGAGTCCGCCTGCCTGAGCAGGCAGTCCCTCGGATTGTTCTCGACACCCTCCAGGCGGCAGCCCTCCAGGTGGCAGCCCTCCAGGCGGCAGCCCTCCAGGAGGCAGCGTGCCCAGTCGTGGAGCGAACGGATACCCTTCAAAGATCCGTGGTGCCCCCTCACGGCGGCCGCCGCCAGGAGCGCCGGGAGATCCCCCAGCGTCCTCCGCGCGGCTCTGAAGGTCACCAGCGCCGATATCGGCGCGTGGTTCGAGCACTCGATGCGGCGCTTGGTGCTCAGCTGCTTCTGGAACTGCTCGGAGTATTTCCCGAAGTCGTGCAGCGCCCCCGCTACGCGCGCCGCCCCCGCGACATCGTCGCCCATCGGCGACGCGAAAGACTTAGCGGCCTCCGCCACGTATGACAGATGATCTATGAGGGGCTCCCCCGGGCGCGCCAGGAACCTCACGGCGGTCAGAGGAAAGAGATCACCTCCCCCCCGATGGACGCTCCCTCGGCCTCCCCCCTGACCCTGATGGGCCTCCCCCCGATCTCCAGGTAGTAGTTCTCGAGCACCCCGCTCCGCCTCCCGCCATCGAAGAGCCTGGGGACGCGCTCCTCCAACATTATCCTCAGGCCTCCCTCCCTGAGGTCCTCCTTCCTCAGCGCGAGGCTGAGGGATGACCTCACGACGGAGCTGACCGCCTCGTCCCCGGAGAACCGCCCCAGCGGCTCGCACTCGCCCTCGCGGACGTCCTCCACCCACGCGGGCATGTCGGCGGACCCCAGCGAGAGGGGATATGCCGGCGCCCTCACCGCGTCGGCTATCCTCCCCATCAGTTCGGCATCCCCACAGGCGTAGATCCTGTAGCCCAGGGGCCCCCATCCATCACCCGACACGACGAACTCCCTCGCCGTCGGGACCCTGCCATTGAGGCCGCGGAGCGCCCTGACGCTCACCTCGTCAGTGTTCAAGTAGTTCTCGGATAACTTGAGCTTCCTGACCTCCGTGAGGAGCCGCACAGCCAGCCGGAGCCTCTCCGGGGAGAGCTCCTCATAGTAGGAGTCCCTGGACTTTCCCATGGCCGCGGCGATCATCCCCATGATAGTGGTCCGGGGAGGGAACATGTAGGTGAGCGATGTTGAGTTGGAGAACACCTTGCGGAAGTGCGCCATGTAGCCGCGGACGTCGAAGGAGACGGAGTTCATCGGGACTTCCTCTCGCCGTGGGGTAGCGGCCTCACCTTGCTCGTCCCCAGCTGCCCCCTCAGCTGCCCGCACGCGCTGAAGTCATCGGCGCACCTCAAATAGATGGCGTCGGCCGCCTTCAGCCGGGACGCGAGCTCCGAGAAGTCGAGGCGCACGTCCGAGATGTCCCTTACTGGCTCATTCCAGTTGACGGCGATGAACCTCCTCAGATCCCCCATCATGTCCTCCGGCCTCCCGTACTCGGCCCTGAGGTAGAGGAGGGGCCTCTGCCCTATCTTGCTCCTGGTGATGGTCTCCGTCACGAGCGCGTCCCACAGCCAGTCGTCGAGCCTCATCAGGTCCTCCTCGGTGGCGCCCGTGTCCCTCGCCCTGCGGGCGCTGACCGCGCCGTAGAACGCTATGAGCGAGTAGTACACCCTGTAGTCCTTCCCTATGGTCCCGTAGCCCATCACGGTCGCCGAGAACTCCGAGGTTATGGATGGGAAGTCGTAGAGGTCCACCGGATGGAGGGAGAACCCCCAGGAGAACTGCACCGGCCCGGTGTACGCGATCGACTGGCCCCTCTTGCGGGCCTCCTCGGACTTTTTAGAGATCACTACGCCGAAGAGGCGCGCGTCTACGCACTCGGACAGGACTTTCCTCGGATCATTGCCGAACTGAGCGAACCTCTCCGTAGCGTCCACGGTCCTCCCGCCGGGCTTCACGACCCACACATGGTTCTCCCCAAGCTTCGAGGCCGCGTAGTCGCGGAAGTACCTCTTCAGCCTCACATCCGACACGAAATTCCTCCTAGTCTTGGGGTCCATCCTGGGCCTGTTCTCATCGTCCGGATCCCCGTTGGGGTTCGCGTTCTTGGCCTCGTATAGGAAAAGTATCTCTGAGTTCTTCGAGATGACCGAGCTAGACATTATTTTCCTCCTTATCCCGTGAGGCGCTAATAAACATTAAGGTCTGATAGGAGTAGCCGAACAGGAGATAGAAGACGTTCTCCTCGGGGTTCGAGAGGCGCTCGCGGCCCGAGTTCAGGTAGCTGAGGGCCCTCGCGTAGAGCTCCTCCGTGCGCGCGCTGAGCTGCTCGTGGTCCTTGAGCGACTTCAGTAGCCTGACCGCGTACGCCTGGAGGTCCTGGTAGGACATGCCCTCATAGTCTATCCTGTTGAGTATCGGCTTGTTGCGCCTCCCGCTCTTCCTCCACTGCTCATTGGCCACGTACGCGGTCAGGGCCCCCAAGAGGAATGCGCCCCTGAAGCCGTCCTCCTTGATCACCGCCTCGGCGTACCTCGCTGGATCCTCGAGGACCTGTATCGCGGAGCCCTCCACGGGCTCCTGCGGATCGAGCAACCTTATAAATCCAGCGGCCAGCGCGGTCGCCATCTCGAGGCCGAGGTCGCCCCCGAACATCCTCCTGGTCAGGCCGTTCTCGCAGGTGCCGTACCTGATGCACCTGAGCTGGCGCAGGATCCTGTGCATCAGGAGGCGCCGGTCGATCGCGTACCCCTGTAGCAACGCATCCACCGCCTCCAGGAAGGGGCCGGCGTCCACGCCTTTCCTGGCCTCCCTGACGGGCATGATCGCGTAGAGGGAGACAAGGTCCAGGTTGATATCCCTATAAATTCTCTTTTTTCTTCTCTTTCTCTTGACGCGCTCGGCGTCCTCACCCGCGCTGATCAGGCGATCCAGGCCCATGTTCTCATAAATCCTCTGGGCGCGCTCGATGACCTCCACGAGCCTCGGGACCCCGACGTCAGGCACGATCAGCTGGGCATCGAACTTGGAGTTGGACTTCCGGCCGAACACCAGCGTCAGCTGGGTCAGGTACTCCCAGTATTCAGTGGCGGCCTCCTTCACGTCGTACTCCGCTAGCTCCATTGCCCTCAATCCCCTGAGGATCCATCCTTCCCCCTCGGCCTTCAGATTCAGAATATCCTGAATATGCTCTCTCAGCAAATTCATCGGAATATCCAGCTCCTTCCTGCCCACTCCGGGGGGGAGGGCAGGAATGATGTACACATCGAGCCTTCCCACCTGCGCCCTCAGCTCCTTCTCCACGTAGTCCGCGCCGGCCCCGAGCTTCATGAAACACGAGGGGCAGACCGCGTGGGCCCTCGTCCAGGATTCGTAGGAATCGGAGATACCGGACGAGAATCCCTTCTTATCAACAGAGAACACCTTGAGGAGGGACCGGGGGCTGTACTGCGGCCGCGGTAGGACGCCGGACCTCCCGCAGAACTGGCAGCGCACACCATCCAGGAGGGCGCTGCGTCCCTTCTTGAGGAACTCCTTCCCCAAGATGTAGTAGTTCTTAAGGAACTCCTCGTACTCCCTCCTCACGTCCTCGTCGGCGAGCGAGACCTCCCCCAGCGATGGGCAGACCGCCTTTATTGAGTAGAGGGCGCAGTCCCAGTCGTAATCATTCTTCATGGACTTCTTGAACTTCTCCGGGTCCGGCTTGCACTTCTCCGGGTCCGGGCTGTACCACGCGAGTATCTCTTTGGCCGCCCTCCCCAGCTTGGTCTCCTTCAGATATTTCTTTATATTGCACAGCGCGAACTTGCGCGTGGGCACGGGCTTCCCGCTCCTATCGAACCCGAGTATGTAGCTCAACTCATCCGTGGTCGCGAAGATCATGGACTCGTTGGATCCCTTCAGGAAGTTCCCGACCCACACCCACTCCCGGGCGGTGGACTCCGTCACCTTGCGCCTCTCGAGGCGCACGTTCCTCGCATTGCAGTCAAACACGACCAGGCAGAGATCCTCCTTCCCCGTGGTCTTCTTGATATCCTTCACCGGGATCCCGCCTCCGCCCACGATTTCGCCTATCCTGAGGAGGGAATCAAACATGATTCGTGTCACCGGTGCGCTCTGATTTAAGGATTGTCAGCGCGGCGCCGGTGCCGGTCGGGCGGACCATCCCGGCCTCGGGGTGCCGCGCGCACGGATCTGCCGTGGAGGCTAAGTATCATGAGCACGTAGGAGATGAATGACAGCGCCGAGCCTCCATCGACGCAAAGAGGAAGGCCTAGATCCTCGCACTTACAGATACTCTCTGAGCCCTATATCAAAGTATTTCTTCATAGTATTCCTGGCCCCATACATATAAGGGTGCGACACCGGCCCGACCCAGCGGATCCGTGAGCTGGTGTCGGGCGGCGCCAGGGCAACGCGAGTGCCCTGGCGCCGTTCATCCTCTGGATCTGGCAGCTGTGGACGCTGGGCGGCATCGTGGCCACCAGATGTATCATCTTCAGTTGATCGATGGTCAAAACATGTCGATATCACCCGTGGGGATGCGCCACCGGGGGTTGGGGTCGCAGCGTTTAAATATGAGAGGGTCGAATTGAGTGCGAGTTCGGAAGTACCTATGAGGGTTTGAAACTGTGAGGATCGCGCGCGACATGGTGCGCGCTGTACGGGTTCGGAAGTACCTATGAGGGTTTGAAACTGCATCACCACGGGCGCGCGTCCTCGCATGGGTCCAGTTCGGAAGTACCTATGAGGGTTTGAAACTAAGGCGGCGCGGCGCGCGCGATGCCTCCCACGGCGGGTTCGGAAGTACCTATGAGGGTTTGAAACCTCATTCCTCCACATCACATTTCATCAATCCAGAGCATCACCGCTCGCCGCTAACCTTATCTCATTCTGCGGGCAAGACCTCACGATATAATGCGCGTCAGGTTGACGTTCACCTCCGAACTCCCCGTGAGGGTCTCGATTTGGTACAACAGGGCGCTCCAGGGCATGATCTACGGCGCGCTGGGGGATCATTACGGGAAATGGCTCCATGATGTGGGGTTCGTGCAGGGCGGGAGGTCGCTCAAGCTCTTCACGTTCTCTAGGCTCATAGGGGCTTACAGGAGGATGGGCGACTACCTCGAGTTCCGCGGCCCCGTGTCGGTCGTGGTGAGCTCGCCCGTTGAGGAGTTTGTGGAGAGGCTCTGTTCCGGGCTCCTGGAGCGCGGGGGAGCGGACCTGGAGGTGAACAGGCTGAAGCTGGAGTCCGTGGAGGTCCTCGCGGCGCCCGAGCTGGGGGAGGAGGTGGACGTGGTCACGCTCTCGCCCATAACTGTGTATTCGACGCTCTACACCGCGGACGGGAGGAGCAAGACGTACTATTACTCCCCGTTCGAGCGCGAGTTCTCCGAACTCCTGCTCAGGAACTTGGTGAGGAAGGCGGAGGTCCTGGGGATCCGGGACGGGGGCGAGAGGGGGCTGGAGGTGCGCCCCCTCGGGAGGGTCAGGGAGGTCATCTCCGTATTCAAAGGTACCGTGGTGAAGGGGTGGACAGGCAGGTTCCTTCTGAAGGGGGATCCGGCAATCCTCCGGATCGGCTACGAGGCGGGGCTGGGCGCCAAGAACTCGGCGGGCTTCGGGATGGTGGAGCTCGCCGCGCGCTGGGAGGCATCGCGCGATGGACCCGTTTAGGCTTCGCGACGGGACGGCGATCACGGGGACCATGCTCTGGTACTCCGCGCTCTGCGAGAGGGAGGTGTGGCTGATGAGCAGGGGGATCACCCCGGATCCCGACGATGCCCGGCTCGACGCCGGCAGGGCCATCCACGAGCTCAGCTATCCGAGGGCTAGGAAGGAGCTCGAGATGGAGGGAATGAAGGTGGACGTTGTGGACGGGAGGATGATAGGCGAGGTCAAGCTATCGTCGAGGTACCTGGGCGCGGCAAGGCTCCAGCTCCTCTACTACCTGTACAGGCTGAGGCTGCGCGGCGTGGAGGCGCGGGGCGAGCTACTCGTCCCACTGGAGAGGAGGAGGGAGGAGGTGGTGCTCGACGGGGAATCCGAGGCCGAGCTGATGCGCGCCATGAGGAGGATCCGGGAGATAGCCGGGATGGAGAGGCCTCCTCCCCCGCGCTGGACTCGCTTCTGCCGCAGGTGCGCCTACAGGTATTACTGCTGGGGGTCGGATATGTGAGGAGGAAGCTCTTCCTGCTGAGCAGCGGGAGGCTGGAGAGGGAGAGCAACGCCCTGGCTTTCGTCGGCGGGGAAGGGAAGAGGTTAATCCCGGTGAAGGAAGTCTCCTCGATATACGTATTCGGCGAGCTGGACCTGAACAAGAGGGCGCTGGAGCTGCTGGCGAGGGAGGGGATACCGCTCCACCTCTTCGACTTCTACGGGCACTACTTCGGATCCTTCCTCCCGAGGAGGCATTACAACGCGGGGATAGTGACGCTGAGGCAGGCTGAGCACTACATGGACCCGGCCAAGAGGCTCCACATAGCGAGGCGCCTAGTCGCCGGATCCATCGGGAACATGCTCGCGGTCCTCAGGTACTACAGGGGAAGGGGGGTCGACTTGCGCGCGGAGGTCGAGGCGCTCGAGTCGGCGAGGGCCGCAGCCGATGGAGCCGAAAGCATCGAGTCCCTGATGGGCGTCGAGGGAAACGCCAGGGAGGCCTACTACGGGGCCTGGAACCTTGTGCTGCCGGAGGAGTTCAGGTACTCGCGGAGGACGAGGAGGCCCCCGAGGAGCAGGCTGGACGCCCTCATAAGCATGGGCAACTCCCTCATCTACGCGGCAGTCTTGGAGGAGATTCATAGGACGCACATGGACCCTAGGATAGGGTACCTGCACGCGACCGACAGCCGGAAGTTCTCGCTCAACCTAGACATCTCCGAGCTGTTCAAGCCGGCCGTGGTGGACAGGACGATATTCTCGCTCGTCAACAGGTCCGCGATGGGCGACGGCGACTTCTCGAGCGACTTGGGCGGGGTATTTCTCTCGGACGCGGGCAAGCGGAAGCTGCTGGAGGAATTCGAGGCACACATGGAGTCGAAGGTCCTGCACAGGAGGCTCGGGAGGAGCGTGAGCTACCGCGAGCTGATAAGGATCGAGGTCTACAAGCTGGAGAAGCACGTGGTGGAGGGCGCGCCGTACGTGCCCTTCGTCATGGGATGAGGGGGGATGGGCGTCGTACGTCATAATGGTGTACGATGTGGGCGTTGAGAGGCTACCCAGGGTGCTCAGGATCTCCAGGATGTACATGACGAGGGTTCAGAACTCAGTGTTTGAGGGGGAGCTGAGCGGCGCCGACCTCATGAGGCTCAGGGGCGCGCTCGAGAATGTGATAGACAAGGAGCGCGACTCCGTGATATTCTACCTATTCCGCGCCCCCTACGAGGATAAAGTGGTGCTGGGCAGCGCGAAGGGGGAACCATCACAGTTCCTCTAGGGATCCATCGGGCCGCCCAGCGTGGGAAGAGCGCCCTCGTGTTTCAAACCCTCATAGGTACTTTCGAACCCGGGGTGGACCCTGGGACCTATCTGAGGAAGCTGAGTTTCAAACCCTCATAGGTACTTTCGAACGGATCGTTGAGCGGCATCGCGTTGGAGGTGAGCACGTTTCAAACCCTCATAGGTACTTCCGAACCCTCGCGCTGGTGGGGAAGCACATCGCCGTGAGGAAGTTTCAAACCCTCATAGGTACTTCCGAACGGAGGTGAGGGTGAAGTGGTGAGCCCGAGCGACATGGGTTTCAAACCCTCATAGGTACTTCCGAACTCGTCCGCCCTACGGCCGGGCAGTATGTCCTCGACGGTTTCAAACCCTCATAGGTACTTCCGAACCGGCGGGCGTGGACGACGGGGACATCGCCCAGATACTGTTTCAAACCCTCATAGGTACTTCCGAACGCCGCCGCGCCCGTAGCCTAGCGCCCGGCCGCGCCTGTTTCAAACCCTCATAGGTACTTCCGAACGCGGAGGGTGTCGCCGCTCAGCGTGGCCGACATCGTGTTTCAAACCCTCATAGGTACTTCCGAACCAGGACGCGGGTCATCTCAATAGAGGTGGTTCCGGGGTTTCAAACCCTCATAGGTACTTCCGAACTGTCGGCCACGATGGGCGCTCGGCATTCCCTTATATAGTTTCAAACCCTCATAGGTACTTCCGAACCTCCTCGGCCCGGAGCACAGGAGGTTCGGCCACGATTGTTTCAAACCCTCATAGGTACTTCCGAACCGAAGGCCTCCGGGATGGACCCTGGGACCTATCTAAAGTTTCAAACCCTCATAGGTACTTCCGAACGAGGGACGCAGACCGCGTGAACTCGCTGATCGATCAGTTTCAAACCCTCATAGGTACTTCCGAACTGCATTCTTGGTGCTGACCACCCTCAGGGGTTCAAGTTTCAAACCCTCATAGGTACTTCCGAACTCGCACTCAATTCGACCCTCTCATATTTAAACGCTGCTACCCCAACCCCCAGTAGCGCATCCCCACGGGTGATATCGACATGTTTTGACCATTGATCAACTGAAGATGATACATCTGGTGGCATAATGCCGCGGCCCTCACACCGGTATATGTACGGAGACATCCCTGTTCACCTCGGCGATATAGTGGGTTCGTGCTCCCACGATATCAGCGCAAAAGCTGAAAGGGGAGTTTGTCCGCTCAGCGCCGCTCTCCGTCGCCCTGCGATTGCCTCGGCGCTATGGGGTAGGGCAGGTACTCTATCCCGGGCCTGTTCGTGCGCGCCTGCGGGTAGAGCCCCATCAGGGCGTAGACCTCCGGGGGAACGTCCGTCGATACCTTCAGCCCCAGTTCCCTCAGCTGCTCGACCGTGAGCGGGTAATCGTGCGTGTAGCGCCCGCTCACCAGCGCGTCCGCGACCTTCGCCGCCCCGTCCTCGCCCATCCTGTCCCTGAGGAGCTCCACGACCAGCTCCCTCATCTGCCTGAGCGACTTCTCCGCCACGTCCGCCATTATCAGCGTCTCGTCGTCCGCCCTCTCCCTCCCCTTTGCCTCCACCGCCCTGAGGATCGAGGGCGCCGGCACGTACATGCCGTTCGGGGTCCCGAGCTGCGGATCGAGCGGCCCGAGGGCCGCGTTCGGGTCCATGATTATCTCGTCGGCGGCGAGGGCCACCAGCGTCCCCCCGCTCATCGCGTAGTGAGGGACCACCGCCACCTTCCTGGACGGATGGGACTTCAGCGCCCTGGCTATCTGGGAGGCGGCCAGCACGAGCCCCCCGGGCGTGTGCAGGATCAGCATGATCGGCACGTTGCCGGGAGTGGACCTTATCGCCCTGAGGACCGCCTCCGAGTCCTCTATGTCTATATACCTGTAGATGGGAACCCCCAGTAACCCCACCTTCTCCTGCCTGTGTATCATCGTTATGACGCGGTGGCCATACCTCCTCTCGATCTCCGATATGAGCCTCAGCCTGGCGGCGCGGAGCGAGCGCAGCGACAGCCA
>WYEB01000557.1_pt1 | contig 12950 bp, 9 predicted proteins | sample 6343061 | NCBI WGS metagenome assembly WYEB01 (sample SAMN13812332, study PRJNA600296) | hot springs metagenome | biome: ENVO:00000051; feature: ENVO:00002007; isolation source: sediment sample from Evening Primrose shelf | place: USA: Yellowstone National Park, Evening Primrose Hot Spring ... | reverse complement strand
GATCGGCGCGGACGACGCCGGGAGGGCGGTCTGCATAAACCCGGAGGAGCTGCAGACGCCCCACGTGATGGTGTTGGGCAAGACGGGCGCGGGGAAGACCACCCTCGGCCTGTCCATGGCGGTGCAGCTGAGGCGCCGCGGCGTCGTGCCGGCGGTGGTCGACCCCCACGGCCACTGGGCCCAGCTGGCCAGGTGGTTCCCCGATACGCAGATCATAGACGCCCGCCAGCTCGCCCCGCCCCTCGTGCTGAAGGACGACGACGACGTGGACGTCCTCCTGGACGCGCTCCGCGCCGCGGGGATCCAGATATTCGACGCCCACTTCACCGTCATGATGGAGGCGCTGGGCAGGGCGGCGAGGGACGGCGACACGTCCCTCGACAACGTCTTGAGGCACCTCTACGAGCTCCGCGCCGACCCCTCGTACGCCTTCACGGTCGATGCGGTCTACGGCCGCCTCGCGTCGATAGCCAAGATGCGGCAGGCGAAGGTGGACCTCACGAAGCCAGTGGTGGTGCACGCAGAGGGCGACACGACGCCGTCGAGCATAATGAAGCTGGCGCTCTGGATAACATACTTCGCCGTGGCGGCCAAGGCCGCGTGCCCCAAGCCCCCGTGCAGGATGCGGCTGTTCCTCGCCGTAGACGAGGGGCACGTCCTGCTCAAGAACATGGAGGCGCTCTCCAAGGCCTGGAGGGAGGTGAGGAAGTTCGGCGTCGAGGCGGCGGTGTTCACCCAATCCGTGGCGGACATCCCCCGCGACATCGTGGAGAACAGCGGCGTCAAGTTCGTCCTCGCCATAGAGCCCGAGGCCGTGCCGGAGACCGCCGCCCGCCTCCACATAGACGCCTCGCGGCTCCAGAGGGTCGCGTACGAGGGCCTGCCCGAGGAGAGGGTCGGCCTGCTGAGGGTCGAGGCCAGGTCGCCCGTCTTCGTCAGGATAGCTCCCCCGCCTCCGGCGGAGGCCGCCAAGCCCGCCCTAAATGAGGCCTCCTTGAAGGCTTGAAATGGCACCTAAGCTTATATATAGGTGCGTCGGATAAAACGTGGAGAGGGTGATCGCGGACGGGTACAGGTACCTCATCATGATAGATAGCGAGCCGCCGGCCCTCGACCTCTACGTCCTCTGCAGGATATTGGCCGCGGCCAGGTTCACCCCAGCCTTCCTCCAGGCGGAGGTGTGGATCGGGGGCCGGCCGGCGGCCTACTTCTACTACAGGCTGATGCACGGGTACTACGTGGGCCCGTCGAGGAGGTACGTCAACGGGAGGTGGGTCGTGTTCGGCAAGCGCTACTACGTGAGGCGCGAGGGGGCGGCCTACGTGCTGACCGACGGCAAGGAGAAGTGCGTCGCCCGCTGATCCCCTTTCAGGGTGCACCCGTGAAAGCCTCACAGGGGGCTAGCCCCCCGTCAAGCCCTTCTTTGATGCCCCCTGTAAGTCCATAATTCTTTTTCAGACGTGCCCGGCATCTTCACGCGATGGATATAGTGAACGTGGTCATGACCTGCAGAAAGCTGGCCGACCCGCCTCCGGACGTGCCGTTCGTTGAGGTGAAGAACGGCATCGAGTACTACTTCATGAAATACGGCGTGGTGGCGACGTTCTTCAGGACGGGCAAGGTGAAGGTCTTCTCCAGCCGGTACCCTCCGCCCTCGCTGCCCTACTACGGCGACTGCCGCGTGGAGAACGTCGTGGCGAGGACGGCGATCCCGGCGGTGCCTCCCGAGGAGCTGAAGGAGCTGCTGGAGCGGCGCGGCTTCATCGTCAGCGACAGGGAGAAGGTCAACGGCATACTCGTATACGCCCCCGCCCCTCTGAAGGTGGTGCTCAGAATATTCCCCAGGGTCGGCGTTGCGAAGTATAAAACCAATATATTTGCGCCCACCCCCGAGGCCGCCGAAGAGGCCGAGCGGCTGCTCGTGTCCGTGCTGAAATAGGGCAGGGCCGACAGGGATGGCCACCGGAAGCTTGACAGGCAAGTCCTTGCCTGTAAGGCTTCCTGTTACTACTCCTGTAACAGCCCGGACGGATCTATTTGCTCCCCCGCGCCTTGGCGTCCATGATCCTCCAGACCGTGTTCGGCCTGCAGGTCACGTGGTACTCCGCGCTGACTTACGCGATACTGGCGGTCGTCGCGGCCTATGAGGCGATCAAGATACTGACGCGCCAGGAGCCGCTGGAGGCGGCGCTCGCGGAGGCGACGAAGGAGATCATCGTGACGGCGATCGTGGCGATGACGGTTCTGTACTACTCGGCCAACCTCGTGAACTTGAGCGTGAGCCCGCAGGGCGTGGTCGATGCGCTCCAGAGCGTGGCGCAGGAGGCGTATCTGAGGAACGTCAAGATAGCGCAGTGCATAGCAAACATCCGCCTCTCGGGGCCGGCCTCGGCGTACGCCGGATACGCCGAGGCCAAGTTCTCCATATACGACTCGCTGTACGAGCAGGCGGTGTGGATGTACAACCAGCTGGCCGGCCTCGCGCGCTTCCTCGCCATGTACGGGGGCCTCGCCCTAGGCCTGGGCCTCACGATCTACGCAGCCGCGGCGAGGAGGATAGGCGGGATCGTGATAGGCGTCGTGCTCGGCCTGTGGGTCGGGCTCGCCGTGCTCGCCTCCGCCGCCTCGCACGCGATAGACTACTGCGCGGTGCAGGGCTTGGGGCCGTGGGGCCAGACCTACTACCCTATCATCTCAGCCGGCACACACTGCGACGACGCGCTTCTCGCCACGCTCAACGCAACGTCGATGAACACGACGACAACGACCTCCTCCCAATCCGTTTCGTGCAACGACTATACGGGGTGGCAGATGGCCATCGCCTACGCCTGGCTGTTCCTGTTCATAGCGCCGTCCCTGGGCCTCGCCGTCGGGTACCTCCTGGGCCAGTGAAACAATTCGTTTTATTCCGGCCCGAAGGGCCGGGCAATGATCGGTAGAGGAAAGACCACGGTGAGGATCACGTTAGCGTTGTTGCTGACGCTGGCCGCGGCGTGGGCGCAAACTCCCGGCAACGCCAGCGCTGGCTCCATATTCGACGTGAATAAGGCAGTTGAATGGGCTCAAGGAGGGCTCGCGGCCCTCCAGATCGGGATACAAGCGGCCTTCATAGCGTCGATAGCGCTGTTTGCGTGGGACATCATCCGGGCGCTATTCCTAGAGCACAGCGGAATCCCCGGCATCTTCAGGGGCAGGCTGTTCTGGATACCGGTTTCGTTCATGGCATTCGTGATAGGCCTCTGGGCGGTCGCACAGATGTCCCAACCCGTGGCGGTCATATACCAACTGCTGATCGGGAATAAGTGCCCGTTCTTCTGGTGCCCGTAATCCGGAGTTTTTTCCTCCGCCCGTCTTTTCCCGTTCATCTTTCCTAATTGGGCCGGAGCCCACATGCTGAGAACCGCGATAACGGTCTTCGCATCGGCCCTGCTCTTCGCCGTAGCCGTCTCGTTGCTCCCGACCCAGCCGGGCACGGTTCCGCTCCTCTACACCGCGGCAGCCGCCATGCTGGCGGGGGAGCTGGTCTACTCCCTCGCGAGGAGGCGCGAGGCCAAGGCGGAGCTGGCCGCCCTCGCCGTGGCCTTAGCCGCCATGTCGATATACGCCGCCTACTCGTACCTGGTCGGCCCGGCGTCCCAGCAGCTCGCGCGCGACCTCCAGTCCATCGCCGAGGCCAGGCAGATCTGGCTGGAGTACTTCAGCCGCGTCGCGGCGTCGGTGGGCGCCGTCGTGTCCACCGTCGAATACATCCTCATCGCCCTTGCGCCCGTGACGGGCGGGGCGACCGCGGCCATCGCGTGGGCGGTCGGGGAGGCCGTCGACGTGATAGACGAGGCCATGTCCACAGTCGCCGGCTATATAGGGTACGCCTACTCCGTAACGGCTATACTGATACCCGTGGTGAAGTTCGCTGAGCTCTTCCCCGCCCTCTTCGTCCCGCTCTCCGCCGTATTCATCAAGAGCAAGAAGGGCATGGCGCTGGCGGCCTACCTGGCGCTCGCGCCCCTCGCCGTGGCGTACGCCGTGTCGGCCGTGCCCGCCCTCCAGCCGCCCGCGATCCAGCCCCCTCCCAAGCTGCCGTTCAACGCGACGGCGCTTGGCGCCGTATTGGTCAAAAGCGATGCGTGGGTCGTAGCCGAGTTCGCGGGCCCCAACGGGAGCGCCTTCTGGTACTCCATACCGCCGGACAGGCTGGTCAACGTCACGCTCCCGACGGGGGTGTGGAGGCTCGACAGGATCATATTCGACTTCGTGCCCCTTCCCGCGGACATCGAGCTTATCGTTAAGAACGGCACCGTCCTGCGCGCCGTCAACTACACCATCGGCTCCGTCACGGCCCCGGGCACGGCCATGTACGTGGACGCCTCCTCGGACGCCGTCCAGTACGGCGAGGGGGGCTACGCGGCCGTCCTGCCCAACGGCACGATCTACATCAACGTGACCTACCGCTGGTGGGAGATGTGGTCTGCGGCCGCCACGCTCCCGCCGAACGCGCACGGCAGGTGGGACACGCCTAGGAACGCCACGTGGGTGTTTAGCTATGCCTGCTACGGCACGGCCGGGCAATGCGGCGCGAGGACGTACAACGTGTCGGGCCTCGCCGCCGACTTCGTCGGCCTCTACGTCAGGGTGCTCTCCGCGGGCAACGCCACGGTCAGCTACGACGCGTCGTACACGCCGGCGGCCGTGTCGCCCTACTTCTGGAGCCAGATATGCGCCGCTTCGACCACGCCGATACAACAGTTGTTCTTCGCGGGGCAGTGCCCCGCGTGGAAGCCCGCGCAGAGCTGGCGCGCCGTGGTGACCGTGGAGCCTGTCCCCGTGTACAACGGCACCGGCCCCAACGCGACCGAGGTCGAGACTTGGCACGTGGCCACCGTGGCCGTGACCCTGCTCTACAACCCCGTCCAGGTGCCGATCATCGCGGGGTTCGCCGCGCCGGGCCCCAACGGCACCGTCGTGACGGCGGCCACGGTGGGCGCCGCCTACGCCTACGGCCTCATCGACGCGCTCAGGATGGTGCCGGGCGTCAGCGCGCCCGCCTCGCTTCTCCAGCTCGGCCAAGAGGCAGCCGCGCCCCTCGCGTGGGCGATCCAGCTGGTCGGCTGGGGCATAGGCCTCGTCTACGCGCTCATAGCCGTGACCGCCGGCGCCGCCGGCCTGCTCATACTGCTGGACGCAGGAGGGCCCCTCCTGCGCCTTTTGGGGCTGGAGCACTTCATCAGCCTCCGCCTATCGTTGCGCATGGGCAACCTGGACACCATGCCGATCCAGCTGGCGTCCTCCGGCCTGACCAAGCTCGGAGCCAGCGGTTCCGCCGTGGGATCCGTTGCACAGTCCGCCGTCGACCAAGCGGTCAAGGCCGCGACCAAGTCGTGGGTGGCCTACGCCAAGATGTGGGCCCTCTACGCGTCATCTGTGTTGAAGTGGGCCGTGGCCATCTACAAGAGCCCGTGGTCGGCCGCCGCCAGCGCCGCCGCCGCGGGCTACGTCGCCGCGAAGGTTGAGGGGCCGTCGATCTTCGTGAGGCCCGTGAAGGTGACGGCGCCGCACCCCTCGCTCCGCCCCGCGGCCAGGGCGCTGGAGGCGCTCCTCAACGCCGGGCTGAGGGGAGGGGCGGCCGTCTCGGCGGGCCTGTACCGCTACGCCAAGGGCCTCCACTACATAATGCACCCCTCCGGGCTGGAGCATGCCGCCAAGGCCAGGGAGGCCGCGAGGGCCTTCTGGGCCGCGGCACACCTCCGCATAGACTACTTCGCCGCCAAGTACCTCGGCTACGTCATGAGGAGGGCGTTCGAGCTGACGGGCGACGCCCGCCTCTCCGCGCTGTGGGCGATCTTCATGTGGAGGCCGCCGCGCCATTCGGGGGACATAGCCGCGTTCCTCTACGTGGCCGGCGAGAGGAGGCCCGTGATGGTCTCCTCCGCGGCGCTTGCGGAGGGCTTCCGGCTGTTCAGACTCAAGCTGACGCCCGAGCAGGCCGCCGCCATGTGGCTGAGCCGCTTCGGCTACGACCACGCCAAGATCAAGGCCTACATAGATGCCCACAAGCTGAACGTAGATCCCGCATACCTCCCCGCCGTATCCTCGCTCAGGAGGTACCTGGCGGAGCACGGCATAGAGAGGCTCAGGCAGGGCGGCCCCACCGCGCTCTACTTGGCCTCCCTCAAGGAGTTCAGAAGGATGGCCAGGGAGGAGCTGGGGCTCCTCGTGGGCAAGGACGGCTCCGTGAGGCCCATCTGGGACATGTGGCTCAAGTACGCCGGCAGGGCGGCCGAGAGGGGCGACATATCGGCCGTCCTGAGGCTTCCGCCCGGGGATATGGGGGGCAAGATACGGTACTACGAGCCCGCGGCCGCGGAGCACTCCTCGCTTAGGGAGCTCAGGAGGGCCATGGAGGCCGCTGTGAGGCAAGCGGCGGCGGCCGGCGTACCGAGGGAGGTCGCGGAGAGGGGCGTGTGGGCGGCCGTGGCCGACCCAGTCCAGCGCACATGGCTCGGGCTCGATTCGGCCTACTCCAAGGTGTTGGACGCCCTCAAGAGGGCCGCCGACGGCATAATCCCCAAGGACGTCGCGGAGAGGGGCGCCGCGGCGTTGACCGGGGAGCAACTGAGGGCACTGTACGAGTTCATCAAGTCCGACAGGCCGCAGTGGTTCGAGCTCCTGCCCGAGCACGTGCAGCAGCAGGTGCTTGAGAGGCTCCCCTACGGCGACTGGGACTACGCGTACAGCCTCAAGCACGCGGCGGCTATCGCAGACATCAGCTGGAGGGAGATAACCAAGACCGGCCAGGTGGTGGAGCACAGGGTGATGGACTACCTGCCGGACGGCGTGAGGGGCGCCCTGCTGGCCGAGAGGCTCGCCGCCTTCGAGTCGCTCCCGGCCGCCGCGCCGCCGCCCGCCTCCCCCGCGCCGCCCCCCGACTGGAGCGGGGCGGAGAGGCTGGCGAGGAAGCTCGGCGCCACGTCGTACGAGACGCCGCAGGGCGAGGCGCCCATAAGGATCGACGCGGCCGCGCGGACGCCCGAGGAGGCCAGGCGGATGCTCCTGGAGGCGGCGGAGGCCGACGCGGCGGTGCGCCGCTACTACGACGAGGGCGCGGACATACCGGGGTCGTACGAAGACATCGTGAAGGCCCTGAAGGACATGACGGGCGGCGACGAGGAGGCGGCGGCGAGGGCGGCCAAGGAGACCGCGGCGTTCGTGCTGGCGTTCTCGGGCGAGCTCTCCGACATGGCCGCCGAGGAGGGCTACCCCGAGGTGGCCGCCGCTATAAGCGAGCTCGCCGATAAGATCAGTGAGTCGGTGGCCGAGGGGGCCAAGGGCGAGGCGGCCGCCGTTGCCGGCGAGGAGGCCGTCGAGGAGGCGGAGGAGGTCGTAGGCGAGACGGAGGAGGTCATAAAGGAGGACGAGGAGGCCGTCGGCGAGGAGGAGGCCGTCGGCGAGGAGGAGGGAAAGGAGGGCGAGGAGCCGTCGCTGGAGGAGGAGAGGGCCAAGGAGGCGCTCCGGCGCCTGGGGATAGACCTCGACCGGCTGGAGCGGGAGGCCGACCGCATTGAGGAGGCCAGGCGGAGGGCCGAGGAGGAGAGGGATCGGGCGCTCGCGGACGAGCTGGCCCGCAGGTACGGCATCCCGCGCGAGGCGGCCGACGCGCTGGTCGGCCGGTTCGGCGGAGGCGCCTTCGCGGTCGCGGAGGACGTCAAGAGGGTGGACGGGTGGATGAGGGAGGCCGGGTTCTCCGACGAGGAGAGGGCGAGGCTCCTGGCGGAGCGGATAGACGACGTGGTCGACGACCCCGGCCGCGTGATCGGCGAGCTCGCCAAGAGGGCGGCCGAGAGGGCTCCGAGGGAGCTCCGCGACCTCGTGGCGGAGGATCTCAGGAGGGGCAGGTTCGGCGAGGTCAACTACAAGCTGGCGCAGATCGAGCGCTACTGCGAGGCCAAGGGAGGATGCGCCGCGGAGGAGAGGCGCGAACTCTACCGCAGGCTCTGAACGATTCAATATTTTCTCCGCCGTCCCCGGGCGCATGCAGAGGAGGGATCGCATGGGCCACGTGGTCGGGCCTCTTGGCTGGCTCCAGGTGCGCTTCGCCGCCCCCGTCGGCGATCACATCTTCGGCACGGCGGCAGAGAGCTACGGAGGGCCCCTGGTCAACATAACGCCCATGGGGGCCTCGGGCGCCTTCAAGTCGGCCCCCCCGTTCGAGGAGCTCCCCGAGTTCGCATGCTTCACGCTGACGCCCGCGGTGCCGCTTCCGCAGTACCGCGCAATGGACGTCGGGAGGCACGCCAAGACGCTCTCTGTGGCGCTGACGACCGCATGCGTGGCGTACTACGCCGGCAAGGCGTACCGCCAGCAGAGGTTCATGGAGCTGAGGCTGGGGCCGCGGCGGTACATCCTGATCATCTGGCCGGACTCGCTGGCCGCCGCGCCGCTGTCGTTCATGTCGCACAGGCTGTACATACTCTGCGGGCAGCCCGAATGCGACCTCTCGCCCCTCTTCGCCCTGGCCGACCCCCTGCACTACCCCCAGCACGCCGCGGCGGTGGCGCGCACGCTCTACATGTACGCGTCGCCGAAGGACGTCCAGTTCACGAGGTGGCTCCCCATATGCGACTACATCGACTGCAAAAACACGATATTCACGTCGCCGAACTACGAACAGTCGTTCGCCAAGGCCGCCCTCGACATCCTGTCGAACGAAGAGAAGTTGGGGGTGCTGTTCAAGCTGACCTACGACCGCTCCAAGGAGACCCGCAGGGAGGGCTTCGCGGCCGGCCTCTGGACGCTGGACCCCGACGCGATGCCCGGCGACATATGGGCGCAGATAGAGGACGCGGCGAAGAGGAGGGACGCCGCGCAGATCCGCGACCTCCTGCAGTACGTCGTCGACGGGCCCCCCGACAGGGGGCAGTTCACCGCCGTAGCAACCGCGGCGCTGGCGTACTTCGCGCACATGATACCGACCCCCATCATCCTGGGCCAAGGCCTCCTCCGTCTAACCGTATAGCGCGCTCGAACGCGCGCGTTTTTTTGGCGATTCAATTTAGGCCCCTCCGCCGGGAGGGGTATGCCCGAGAAAAGGGACGAGAAAAGGGATGAAAGGCGCGGCATCGTAGATGTGTTCGAGGAGATGGGCCTCTTCCACCCGACCGCCTCCGGCATCTACATAGTGTACGGCGCCCCCGCCGTGGGCAAGACCACGCTCATGGCCAGATTCGCCGAGGCGCTGGCGAAGAGGGGGATACCCGCCTTCTATGTAGGAACCGAGCCGAACCTGAGGCTTTACGGACAGCTGTCGAAGATAAGGCAAATGCTCCCCAACTCCTTCAAGTGCGGCGGGCGCGAGGTCGCGGCGGTGGAGTACGTGGACTCCTACCTCCCCCTGCTCCACAAGCTCATCGACATAACGGCCTCGTGCGACCAAGCCGTAGCGGTGGTCGACTCCATCACGGCCCTCGCCCTCCACGAGCAGGCCAAGTACCTCGCCGCCACCGGCCGCCTCGACGTGCTGCCCGTCATAAGGACGGTGAGCTCCTTCGCGAACTCTATGACGCAGCTGATAGCCAACAACGTGGCCGACAGGATGGTGAGCGTCTACTACGTGGCCCAGGAGAGGCCGGCCATAGGCCAGCCGTACCACGGTGAGCCGGCTGCGCCCTCCTTCGCCATGAGGGCCCAGCACAACGTGGCGGCGGTCGCCAGGCTCTTCATAGGAGAGGGCGGCAAGGCGAGGAGGATGCTTAAGATTGTGTGGCACCGCTCCGAGAAGTACGTGGGGATGGCCAAGGAGGTGCAGATAGAGCCCCTGCTCTGAAAAAGGAAGAGAGGAAAAAATCAGGAGTTTACAATCTCCCCGATCTCCCGGCGGGGGATCTCCCAATGAAATCCATCGAAAAGTATTACGTACTTATCCGGGCGGGCCAGGCGGTACAACCCGCCGTGGCCCCCCGGCGCAATAACAATGGGATTGAATGCCAACAACTCTCTGGTCTCCAAGAATTGATTAATGCTAAACTTATACGGTCTCATCATTGCGGGCCATGCTACGGCGTATTTATTATTAATAATGAACGACAGTGCATCATCCAATACAATCGGCCATGGAATTTTGCTTCTTACTGCATATAATATGCCGACAATCATACGTCTTACAATTTCATCGTATTGCTCTAAACATAATGGTAGCTCAATAACATTCTCGTTGACAAATTGTTGTAGAATTTTTAACCTTGTGATTATCCATACCGCTATTTCCTCACGAAATTGTTTTTCAGCGTACTCCTCTAGGCATCGTATGCTTGTGCAAGCCGACGTGGTCAAGGCATCAAATGCAGGTTTTATATCTTGGGCAGTGAAGTGCAGAAGACTACTAATTTTCTTTATAACAAAGACCTCTGGAATCTCTAATTTTACTTTTTCGTGCTCCCCACACTCCTTTGACCTTATTACAAGCAATTCCACTTTTTCTTTCATCGCAATTTTTTGCAACGCTTTAATCCAAGTTGTTTTTCCCGATCCAGGTGGGCCTGTGATCGGGCCCCTAGGGGCTTACCCCGGCCCACCTGGGCCACTGAATCAGAATTTCCCTCAGAATACGTTCGGCCTTCCCCATGCCCATCCCCTAGCATGGGGGCATGTTGATCCGCCTCCCGGCGCGCCGAGGGGGTTCCGCGGTTCAATTTACGGCCCTCCGCGGGGAGGGGCATGTACCTCTACTCCGTCCCGGCGACCTCGCAGGAGGAGTTCGTGCACATGATAATCTCCGCGAGGAAGGGTATCGGCTTGGACGTGGCGAGGGGCTACGTCCTCTCGGAGGCGCCCCTCTCCGGCCACCTCTTAATCGAGGGCATCGAGGACGAGGCGGCGGCGCTCTGCAGGGGGAGGCCGCCGCTCCCCGTGGTCTCCCACTACCCGCCCGGCGGGCGCGGGGGGCCTAGGGTCGGGGCCGCCATGGCCCCGTACGGGGTCATATGGCTGGAGCCCCTGGGGTTCATCCGCAAGGGCAGGGAGTGGAGGGTCGCCGCTAGCTGCAGGGCCAAGCCGCCCATAGCCGGCTGGGAGCGCGTCACCGTCGATGCGGTGCACCAGATGCTCCAGATCCTCTCCTACTACTACTGGCGCTTCTGGCCGCGGGGCATACGCGTGGATCCCCGCGGCACCGGCGCGTGGACGGCCGCCGCGGCCCTCCTGGAGAGGGGGAGGATGCCGGCCGACGCGGCGCCGCCCCTGAGGGGCGTCGAGGTGGAAAAGGGGTTCCTCAAGGTCGCGGACGCGAGGGCGCTGATAGAGGACGTCCGCGGGGCGGCCTCGGCGGGCGAGCTCATGCACGTCCTCGTGGCCGGGGCCTCCGCCGCGGGCAAGACGACCCTCGTGAAGAGCATGATCAGGGGGCGCCGCCACGTGGTCGTAGACATCACGCCGAAGTACGAGTACGCCGGCGACGCCGACGGGGCGGTCGTGGAGGGGAGCATAGACTTCTCCTCCTTCGCGGCGGAGGAGCGCGTCCAGCTCCTGACCCTCGCCTTCGCGGCGACCTTGGGCAAGGAGGACTCCGCGTTCTCGCCCGTGCAGTTCGGCGTTCTGAAGCGGTTGGGCTCGGTGCACTTGACGCGGCTCCTGTCGGCCGTGGCCACGCTGGATATGCCTCAGTTGACGAGGCAGGTGATGATAGAGAAGCTGTCGTCGCTCTGCGTGTCCATCGACGACGAGTACAACTGCACGCCGCATTCCTTGCTGTTGAAGAACGCGGAAGTCAGGCCGCCGGCCGTCGTGAAGATAACTGCCCAAGACCAGTTCCTTCAAGCCGTCCTGGTCCACGGCATCCTGATCCGCCTGCTGAGGGAGCCGCAGCCGGAGCCGACGTTTATCGTGTTGGACGAGTACCACCGCGTCGCGGCCAAGGTCGAGAGCATAGAGGATCCCGCGGAAAGGCTGATCCGCATGGGCCGCCACGGCAACTGGCACGTGATAATCGCGACGCAGTCGCCGCTGGAGCTGAAGCAGTCGATGATATCGATCACCCCGACGCAGATCTACTTCCAGCTGCACGGCGACGCGGCGCGTTTGGCCGCCTCGGTGCTCAACGTGGACGCGGCCGTCGTATCCACACAAGGGCCGGGACAGTGGCTGGCCGTGGTGAGGACGGCACCCGGCAAGCCCGCCTGGCCCCGCAGATCCCCCTGACCTCCGATGCTCGTTCTGACGTACGTGTCGAGGATACATCTGCCGTTCCCCCACGCCGCCATGGCCTCGCCGGCCTACGCCAAATACCTGCCGGAGGGCGCGAGGCCTCGGTGGCTGGACTCCGGAGGCTTCCTGGCGCTGAGGAGGGGCGCCCCGCCCCCTCCCGCCAAGGAGCTCTGCAGGCTGTGCGAGGAGCTGGGCGCTGAGGTCTGCTTCGCCCCCGACGTCCCCCCGCCGCCCGACTCGGACTCGCTTGAGTACTTCAGGATGGAGGACAAGTCTGTCAAGGCCGCGGAGGCCGCCCCGTGCCCCCTGGCCCCCGTGGTGCACGTCCACCCCTCAAGCGCGTACGGCGCCGCCCTCAGGATGGCCGTCCGGGCCGCGAGGGCCTTGGGCGCGCCGCTCGTGGGCGTGGGGGGAGCCGTGCCGCATATAGCCGTACACAGGTACTCCCTGGTGAGGCGGTGCGCCCTGGCGGCCCTTCAGGCCGCGGGGAGGGTTCACCTCTTCGGCGCGGGCTCTCCGACCTCGCTGCGGGCCCTCTCCCTGCCCTCCGAGGTGTCGGCCGACTGGGCCGGGTGGACGCTCAAGGCGTCCTACGGCAAGGTGGTCCTGCCCCCCGAGGCAGACCCCGGAGGGCGGGGAGGCGAGCGCCACGTCACAGGCAGGAGGCTACACAAATACTATCCAACGCTGTCGAGGGAGGAGGCCGAGGCCCTCCTGCGGTGGCTGGCGGCCCGCGGCTACCCCGACCTCCCGCCCCT
>WYEB01000555.1_pt1 | contig 12964 bp, 13 predicted proteins | sample 6343061 | NCBI WGS metagenome assembly WYEB01 (sample SAMN13812332, study PRJNA600296) | hot springs metagenome | biome: ENVO:00000051; feature: ENVO:00002007; isolation source: sediment sample from Evening Primrose shelf | place: USA: Yellowstone National Park, Evening Primrose Hot Spring ... | reverse complement strand
TCAAAGTCCTGGACGCGTCTGGAAGCGGGTACGTGAGCGATATCGCGAAGGGTATTATCGAGGCTACTAAAGGGCCCGACGGTGTGCCCGGGACAAGTGATGACGCCGACGTTATATCCATGTCGCTTGGAAGCCCCTCCGACAGCACTACTCTCCACGACGCGGTGAAATACGCCTACAACTACGGTGTTGTGCTAGTAGCCGCTGCAGGTAACGAGGGGGCTTCTTCACCAGACTACCCCGCCGCATACCCGGAGGTGATAGCTGTCGGCGCGGTCGACTCGAAGGGTAACGTCCCAAGCTGGAGCAACAGGTACCCGGACGTAGTCGCACCAGGCGTGAACATACTATCCACCTACCCAGGCGGCAAGTACGCCTACATGAGCGGGACCTCTATGGCTACACCCCACGTGTCAGCGATAGCAGCGTTGATACAAGCCCTGAGGCTGGCGGCGGGTAAACCCAAGTTGACGCCAAGCCAGATGTACTACGTCCTAGCCTACACGGCTGTAGACTTAGGTGCCTACGGGTACGACTCGTTGTACGGGTATGGTCTCGTGGACGCTAAGGCTGCGGTTGACTACGCGCTCTACTACATGTGAGCCCTGGTTTTGAAATCTGAAAGTTTTTTAAACGATTCAACTCCTCGCGGCTCTTATAAACGCCCTCGCCCTCTCCTCGTCAAGCGGGTTCCCGGCTCTGCCTCCAGCCCTTATGAAAGAGCCCACGATAACGCCGTCGACATGCCTCTTGTAGATGTTTATATTTTCCGGCGTGGCACCGCTCCCGAGGATAAGGGGTCTGGGGGACAGTTCTCTCATCTTCCCCACGAACTCGGGGTCAGGGGCCTCCCCTGTCCTGTAGCCTGTTACAACAATCTTGTCCGCACCACCCCTCTCCACGGCGTCGGACACTATCTCCCTTAACACCCCAACCTCTCCCCCACGAGTCTTCCCTGGGAGGGATTCCGCGAGTAATGTTAGGCTGCCTGCGTGTTTGACGAGGATGTCCGCGTATACTTCAACCCCCTTGTAGTTGGACCTCAGGGCTCTAAGCCTGGGTGCCTCGGGCTCGATTATCCCCGAGTCGCTGACAATGGTCTCGGTTAAAGCGTTCACTCTAATGAACCTAGCCCCGGTGGCGACAGCTATCGCGTAGGCTTCTCTACCCGAGTTCCGTAGAACGTTGACTCCTACCCTCATCCTAGTGGACTTTACGGCCTCTCTCACGACAACCGCCATGACGCTCAGAGCTAGAGGATCCCTCACCCGCTTCGGGTAGGGTGAGTCACCGTAGTTCTCGATTATAACCCCGTCGTAGCCTAACCCCTCGAGTATTGAAACCTCTCTTAGAACCCTCTCGAGAAGAGTGTTTAGGTCGAAGTCTACTCTCACGTCCACGTAAGGGAGTCTAGGCAAGTGTACTACACCAATAACCTCCAACCCTCAACCCCCGCTCACTCCAAACATGAAACCACTCTCACAGGTCTTTAAACAAGGTGGTCCCACTACTTGTAGACGCCTCCCGGGGTGAGGACCGTGTATGGGGGTACTCTAGCGCCGTAGGCTATGACAGCCCCCATCTTCCTCTCAAACACCCCCCTCCTGACAACGTGCTCCCTAAGCCTAGGCGGGGCCTCCTCGGATGGTAGCACGTTGAGTGTGGTGACACCTATCCCTATCACGCTCTCGCCGCCTAGCACCGAGTTCAGTATAGTGGCCTTGCTGTCCATTAGGCAGTAGGGTTGGATACTCGAGTACTTCATCTCGCTAAAAGCCCCGACCCTACTCCTCTCGCCTAGGTCAACGTAGTCTCTCACGAAGGAGTGGGCTCCGATGAAGCTGTCTCTACCCACGTAAGCTGGCCCCTTAACGACAGCGTAGTGGTCTATATAAGCCCCGTCCTCCACTACGACAGGCCCCTCTACGACAGCCGTCTTCTCCACCACCGCCTTCCCGGATATTTTAACGTCCCTAACCCTAGATAGCAGTTGGTATACCGCCTCAAGCAGGTCGGCTGGATAACCCACGTCAACCCAAGTCCCAGCCCACAACACTGCTTTCACCCTCCCGTTTCTAGCCAGGGCTTCAATGGCGTCAGGCAGGTTCAAGCCCTTCTCAAGGTGATCCAGGATACGGGTTGGGAGAACGTAGACCCCTGCCATAGTGTACATCGCCTCAGCCGTCCTCCTCCCGGAGGCGTGAACCCTTCTGACAAGCCAGTTCTCGTCCACTGAGACGAGACCGTAGTTTTCAACGTTGTGTGGTTCAACGGGGGTGACCAGTATAGTCGCATCCGGGTTCTCGGCTAGGTGTGTGTCCACGAGTTTTAGGTAGGCCTCAGGGTCTACTATTAAATCCCCGAAAGAAAGGAGGAAGTAGTCAACGCTGTCCAACCTGCTTTTAGCTGACAGTATCGCATCTCTAACACTCCCACCAGCCTCCTGCTCGATGAACTCGAGGGGGTAGTCTACTGCGGTGGATACCTCCCTCGGCACAGCGTCCTCGCCCGCCCTGTAGACGATGTGTATAGTCGACTTGTTAGCCTCGTAGACCCCTCTCACCGGGTAGTAGATGATGGGTTTTCCTAGAACCCTCAAGACGACTTTATTCGAGCGGGGTGGTACGAGGACGCCTAGCTCTATACTTGGCTTGCCTGCGGCTAAGACGAGGTTGAGCATGCCTCCCACCTACTCCACCGTGACTGTTTTAGCCAGGTTGCGTGGTTTATCCGGGTCGTAGCCTCTTAGCGTGCTAGTGTAGTACGCTAGGAGCTGGAGGGGCGGTGTATGTGTTATAGGGGTTGTAATCCAGCTTGAGGCGGGGACTTTGATGAAGACGTCGAACAAGTCTTGGAGGCTCGTGTCCTCCGGGGCCACACCCACCACCCATGCTCCACGAGCCTTCATCTCCTGGATATTACCCAGCATCAGCTTCTCATAGTACTCATCCCTTGGAACCACGAACACTACGGGGAAACCCTCTTCGACGAGGGCTATAGGGCCGTGCTTGGACTCGCCGGCCGGGTACGCCTCCGCGTGGAGGTAGGCTATCTCCTTGATCTTGAGAGCCCCCTCCATGGCTGTTGGCAAACCGATCCCCCTGCTAAGGTAGTAGAGGCTGTGCTTCAGCTTCAACAGCTCGCTAACCTTCTTCGCGATGCCCTCGTTCCAGGCAAGAGTCTTGGATGCGTACTCGCTGGATTTAGCGAGCTCCCCCACGTACTCCTCGTACTCTGACTTCAACAAGTCTCCTCTGGTAGCAGCCAGCTCCACGGCGAGGAGTGAGAGGAGTAGCGTCTGCGTTGTGAAAGTCTTGGTTGCCGCGACACCTATCTCGGGGCCGGCCCTAGTGTAGAGCGGTAGATCGCTCTCCCTTGGGATAGCTGAGTCAACAATGTTCGACACAGCTATCAGCCTGGCACCCCTCTCCTTGAAAGCCCTAGCCGCCTTCAGGGTGTCCATGGTCTCACCGCTCTGGCTTACAGCTATCAGCACGTCCCCCTCCCGGACTACACGGCTGTACGACTCGTACTCGCTCGCTATGAAAGGTGTGACTAGAACCCCGGTTATCCTAGCGACCGAGAGAGCGAAGTGGAGTCCTGCATGGTAGCTTGTCCCAGCTGCTGTGATGAAGATCCTCCTGGCCCCCGCGAGGATCTCGGCTGCCTCCTTGATAGCTGGGTCGCTGCGTACACCGTACAACGTGTCTAATAGGGCCCTAGGTTGCTCGTGTATCTCCTTCAGCATGAAGTGCTGGTAGCCTCCTTTACTCGCGCTCTCGAGACTCCACTCCACAACCCTCACGTAGTCAGCCGGGTTGACAGGCCCCTTACCCAGCTCTTCTATGAAGACGCTGTCCTTCGTTATGAATCCTACCCAGCCATCCCTCAGCGTTATAACCCTCCTAGTGTACTCGAGTAGGGCAGGTATATCGCTCGCCACCAGGTTCATCCCGTCGCCCAGCCCTATTACGAGCGGGCTATCCTTCTTGGCGAAGAAGATCATGTTAGGCGCGTTTGCAAACACCGCTAGGATCGCGAAACTACCCTTGATCATCGATATAGCTTTCTTGAAGGCCTCGTAAGGTTTATCCCCCTCCCTATAGAATTCCTCGATTAAGTGTGCTACAACCTCCGTGTCCGTCTCACTCTTAAAAACATGTCCCTTCCTTGCGAGTCCCTCCTTCAGCTCCCTGTAGTTCTCTATGATACCGTTGTGGACTATGGCTATCGTCCCCGTGCAATCCGTGTGGGGGTGCGCGTTCTCATCGCTTGGAGCACCGTGTGTAGCCCACCTCGTGTGGCCTATTACCACACTCCCCTTAACCTTGCTGAAGCCAAGCTTCTTCTCCAGCTCAGCGATCTTACCCTTCCCCTTGAGCACTCTCAGAGAACCCTGCTCGACCGAGGCCACGCCAGCTGAATCATAGCCCCTGTACTCGAGTCGGAGGAGGCCTTTATAAACGATCTCGCCCGCATTATACTTTTTCTCAAACCCGCTACAAACCCCTATAATCCCGCACAATGAGTAGACCCCTTCCAATTATGTCTGAAGCATTAGTATTGTTTAAAAGCTAATCTAACCTGGTTAAAGAAGGGTGTTTGCTTGAAAACTATTGCCCTCAAGGTTACAGGGAAGATATTCGATGACAGGGAGGCCCTGGTAGAGCTACTTGAGGTTGTGAGAAAGCTGTCGGCGGAGTACAAGGTGGTGATTGTAGCCGGCGGTGGCAGAGTTGCTAGGGAGAGCATCGCCCTGGCGAGGAATATCGGTGTCTCATCGAACTACTGGCTCGACGAGATCGGGATTGAGGCGTCGAGGCTGAACGCGCTGGTGCTGGCAGCGGCGCTCCAACCACTAGCCTACCCTGGTGTGCCGACCAGCCTGGGCGATGTGCTGCGGGCCCTCGAGTCGAGTAGAGTGGTTGCTGTCGGCGGCTTGATGCCGGGGCAGTCCACGGCCTCTGTTCTCCTCGAGGTCGCTGAAGCGGTTGGATTGAACGAGGTATACGACCTTTCAGCAGTCGAGTACGTGTACGATAGAGATCCTAGGGTACACCCAGATGCCAAGCCTGTGAAAGTCATCGAAGCCTCTAGGCTGGCACAGCTGATTGAGGCTAGGCAGATACCAGGCGATTACGCTCTCATAGATCTGAGGGCTCTCGACATAGCTGTTAGAAGCAGGATTACTGTTAAGATAGCCAACTATAAGAAGCCGAGCAGCCTATTGGAAATGATTAAGGGAGGTAACCCGGGTTCAACGATCATCCCAGAGTAGGGTTCAGCACTCTAACTCATCAGCCTCCTCTTCAACCTCATCAACACATACAATACAACTCTTGCCTCAAGCTCTGATAAACCGGATCTGTAGACAACTCGCTTCAGCACAGTCTTAACCCTCCTCCTCTTGTCCTCCGGGGTCACAGCGAGATCGGTTAAATCGCCTAGGACAGACACGATCTTATCTAGCTTTTCCCTCGAGGCTAGAGGAGGTATGTTAGATGCCTCCCTCCCCTTAATCTTCCACAACTCCCATAGCACTATCGCGACGGCTTGCGCCACGTTTAAAGCAGGGTAGTTAGGGCTTGCCGGTATAGTCAGCAGAAAGTCTGTCCGGGCTATCTCCTCCCTAGTCAACCCTGTGCTCTCACGGCCGAATACAACCCCCAGCCTGTTGACTCTACGTGAGGTCAGGAGTCCCTGGAGCTTGTCTGGTGTTACAGCCTGCCTTAACACGTCCCCCCTGGAGAAGCCCTCGTCGCTGGTAGATATGGATAAGTCGACGCCTTGTAAAGCATCCTCCAAGTCCTCCACCACTATAGCCCTAGCAAGGTACTCTACCGCCCGAGCCGCATAGTTTAAAGCCTCCTTCAGTTCAACCCTCGGCTTGACTAGGTACAGCTCTTCAACCCCGAAGTTCATGCAAGTCCTGGCAATAACGCCGAGATTGTAGGCGCCCTCACTCCCAACTAGAATTACACGTATTATCACGCGCGGACACCACTCTTCTCTAGTAGGAGCCCTCTCAATTCCTCGAAGAAGAAACGTTTAGACTCCACCTTATTTATTCCAAAACACTTCGCGATCTCCCTCTCGATAACTCCGGTATTGCTTAGGCTAGAGTACGTTAAAATAAAAAAGCCCCCTACACGTAGGAGCCTGCACGCCTCGCGGATGAACTCTACAACCACCTCGTATCCCTCCGGGCCCGTATAAAAGGCTTTATCCAAATCGTCCATGGGGTTGCCGGGTAGGTAAGGGGGGTTCGCGATAACTAGTTCGGCTATAGAGTCTCTCAACCCCGTCGAAGAATCCAGGATGAGGCCGCGGCCTCCAAGTTTGTTCAAACCCAGGTTCAGCGAGGTGTTCACCAGGGCTTTCTCATTTATATCTATGAATATAACCCTCCCGCAGATCCCCTTGACAAGCGAGTACAAGCCTAGGAAGCCTGTGCCGGAGCCCATGTCAACGCATACATCCAGCTTCCTGAACAGATCTGAACCCCTGTAGTAATCTAGTAGCTTCGATGCAAGCCAGGTGTCATCACTAGGCTCGTAGACGTCTTTCAAAACAGACAATACTACTCCGTCTACAACAATCCTCTTGACCTCAGGAAGCTCGCCAACCGTGTGAGATCGCCCTCCCCCAACTCCTCGACCCTCCTATTAGGGTCAAGACCGATCGACTCCAGCTCCTCTCTCTCAAGCTTGAAAACCCTCTCTACAACACCACCAAGAATTTTCCTCCTGTATGGGAAGATTGCCCTTGTTAAATCCTCGATCAACGCCACCTCCTCATCGTAGAGTCTCTTCCTAACAAGGATAACGCCTCTCGAGTCTACCCGTGGTCTCGGGTAGAAGTCCGAGCGTGGGAAGACAGGCCCTGGTACAACGTTGAAGAGTAGTCTCACCATCACACTCAACCTGCCGTAGCTACCGCTACCGGGCCCTGATATAATTCTGTCTACAACCTCTCTCTGGAGGATCAACACGGCTCTCTCAACACTGTTACTCCTAGATATCTTGGCCAAGAGTTCGCTGGAGATACCGTAGGGGACGCTTGAGACAACCTGCCTCGCCGCCACATCGATCTCCAGTATATCCCCCACTATAATGACGGTGTTAGGGCAGTCCACTATGCTAGCGGAGAACTCGGCTAGAGTTTTATCGACCTCGACTGCTACAACAACCCTCCTAGTGTTCCGGCAGAGGAAGTATGTTAAGATACCGGTTCCAGAGCCTACTTCAAGCACTTCAACGTTCTTGTCCACCGAGTCTAGGATCCATTTAACCACACGAGGGCTCGAAGTGATATGCTGGCTGAGCCTCCTCCTTAGCTTTAAGTCGCCTGACCTCACCTTGTCGAGGATCCTCTTCAGAATGGCGGGAAAACTAGTGGAATCTCCCCCGTCAGTATAGTTCTCCATGCAGTCTCTCCAAGTAGCCTAGGTAGACTTCGCCTATCGCCCTCTCTTTCGGCTTTATGAACAAATAGTACTTCTCGCCCCCAAGGAGCTCTTTAATCAGGCGCTCCACGATTATTTTAACGGGGTCTATTTTCACCCTCTCCTTAATATCCGCGAAGCTTTCAAACCTTTTGTTACTCCTCTCCTCCAGAATAGTCTTCATAGTCTTCTTACCTATACCTGGGAGTAATTCGAGGGCGTGCAACCTGATGTTTATGGGCTCCGATACGTTGAAGAAGTCTACGTAAAGCCGCTCGTTCTCCAACACAATCCTTCTCAAAGCCTCAGGCAGATTCGCCCTAGCCACACTTGTCAAGTCTTCGTATGAGACGTGCAGGATGTGTTTAACCTTACTGTGGGGGCCTAAATCGACTCTCTCGAAGATATCTATCCTAATTGCTGGGAGAGGTGTTGCCTCAAGCAGAGAGATGAATTTAACCCCGACCCCCTGAACCAAAGGCTGGTTTCTATGCTCGAAATGCCTATCCGAGGGATTCCCGGTCTCCAAGTAGTCTACGACATACATAGCAGGCTCTCTACCCGTCTCCCTTCTCGCTTCAAACTGTCTTCTGGACAAAATCTCTCAGACCTCTCTCGTCGCCCACCATTATTTTAAAGCTTGAAAGAGATTAATATTAGCTTTCACCTCTATCTTCAGTTGAACACGACTACTCCTAGGAGCAGACGTTCTTCAAGTACTCTAACGTCTCTTTTAACACGTTCTCCTCTACATACCGCTCCTCGTAATCTAGTAGAATCCTCAGCTCTTCAATAGTCTTTGGACATATATTCAGTATCATCACGATCGTCTCATCCTTGAAACCAAGCCCTTTAAGAAACATTCTAACAGATTGAGCGCTCTCTCCGCCCCTGAGCTTGGAGTGTTTTTCAAGATAGTTCAATGTTTTCGCTAGGAGAGGAGACACGTTACCCTCCCTGCTCTTTATCCTCTCAACCAAACCGCGGAGTATTTCAGCAGCCTCGGGATTTGATAACATCTTCTGCTCGAGGATATTCATCTTGACAACTCTACTCAAATCTACCCACCGGCACCGGCTTTAACCACGTGCTCCGGCCTCACGAAGAGCGTTTTCTCTTTTTCGCCAAGCTTTACTCTCACGATTAGGGCTCTCCCCCTTCTCCCGACGACGATGCCTGTTTTACCCTGGTATCTCCTGTGAGGCATACCCTTGTGGACAGATGGGTTTATATCGATGTGCACTACATCGCCCTCCTTGTATTCGACTAGGAGCCTGCTGAGAGACGGAACAGCACCTTTCTCCCTCACGCTCTTCTTCAAAACTCTCCTCGTCCTATGCCTGTATCCTCTAGGTGCTTTAACCATTGTTAATACCCTTGTAAGCATTGAAAGAAAATGCTTGTTTAGACTTTTAAAACTCTACTCAGGTTTCTCGGTGAAGCCTAATACATCTAGCTCGAGGGGCCGGGCCCCAACCCCTAGCACGCTTGGGAAACAAGGGCTTGTCCTCCCGCCGTCGCAGTGTACGAGCTCTTTGACGTATAAGCCGCTTTCACAGTAGACGAGTGCTTCAACCACCCTCCTCCCGAGCCTGATCGCTTTGACAGCGTAAACCTTCCTCCTCCTAGCTACATCCTTCTTCCTCCTCAATATCCTAGCCGGAGTCCTCTGCGTGACAACCCTGTTTCTAAAGAAGCTTTCTAATTGTTCAAGCCGGTCATCTCCAACATCCTCCTCCAACAACACCAGGATCTTGTACACCTTCGCCTTTCTTCCGACAACCTCTTTGACGACTCTTACATCCCGCGGCGTCGCGTAGCCCTCTACCACAACCGATATCACGCCCGCCTGGAGAAGCTTGTTCAACTCCCCTATCTCAACCCTTCTTTTCAAAGGCTTCACAACCTCGACGACAAGGGGCCTGCCAGTGCCCACCATGCGTGCATCCACGTCTTCTCTACCAGCCGCGTGGATGAGGGTTTTCTCGGCTTGAAAGAGCCCCCTCAACTTGGCGTCCAGGAACTCTTGTATGCTAAGCGGGTATTTCTTAACGCCCTCTCTCGTGATCCACGGGGTGTGAGATATGTTTCTACCAAGCTTCAAGTACATCCCCTTCAAGTATACTGGTTTAATGTCGAGGGAGACGTTGAGGCTTGGGAACTCGACGATAGCGAGTGCATCGGGGTTTGTGAAAGATGGCTGTAGCCCTGTTATCAAGCTAACACGCTTCCCAACCTCTCTTTTAATCTCACTCTTAATAGACTCGCTATAGTTCAAGCCGGATAACTTCAATACCTCAAGCTCCCTCTCAAAGACCCCTTCCCCTAACCTTACACCGATTAAGAAGGTTGAGGCGTTCACCTTCTTAAGCTCGCCTGCGATCTTTGAGGCAAGCTCGTCGAACAAGCTACGTGAGAGCATGCCTCCGCATACATAGCATTTCTCAGCGTCGAGTTGCTGGTTGTAGAGCTTGAGGTAGAGCCTTGTGAAGGGTTCCCCAGCGTTCCTGGCAAGCGTGGACAAGACCTCCCTGTCCCTCTCACCAGCAGGCTCATTCCCCCTTAGGGTGAACCTCATAGCTAGAAGGATCTTCAACGCGCGCCCCCTCTCATCGTTGCCTAGTTCACGACCCAGCCTGGCGAAAAGCCTTCCAAGGCAGTGGTCGCATAGAGGGTACTTCGCTAACACCCGCTCAGCTGAATCCAGGATTTCTCCAACGACTGACCCGCTCATCAGCCACCACTCGATCCCCTGATTTGTCGGAGTGTAAGTTAATTTAGGCCGAGGAAATAAGCATGGTATGTCAGCTCTTCGCTAAATCGCCCAGCTTCTTCGCGTCAAACCCCATTTTCGCGAGGAGGTTCTTCTGCCTCTTCAACTGCTTCGAGAGAGATTTCACAGCCTCGTACTGTTTCAGGAGCATTTTAACGTCCTCGACATCAACCCCGGCACCGTAGGAGATCCTCTTAATTCTACTCCTATCTATGATCTCCGGGTTGTCTAGTTCCTCGTACGTCATCGAGTTTATTGCGGCAACCCACTTATCCATCTTATCCTCGAGCACCTTGGAATCTATCTCAGCAGGCATCTTCAACTGGACCCCCGGTATCATCTCTAAGATTTTTCTCAACGGCCCCATCCTCCTAAGGCTGACCAGCTGCTTGTACACGATCCTCATGCTGACTCTACCTTCAAGTATATCCTGGACATCTTTCTCGGTTAGCTCGACCTTGGCTTTCCTAACCTTCTCCAACAAGCCTTCCAGATCTCCTAGACCCATCAACCTCGCTACAAACCTCTTGGGGTCGAAGAGCTCCAGCTCGTCGATCTTCTCTCCCACACCGACGAATTTTATCCTGGCGCCTGTCGCTGCGATAGCCGATAACGCTCCACCCCCCTTCGCCGTTCCATCAAGCTTTGTGACTATTATTGATCCAATGGGTGTTTTCTTATGGAACTTAGAAGCCACTTCAAAGGCTTGCTGGCCGATCGAGGCGTCTAAGACCAGAATAACCTCGTCCGGTCTCACATTCCTCGCTATATCCTCCATCTCCATGAGGAGGTCCTCCTCCCTGTGGTGGCGTCCCGCTGTGTCAATGATTATTATGTCGAAACCCCTCTCCCTGAAGAAGTCGACGCCCTTCACCGCGATGGAGACGGCGTCTTGCGACCCGGGCTCACCGTAGACAGGGACACCCGCCATGTCCCCCAGCGTTTTCAACTGTTCGAAAGCTCCCGGCCTAAAGGTGTCGGCTGCCACTAACCCTACTTTAAAGCCCTCGAGCTTGTAGAAGTAGGCTAGTTTACCCGCCGTAGTCGTCTTACCCGAGCCTTGTAGACCAACCATCAGTATAACCCAGGGTTTCCTAGGGGGTTTCACCTGGGGTTTCTCCGCCCCGCCGAACAGGTTAACGAGCTCCTCGGAAACTATGCTTAGAAACCACTCCCTCCTAGTCAAGCCTGGGGGTGGCTTCTCGCTTAAAGCTTTCTCTTTAATCCTCTTAGTCAAATCCATTACAAGCCTAACGTTGACATCGCTCTTGATAAGCTCCTTCTGCAATTCCTTGATGAATACGTCCACGCTCTCCTCGTACTCTCTCGACTCGAGGAAATTCTTTACTATCCTCCTCAACCCGTCTAAAACCAAACTACCAGCCCGGATCAAGCGTATTGGGCTACAATGCTAATATAGTTGAATAATGCGGGGGGTGGGATTCGAACCCACGCAGGCCTACGCCACCGGGTCCTCAACCCGGCCCCTTTGACCTAGCTCGGGCACCCCCGCTCAGTCTCTTTATTTATCACCCAGGGTTTTTAATTATTCAGCGCTAATATCATAATGCCCGAGGTATAGCGTGGGTCGCATGGGGTATAGTCAGTCTTACATCACAATCGACCCAAGCGAGTACCACGTGTTACATCCCAGACCAGCCTACCTTATTGTCTCAATGGATAAAAACGGTTCACTCAACGCGATGGCTGCCTCGTGGGTTATGCCAGTGAACGATGACCCCTTCATCATAGCCCTGGCGTTAGACAAGGAGACTAAGACCTACCAGAATCTCGTTGAGACAGGGGAGTTTACAGTGAACGCTATGGGTGAGGAGCACGCCGCACTAGTCTACCGGGCTGGCAGCCTCAGCGGGAGAAACACTGATAAATGGAGGCTGTTGAAGCTTGAGCCACAGCCGTCGAAGCAGGTTAGAGCACCCGGGGTCAAAGGCTCATACGGGTTCCTCGAGTGCCGGGTGGAGAGATTCCTCGACGTCGAATCCGTTAGTCTAGTCCTCGCACGTGTCCTCGCTATACATGTTAGGGAAGACCTCTACGAGAGATATAGCTGGAATCTAGAGAAAGCTAGGATATTGATGCACGTCAGAGGCAGGGCTTTCACGGTGCCCGGGAAAATCATATTTGCCCCTAAGAGTTGAGGGTCTCACGAGACCACGCCAGCACCATCGTTAGGCCGATCACGGACACAACCACGCTTAACAGGGAGTTGAATAGGGGTCCTACAAAGGGCTCCGTGCTCTGGAGGACGGCTATCCCTGTGAACAAGACTAGGTTGAAGAATGATGTCGCGGTAGCAGAGTAGTCCGCCCCGTAGGGTTCTTTAGCCATTGGAGGCGCCACTATGTGCAAGCCCATGGAGACCCCGAGTAGTATGAGGCTTAAGAGTAGTATGACATCGCTATGGAGGAGAATGGAGAGTATTATTGTGGTCCAGGAGATGGTGGAGGCTGTGTTAGAGGCTACAAGGACCGGCTTCCTCCTACCTATCACCCTGTCGCTTACTATCCCTACAAGCGGTGCTGAAACCGTGAAGGATAACGCTAGGATCATCAGGTAGATGCTCACCGTGTACTTGTCGAACCCGAATACTCTCGAGATCAAGTCCTGGCCCCAAGCAGCCTGGAAAGCCGTTCCCGTCCCGTAGGATGCTACGGCGCCCAGGGCTGTTGCCCAAGCATGTTTTTCCCGGGAGAGATGCCCAAGCTTGCTCCAAACCTCCTTCAGCC
>WYEB01000552.1_pt1 | contig 13040 bp, 26 predicted proteins | sample 6343061 | NCBI WGS metagenome assembly WYEB01 (sample SAMN13812332, study PRJNA600296) | hot springs metagenome | biome: ENVO:00000051; feature: ENVO:00002007; isolation source: sediment sample from Evening Primrose shelf | place: USA: Yellowstone National Park, Evening Primrose Hot Spring ... | reverse complement strand
TAACTTTGTAAATTCGCACGAATCTTCGCACAGCCGGTACCCAGCCAAAAAAGATTACTTTTAGCAATCCCCTCCCGTCAAAATCTTGATATTTGACTAAAGATCTTGGGAATATGGAAAGAGGGACTGATCCGCCTTTCCCCCTCTTTACCATCTTTGGATATTTGACTGGACATTGGACTTCGCATATATGTTAGATTGTCTTCGCACATGCCCATAAACGTCTTCGCATACACGGAGATATGTAAAAACAGTGGGGCCGACAAGATTTTTAAGTGTGTGGTTGCAAGGTGCTATGTTTGAGATATTCAAGTCGGCAGATAAAAAGGAGTTGACGTATTGCGTCTTCGTGGTGGACGCTGGCGGCGTCCCCCGCGTGCTCTGCGATAAGGCTGAGAATACCGAAAGGCTCGCCGAGTTTGTCAAGGGTACGCGCGGCGGCTGCGCGGTTGAGATCCACCAGAACGGCAAGACATATACTGTCTGCGATACGTCGCAGAATCTTGAAAAGCTGTTTCGCGTTAAGCTGAAATGATCGACATGAACAGTCTGGTGCAGTTTCTGCAGATGCTATTTCAGCTCGCCCAGACGGCGTTTCAGACCGCTTTCAACAACCCGCTCTCCGGTATAGTTGTAGGAGGCTTTCTATTCCTGTTGGGCAGGATGGGCAAGGCGCTTGAGGCCGCCGGCATATTGATAATCATAATCGCCGTGGTCGTGCTGGCCTTGCACGCCATAGGCGCCAGGCTGCCATGGCCTTGATCAGGAATATACTGATCTTTTTCTACGCCATAATAGTCCAGCTCTCAGTCTTTCAATTTGCATTGCTCTTCGGATACTACAGCCCTATCGGCGTCGTGCTGACGGCGTCGGCCATGCCGTATGCCCCTCCGCTGTCGGTGGCGTTTATCCTGCCGTATCAGCCCACCCAAGGATATGACGGCTGGGCTGTGGCCTTTTCGGACGCTCAAATCGCCGGGATCCCGATTAAAATTCCGATCATGCACAGGTTTATATTATCCTCGACATGCTATGAGGACATACCTAATGCAAAAGCCGTTCTCAACCTGTACTCAAATCCAATATCAAATCTAATCAATCAGCTCATTGCGCTCCTTCCGCCGTGGTCGGAGATGATTAGGGTATGTCCGTACCGACCCGCCTACGAGGTTGCCTTCGTTATCCCGGCTTGGGCCTTCATACCCCTAATGATTTACGCCTTGCGCTATAAGCTCTACTATCGATTCAGGCGGGTTTGGTGATATATTTTTATAATGTCTGATAGCTGTCTAATTCATGCGGCTGCCGGTACCCTGGTTGCTGGCGCTTGTGGTTGTGCTGGGATCCGCCACGGTCTATATATACATAAACATAATAGCGCCCCCCATTGTACCCGCTGTGGCGCCGTCCACGACCACGGCCACTATTCCTGCAGGCCAGTGGTATATAGTCGGCCCGGTATCGGGAAACACTATTACTATTAATAGCAACGTTTCCGCGAATATACTAATCGGGGTGGGCTCCGCCGTTGCCGTGGTCAACTCGCTGCCGTCGGGCTTTGTTGTCGGTTATACGGCAAACATAGCGCAGAACACTTGGGCGTTCAGTGTTATAAATTATAGCGGGGTCTATGCCGTCGGCTTCGGCCAAGGCAGGCCTGCTCTTTGTATGGCCGGCTCGATCTCAGCTCTTTCGAACGGCCTCTATCTTATAACGCCAACCGCGGTGTCGTCGAGCTCGTATTCAACATATAGCTCGGCATGCTCTGCGATAGGAGCGCAATATGTTTTCAACGGCACGATTGAGGTCGCATCGGGCCCCTACATGGACTTCGGCACAAACGACGGCTTCATATGGCCGGGTCTGCAGTTTTATTATCAAAACACGACTTCTGCGACGTTATCGCTCAGCACATATGAAATAACGGAATATTATAATCAAACAAACTACTATTGGTATATCAGACCTGCTGTGTGGATAGCTGTAAGTCCGTCGGCGAACGCCGAAGTCACAATAACGGTCTCTACGAGCACTTAACTTTAAAAATCCCGGTGAACCTTTTTTCCATGCGGATTCCTTGGACATGGCTACTGGCGATAATCGTGTCCGCCACCACGGTAACAATATACTTCTACGTCCAGACAGTACCCTATGCGATCCCTGCCATATTCCCCAACGGAGAGACCGTGCAGATGGCGAGTTGGGACTATGTTTTCGCGTACGCTTCGGCATGGCCGATTAATATCAACGCGAACGCAACCCTGTCGAGCGTTGCCTGGGCCGAATATGGTCAAGTCGTCGCTTCAGGCAGAATTCCCGCGGGGAGTTGGGTGTTTTGGCACGACTCGCGCCGCATCACTCTGCTGATAACTAACATATCTGGTACGCTGTGGACCTGCTGGTATGATCCGGGCGCCGCCGTGGGCGGTGCATACCTGTGCTCTACCGATTACGTCGTCAAGACCACCTCATATTTCTATGTATATATTCCAATACCCGAGATCAGTGTTGATGTAAATGCCTACAATGTTCTCGTTAATGAAATAAGCCAGACCGCGGCCATAAGCGGGGTCGCTTTTGACAAGCCTGTTTACAATCTTTACGGCGATGTGTATATGTACAACAGCACGACGATAGGAATATCGGCATATCAGGGCAATGGAATAGTTATGACTATTCCGCTCCAGACAACCGTAAACGGGCCTCTGTCGTCAATTTCATTTTATCCCGACAGCTCATGGGGCTCGCTCTACTCCATGCCGACCGAGGAGAATTATAAGTCGTATATGCGCGGCATATATATTCTTGCGTTTAAGCCTGGGTACAACGGCGCAACGGTTGTCACACTCTCCGGAGGGCCGGGGCCGTGAGCCGCAGACGCAAAGCCCTAATCGTTGCTCTGATAGCTGTGCTTGCGCTTCTATGCCTGATGCTGTGCTGGCTCCTCAGACCATCGCCTCCCGCGTACGAGCCCTCCGAAGGCGTCTATGAGGGCGCGGACGTGGTCGCAGTCGAGGGCTTCGCGTCCGCCGTAACGCAGAACACGTTTATCGTGAGCGTGACAGCACCGTACAACTACTCTGCGATACCCGTGTGGGGCGGCTGGTCGCCCTCGGGCAACATAACGATTATGCCGTTGGTCGTGAACCTAGCCGACGCGGGCGGCCCCAATGCCTATATATTGGTCTTCGGCGTCGCGTCGAGGAATGCGACGCTTGACCAATATATAGGCCACGGCTTCAGCATTTACGCCGATCCCTATGGCGGTTATGTCACATATAACAACTCGCTCGCCGTGTGGTGCTTGAGGCCTCCTGTGCTTTACAACGGCGTTTACGTCTGGCTCCCCTCGTCAGCCTGCGGCATAAACGCGAAGTATGTGATCAGGGTCACGCCGTTGTGGGGCATAGTCTCTATAAACACGATACCCGTGAGGGTATATAGTCAGAACCTAGTTAAAGTAAAGGGGGTGTTGCCGGGGTGGCTGGTGTTCGCTGATCGGAGCGGCACCTACTACATTACTGTGTCGCCTTAAAGCTTTTAAACAACCACATTTTTCGTCTCATATGTATGATGGTGGCAGGAAGGTCGGTGTGTCGGCCATAGCCATTGCCGTTGCGCTGATAGCGCTCATAGTCGCAGTATATGCCGTGGCGACCATGCCTAAGCCGTATACGCCGCCGCCCACCGCGTCGGCCACCGTAAATCTCGTGAATCAGATAAGCGTTGCCTATCCCGGCACTTATGAGGTCAATCTGGGCTGGATCTATGTGGCAAATGCTCCGGCAGTAGTCCAACTGTCCGCTAATTATTCGTATATATGGTTCTTGATAGATGGAAAGATGTATTCCAACGTGGCGAACGTGCTCCTGTCCCAAGGCAACCACACGGTTTCGGCCATAGTGAGCGTTATGCAGAACGGAACAAAAATAAATATATCATACAACGTGGTGGGATAATATGAGCCGCCTACCCATTTCAGCTCTGATCGCCGCGCTTGTGGTGGTCGCGGCCGGCTCCGTCATTGTCACAACGACGTTCAAACAGAGCTCGTACGCCATAAACGCCACCGCGCTCGCCGCGGATCAGAGCGTGTGGATAGATCTAAACTTCATACCGCAGTTGATAACCCTTCAGGGCGCGGTTAACGCGACGTACAGAATATGCGTTTTCGCGAACGCGACCATGAGCGCCAGTTATACTATAAATGGCATGTTATACAGTGCGTTGCCTGCCGCGAACTGGCTGTGCTTTAATGGACTTGTAAATGGAGATTGGATACGCATAAACGTGCTGCAGATGTTCACGAGCAAGACCAACAGCACCATCTTAGTCGTCAGAATACAATAAATATTTTTTTAGGTTCTATTTTTTAACATGCTCATACCTCTGGCGCTGGGGACTCTGATCGCGTTGCTGATCGCGCCGCGTAGGTTGTTCTGGCATATACTGTCCATGGCGTTCGTGTCCTCAGCCATAGCCGTCGCCGCGCCTCAATACTACTTGATCTTCATGCCTGCCTGGATAGCCGTAGTTGCGCTTAAGGCCATATCCATGGAAAAGCCGTCGGTGATGTCGGTATTCCTGCTCCTGCTCGCCGGGGCGCTCGTGTGGCTCTCCGACAACACGATAATATCGCAGGTCTTGGTGGCATTCAGCTCCGTCCTGGCCCAGGTCTTCGTCGGGATATTCAACGCCGCGGGCGCCGCGCTGGGCTTTTCGGGCGCAGCCGGAGGCGCGGTGGGAGCCGCGCTGGCGTGGACGTACTTGGCGCGCCGGCTGGAGCAGACGGCAGAGGAAATGCCGTTCGCCGTCCTGGCCGAAGTCTTCCTGGGCTGGTTAGTCATAAACGCCACGATAAGCGCCGTGGGCGCAGCCTCTGGGCAGTACTCGCAGCTGACCGCGCTGGCATGGCAGGCGCTCTCCGCGGCAATATCCTTCATAGCTATATATAGGATCTACGAGGCGTTCAAGGGCGACGTCGAGGCGGCCGTGGACGCCGCCATAGGCGCGCCATTTCTCGTCTCAGCATTTCCCTCGCTGTGGGGCGCGCTCGTACCGATTATGGCCGTATTTGCCGTACTGGATATAGCGTTCTCGATAGTTCAGAGAAGATACGCCGTGTCCGCTATAGCGCTCTCGTTCGCGCTAGCGTATGTACACTAATATAATACTGTCGCTCGTAAAATATATCGCCCAAGTTCCTTTTTCAATAGTACCGGTTGCGACGTGGGCCGTATTCGCTTTGGTCATGCTCTCGCTTTATCAGTACTATCCGGTGGCGGGGATAGACTACATAGTCCTGCCCGTCGCGCTGGGCTTCGTGTTCATGACGGCGTACAGGCGCGATAGGTGGGCAGGCGTTGCCGGTGTGGCCGCCGGCATAGCCCTCCTTGCCGCGTTCAACATGCTCAACATAGTCGTATCCGCAGCAGATATATTCTGGCAGATAGTATTCCAACCCCTAGCCTCGGTTCTGATATACATAATATCAGCCTCCGCTGCATATCTGTTCATACTATTCATATTAATGCTGATACCGATAGTGAACATAATTATAGGGCTCATAGCCGGCGTCCTGGCGGGCTTTCTGCTGTCCGGCTCCTCCATGCTGGCCTCTTATATAAATTCCTCGCTGGTTAGATTTATACACAAAATGATCCACAACCTGCCGCCGGGCGCCATGGCATTGGCCGCGCTCCCTGCCGCGGCCACCGCGGGTGCGCTTCAGATGATGCTTATGATCCTGCTTGCAGGCCTCGCGTTAGCGTTGACCGTGGTGACGCTCCTTGCCGCCGCGATAGGCTCGCTCATATTCGGCTTGGACGTGGCCGCCGGCCTCGCCTTCGCTACGGGTATGATAATAACGACGTTCTGGCACAAGCTCGACTACGACATAATGTCCCCCGCGGTGATAGTGGCCTTGATAGTGTCCACCGCGGCCGGGTTCGCGACCCCGGCCACGCTTATGGCCATAAGCGTGGCGCTTTTGCTGTCGGGCCGTCGGGGCCACAAAGCATATATGTGGATCGCGGCCGCGCTGATAGCGCACTCGATAATACTATACCTCACGTCGCCGTCCATAATCGCGCCGATTTTATAAAATCCGCTTTTTTATTAAGCCTGATTTTTATAAAACCCAAGGAAAGCTTTATAAATATGTATTTACAGTAACCACATGTCTGAGGAGCTTGGCGAGCTGAGGATTGCCAACGTACCCGATATGGTGCAGGGCACCGAAATCGTCGAGGCCACCGAGGAGGAATATAAAGCGAAGTACGCCATGAAGACGTGCGACTTTCTGCGCACTGCGTTTCCCGACCAGTTCAAGGTCATGTTCAAGAGCTACGAGGACTGCGTATACGAGCTCTCCGCGGGCGCCGACATAGGCTTCGACAAGTGGAAAACTGCGTATCCCACAGGCATTGTTGCCTGGGCCAGGGCCGCCGCGACCCGCGCTCGCTAAAAATCCTTTTTTTATCCGCACAGTTTTTATCACATGTGTGAGTGTCTAGAGAAAATAATGAAAGAGCTTGAGGCGCGCGGTCTGCTTAAGAGGGACAAGAGGGGTGTGAGATGAACGTCGCCAGGGTTTTTTGGGATTACGTTCTGCCTGCTGCGTATGCCGTTATAATGTATGTCCTTCAGTATGAGGGCGCCCCCGCCGCCGGCCTTACGCTTGTCGATATAACGTTCTTAATAGCGTTTCTGTATACGCTCACGGACGACATAGAGCGCGCCGCGGGCGAGCTGGGCGTCCACGGCATCTACAACGTCGTGGTCGTATCATGGATAGCCGCGATTCCGCAGACCGTTGTGGCGGCCTATTTCACGTACGCCGGACTCTACACGGCGGCCTTCCTCGACTCCATGGTGTCAACTCTAATAGATGCGTTTCTAGTGACCGCGCTCGTTAGGTCGAGGTATTTGTCTGAGGTCAGGCGCGATTGGCCTCTTATTATTATATGGGTTGCCGTAACTCTGACGTTCGGAGCGCTCGTGGCCGCTCCAGAGCGGATACCGTCCTTGCCGCCCACGCCATTCTATTCCGTATACTTCGTTATAGGCGCTCTATTTCTGCCTGTTCTATTCTCTCGCGGCATACCTACTGCTGTCTCGTTCAAAGCGCGAGAGGCCGTAAACCTTGTGATATATACTGCGTTGATAATGTATACGGCATACGACCTGGGGGGCGACCTAGCGACGTGGCACATGACCGAGAGCGCTCTGGGCACAATCGCCGCTCTTATCGCGACGGCCCCCGATCTAATTACGGCCCTTATGATAAGGCTCACGTTGGCCAGGGCGGTCGGAGAGGACGCCGGCTCGGAGGACGCGATAAGGACTATGTTCTCCGCCGCGATCCACGACCAGATAAGCGACCCGGCCCTAGTGCTTATCCTGGCCCCCGCGGCCGCGGCGGCCTTTCCGCATTGGCTTAACGTGCTTGTCAGCATGCTCAAACTGACCCTGCTCGACAGAAGGGCGTTCTACTTCGTCGGATTGCCTATCGCAATAGCCACGATTGCCCTATTAATGATTTAAATAAGTCCGCTTTTTTCTATTATATGATTAGCAGGGTGCTGGCGATATACATATTCGCCGTGGCGATAGCGCTCGCGTTGCTGGTCATATCCCTAGCCGTATTCGCGTTCTTGTTCGCGCCGTTCTTAATACTCACCGCGGCCGAGGTCATAGTGGCCGGCATACTCACAGCCGCGTTCGTATACGACTATATCAACTATGCCGTAGTGGAATTTGGCGACTTCGCGCCACAGTCGTGGCAGTACTCCATATTGTTTCTACTGTCATACGTCATGATGTTCTTCGCGCTTGCCGCCGGCTCGGAGGGTCTGCCCAACTTTCTGGCTTATATATCGCTATTCCTTGCCGCCGCGGTCGTGCTCTATACAAGTAGAAATATTCCTTTACGAATAACAAGTGGCGATATAATTGGCGACATTAGGGCGGGCACGTCAACGTTTACCCTGGGCCTCGCGGTCGGCATACCCATAGGCTTTATATTCCTAGTACCGTACGAGGCATACAGGATGTGGAAGCGCGGAGCGCGCATAGCCGCCGCCTCCGCGCTGTTGTCGCTCCTGTTCGCCATATTCATGCCCTCCATGGACATACTATCGAGCCTCATGTCGATAAACCTGATACAGAGCATGTCGTTTCTGCCGCTAGGCCACAATGTTTTTACAGGTCAATATGGCCTTGTGGATATATTGACGTGGCCGGGCACGATCGGTTATGAGGAATTGATATCGCGCTTCGCCCTAGACGCCGTGGGGCCCCTCGCTAACTACATGTTCGTTGTGCTGCATGCGCCGTCGCGCTTAATCGAGGCGCTTGCCGCTGCGCCGGCCGTGTTGACGATAATCTCCATGGGGACTCGCTGGATCACGGACGTCTACAGGAATCACGGACTCGTGGGCTCAATAACGGCTCACGCCGTCTACAACACCATGGTGGCGTGGCTGCTAGGCACGCTTCTATTTCCATTGCTCTGGATCCCCTTACTGCTCATACTGATATATGCTTATATAACCAGACCCAAACCATGACCATGAGCATGGAATACCTAAAGCTTGCCATAGCCGCCGCGGCCTTGGCGGTTGCGCTTGGCGCTGTCGCCGCAAACAGCCTGATGATCCAGAGCGCCGTGGTCAAGATGAAGACCGACGCGGTCGTGGTGGCGCAGTCAATTCACATAATAAACGCGACCTGCCCGCAGGTCGTGGGGCCGTTTCCCACGGTTAATTGCACCAGGCAGTTCGGCCAGTACTACGTCGCATACCTGCCCGCCGGAAGCGTGGCGGAAATAGAAAGGGGGTGGGTTCTGGGCCTATATACAGTTCAGCCCTAAAAAAACCTATTTTTAACCCTCTTCAGCTCCTTTTAACCCTCTTCAGCTCCTCAAGCTCTGTGCGGCAGGCGTTTATCTCTGCCTCGTACCTCCTGATTACGTCCGTCAGTACGTCTATATCCTGCTTCTCGGCAACGCAGAGCTTGGCGCGCTCTAGCGCCCACATGGCGCTCGCGCCGGCATATGGCGGAGCGATACACTCTATCCTGACGCTGTCCGCCCTCTCCGCCACATGCCCTAGACACATATAGATATCTGCCGCCGCCGTGCGCTCCTTGGCCGCGACGTCAATGTGGTCTACCTCGACCAGCCTGCCCTTAGGATCCCTCAAGAAGCCGCGGTTGTCGTAGTACACCTCAACTGTTTTGACGCCGCCGGGTTCCCACACTACGACTGTGTAATAATGAAGCGCCACGAATTCGGGAGAGCGGATCACGTACGGCACCCGCCTCTCCCTGAGTAACAGCTCAAATGTGGATAGGGCGCCGTGGGGGTAGGGCCAGCACTCCTTGCCGAAGCCGAGCGCCTCATTGCTGACGCATATCTCCCTGCGGACCTTATCTATAGATATTGTGACAAGCTTGTCTAGCGTGGCGTCATACGCCTTGTATGACGTTGCCGCGACTATGGACATAGTATCGCTATATCGACCTCCTTTCCTACTAGTGCGTCAAGCGTCTCTCTGACCTCATTCGGCACGCCGCGTACGTATAGATAGAGCACGTAGTAGTTGCCGCCGGTGCGCCAGACCTTGCCCTTTAGCTTATAACACGTGCTCATGACCGCCCCCCTCTGCCCCTCCTTCTGCCCTTGGGCTCTTGATCCTCTTTTTCGCCCTTCTTTCTACCGCGCGTCTCAAAGCAGAGCTTTCCATACTGAAGCTTTATCATGTGGACCTTAGCTTCTAGAAAGCGCCGCGCCTCGTAGAATTCCTCGGGCGATTTTATCACATACTGATAGAGCTTGACCCAACGTTGATCCATCTTAGCAAGGCAGATGAACTGCGGCGTGGGGATCGCGAGCCTCAGGTCGCCGTCCTTGACCTCATAGACGTCGGCAAACTGTAACTCGGGGAAGTCCTCGATATTGACCATAAGCATGCCGCGTCGAGATAGAAGCTCGATCGCATCTTTAGCTTTCGCGAGCAGCTCGCGGCAGTGCTGGCAGTCTTTGCTAACGAGCAGGAAGCACTGTGCGCAGCTCATATCGACGCGTCAAATGCGAGTGTCGCTAAGTAGTCGTGTATGTTTCTCAACGCCATTATGACCGCCGCGGGCACGCGGCATGGATATTCATAGATTATCGCCGAAGTCCACGCCCTAGCCGCGTCGCGGAGCGGTATATTTGTTGACGCCAGAAAGTGCAGCCATGCGCTCTTTATCGCGTTGAGCGCTTGACAGCATTCAGTCTCGGGGTAGTAGTATCCCGCTAGGTATTGAGCCGACGTTATGTGCTCAATCGCCGCCTCTATCATAGCTGATATGTACGACACATAGACGTAACCCTTGGCAAGCGCATATAGCGCGCCGGCCCTTTCTTCATCTATGGACTTAGCGCGGGCAACTATGCGCTTCAGGAATTCCGTTCTGACGCCGTGGCGCAGATACTCTATTAGCGAATCTATATCGCCCGCCGCCGACGCCTTAATTATCATAGACGCGACTTGCTCGACGCCGGCCGCGTCGAGATCCGGATTGATGCGGCACATGCCCGCTCCCGCCGCGTTAGTATAAAAATCTTGCTGTCCCCAAAAGTTAAATTTATAAAAAAGAGTTTCAATGAGGCCATATGGCTCCGACAGAGTCGGCTTACCAGCTCAACACTAAGACGTTAGCGATAATACTTGTAGTTGTGGCCGCGGTGATATGGATAGCGCTCGCGAACATGCCGCGCGCTCCGCCGCAACAAGTCAAGATAGTCAAGATCAACGCCACACAGCCGCCGCAACCACAGCAACCTCAACCCCAGAGCGTCATGAGCCTGTTCATGTGTCAAGGAAATGCTTTCAGGACGTCAAGTGGGGTTACGGTATGCGGCGTTGATTTAGTGACAGACCAATATATATTCATAAAGCATGGCTGGATATATGCGCAGAATTCTACGTCGTTCAGCCTCTCGGGCGACGTTAGCTCGTGTAGATTCAGCCTCTCAGTCAATACGCTGTATGTCAATTGCACCTCTGATATCATGGTGGTGAGATGATCGGCTTGATATTACAGATAACTCTAATCGCCATTATCGCGGCAATGTGGCTAGATATCGCCCGCCGACTTAAGCAATTTAATGAGCTTCTTAGATACATATACAGCCTAGCATATTATGCGTACTACTCCTCCGAAGAGGGCAAGGCCGTTGAGGGGGCAGAAGAGGCTGTGGCTGTGGTCGTGGGGAACGAGGCAATGGGAGATGATGATAAGGTCAAGGAGGCATGCGTGATGGAGCTCCTGAAGCGCGGCTGTGTAGACGTCCAGGAGGTGCTCGATAGATGCTCAGTATCTAAGTCGTTCTTAATTAATAAGCTCTACAGAAAGAGCAAGGCGGTGAGCTTCGTAGAGGGGAGTAGAAAGATATGCCCGCGCCGCCGGACGTAGAATTCGTTATACCTGCGTGGATATCCATGATGGCCATAGCGTTTTTAATAGCGCTAGCCGCCTCGCTGCCGCCTCGGCGGCCCGCCCGCCGCTGGTTCGGCGACCTATTCATAAAGTGGGGTCTTGCTGGAATTTTGTCATGGATAGTCACGACATTTATGTGGGCGATTAGGGAGGTTCTGTCGGGCTATGCGTTCATAAAGATATATCCTATCGAGGGCTATATAGAATATGCGTCGCTGTTCGCCGTGGTGCTGACGGCCATAGCGACGCTCGCGTTCTTCGCCGTGGCGCTTTTGATAAACGCGTTATTTGAATAACCCAATTTTTTCAAACAAATAAGCTATCGGTGTAAAACCCACAGCCATTCCTAAAACGTTGTTGATAATCAAGCATACCTCAACAATATTATCAATACAATCGCTGACGCTATGGTGAGCAGGGCGTATCCGAGCGCCAATCCGGCGTATCCGGACGTTATTATGAAGTTCATACGACAACGCAGAAATAGCGCATCTTACCATTGACCTCCTGCCAGCCCACCCTTTCAACCCTCCTTGATAGCGACGCGGCCAGCTCGCTGGCGCACTTGGCGACGTGCAACTCAACGACGCGCCTCGCCGCCGCACTGTGGTGCAATTCTCGCATTAGATCGGCATAGACTATTATCTTGCCGTCCCTTTCAACTATTACGACATACCTCTTCGCGCATTCTACGCATATCCGCTTTAATTCCTCACACACGCCGATCATAGCTTCCCCTTTACTATCTTCTTTATCGTAGTCAACAATATTTCGTTGTGTGTATTATACATGCCAACGAGCTCCGAGCTCACCATAACCGCGCTCTCCTGCTGCCTCGACATGGTCAGCACAAGCGCCGGCATGGCCAGCCTCTTAAACACAAACATGACCTCGCCCCTATCCCTATCAACATTTATGTCGAGAGTGTCAAAATTATAGCGCCACGCCGTCACGAACACGACGCGGCCGGCCGGCGTGTCCTTGGCGTATTCTATTCTGTTGTCGTTGACCACCGAGGCGGCCAAACGCGCCGCGCGCTCGCAGAGCTCCTTGTCATGTATAGCTGCCGCGCACATGTCCGCGAGGTGCTTCAGCACAGATTCCACGCTCAGCATAGCTTATACTCCATGCCGCACTTGGCGCAGACCATTAGTTTACCAACGCGCTGGAGCAGAAAGCCGCATTGTGGGCATCTCGGCCATAGCGATACCGCGTCGGCGATCTTCGTGTTAGTAAGCGCCGCCAGCTCCCTAAGCGCGGCCACGCCGTCCTCGCGGATCTTTATATCGACGAGGCGCTTGGCCATATTCAATATTCCACGTGGGCCGACTCTATCTGATATTTTTCGCTCAGCTTGACGACGACCCTAGTGCGGCCGCGCCACAGCACCACCTTATAGCCGTCAAGCGCCCTGTAGACCACGGCGTGGGGCGGCCGCGCGAACCACGCCCAGACCCCGTCGATCCCCTCACTTTCCAGTTTTTGTATTATATTATCTACGAGCGCCCTCATGTCTATCATACGCCCCCCACAAAGCTGAACCTTGTTGCGCC
>WYEB01000551.1_pt1 | contig 13055 bp, 10 predicted proteins | sample 6343061 | NCBI WGS metagenome assembly WYEB01 (sample SAMN13812332, study PRJNA600296) | hot springs metagenome | biome: ENVO:00000051; feature: ENVO:00002007; isolation source: sediment sample from Evening Primrose shelf | place: USA: Yellowstone National Park, Evening Primrose Hot Spring ... | reverse complement strand
TAGTTTATAGCTCTGTGGCTAGCATCGCCCTCTTCACAGACCTCGACGGCACTTTGATCCCGCCGGAGCTTGTGAGGTCCAGGTCCGAGGTGCCGCCTTCGCTGGACGCCGCCTTGAGGAAACTCGCCGAGCTTGTGCCCGTCGCGGTGGTCACTACGAAAGACTGCGGCTTCGCTGCCAGGGTGGTCCCCTACGTTGCGGCATATGCCTGTATAAACGGCATAGAGGTGAGGACGGGGAGATACGTGGCGGTGGCCCGCGGTCTCAACACGGCGGCGGTGGAGGAGGTGTATAAAGCCGCCTCCGGCCTAGAGGCGTATGTAGAGGCTAAGCGGACGTGGAACGGGGGGCTCGCCGGCGTCACGGTGGATTGGCGCGGGAGAGACACGCCGCCGCGCGGCCTAGAGGAGGTCCTCCAGCTGGCCCAGCGGCTAGGTCTCAAGATTCTCCGCTACTCGCGGCACCCCTTCGTCGACGTCTACGGCGCCGACGTGGATAAAGGCGAGGCCGTCCGCCTCCTCAAGGCCCTACTCGGCATCAGACACGTGGTCTACATGGGCGACAGCGAAAACGACCTCCCTGCGTGGAGGGAGGCCGACGTCAAATTACTAATACGCCACAGCCTAAACCACGGCCTCCGCGTCCCCGGGACGATACCGATCAAATATGAAGACCTCCCCAACTACCTAGAAGAAGTAATCCACAACATAACTTCAGCGTAGACACTTAAGTTTAGAATTGCTGATCCGTGGCTCTCGTCTATGTAGATGACGTTGTTACGTCTTTAAAAGCCAAGAGGGGCTGTCTGTCGCCACTAGGCCTGCGGTTCGCCGACGTGACGATATTCATGTCGGTAAAGCCTTTTGAGCCGCTGACCTCTCCCCACCCTAAAGGGCGAGACTTTTCATTATATATGTAAAAGACAGCTCCTATACCCTTATATGTCGGTGAAACCCTTGGATCGAGACCTAAACCCCGTACATGCATCTGCCGGGCTTGCAAAGGCCTGGAAGATCTTATTGGTTAGAGTTGCAGTTCGTCTCTTCTCAACAACAGAGGCGCTGTACGTGTTTGGGGAGGGCCGTGTCTGGGGGATTAGACTTGGTCGTGTAGGTAGTCGTAGATCTCGAGGACGTAGTTGGGTAGTCTCCCCGCTTTTACCAGCTTCTCTACCTGGTCTCTGGGGGTGAAGACTGCGTGGAGGACTGCGTCTCGTTCTTCGTCTGGCAGGGGGGCTAGTACCATGATGAGGCGGCCTCCGTGTTGTAGGTACATGGGCGACTTCAGCTTGGTTTTTAGGATTTCCATGATGACTGGGGCGAAGGCGCGGTCGAAGCGCGGCTGGTTCTCCACCACGGCCTGCTCCACCTCGTCTACGTGGAGCGACTCCAGTATTCGCCTCGCGGTTTCTCTTGGGCTTTGGCCACGGAAGGGGCCTGACTTGTAGGCCTCGTGGATTATCTTCCTTACTTTGTCTATGAATTTGTGGAGTATCTTCTCGGCGGCTATCCTGTCGAGGTCGTCGTAGAAGGCGTAGGTCCACTCCATGTGGAGATCCCACAGCTTGTCGAAGAGCTCCTCGGTAAACGGCGTGCCGGCCGGCACCTTGACCCGGTCCTCGGCGGGGATGACCCCGAGGGGGGTTCTGGCGGGGCCTTTGAATGCGCCGTCTTTCGTCACGGCGGCTCCGTGCCTCAGCAGGGTCCAGAGCCAGGTGGAGAATATGCGGTAGGTGGCTAGGTCGTTCATGAACCTCTGGCCGAGCTCGTAGTCGTCTATGGCGGCGGCGAGGTTGCCGTTGAGTAGCTGGAAGCCGTAGTTGGCGGCCATGTAGAAGGCGTGTTGGATGTGCTCCGCCGTTATGTCTCCCTTCGGCGGCTCGTAGAGGGCGGACCAGAGGTCCCTCCCGCCCCACAGCTCCGGGTTGCCAAACAGCTTCTCCGGCGTGTCCAACATGTCCCCCCTTACGACCCAGGGCGTGATGTTGCCCTCCTCGTCGATGAGGCCGAGGCGCTGGAACAGCTGCCTCTCCTGCTCGGTCAAGCCGCTGTCTACGGCGGGTATCTTAACGCCGTCTACCTCCACGTACTTAACCGGCCTGTTTATGAGGCCTTGGAGCTCCTCCAGCGACGCCCGGAGAGGCTCGTTGCCGGCCTTGACGTAGGACTCCTCCGGCGACGCCACCCAGCTCTGGCGGAACAAGTCGAAAAGCCTCCCATGTACCTTGCCCTCTAACACCTCCCTTAAGGTCACCTTCTTAACGGGCTCCTGCGTCACGAATATGAGGCCTATCAGCCTCTCCCTCAGCTTGTCCAGCCAGATGGCTCTGAGGGCTCTGGCGTTGTATCTGTGGCGGCGGTAGGGGTCGTCTGGCCTGTAGAGCATCACGGCGGCCATCCCCCCGACCGGCCCGGCGTTGAGCTCGCCGTCTTTCCCAAGACCCGCCATGAGGCACATCAAGGCGTTGTACTTCTGATACGCCATCATTATGGGGTGCGTCATGGTGATGTTCTGGGGGTCTGGATACACGGCCTCGTCCTTCCACATCTCGATGAGGGAGCCCAGGTAGTCCCACCTCCCGTTGTTGCTCTTCACCAGCCGCTCCCGCCAGATCCAGAAGATGACGGGCAAATACCTGCCGGCCATCGCCTCCTCGTAGAGCATGGCTATCTTCAGCTCCCCCCTCCTAAGCCCCAGCCTGTCTTCGAGGAACCTAAGCATTTTCTCTATCACAAGAGCCTCGCCGGGGGTCTGCACCTTCGGGACGTAGAAGTAGACGCCGGACCCGGCCCTCTTCAACTCGTCGTAGTTGTTGACCGTGTATATCACCACGGAGGTTATTATGGCCGGTATCGGCCGCCCGTCTAACCTGATGTCGAAGTCAAGTATGTGGAGGCCGGGCACCCTGTGTATCAACGTAGGCCACCTAGACCTCTCCTTCTGCATCCTGTAGACCTTGCCCCCTTCATGATACGGATCGGGCACGTCGCCTCGTAGAACACGCTTCACTATTCTCCGAGCCTCCCACACCGCCGCGACGACTCTTCCGGAGCCCCACGGCACGTACCAGGCGGGGCTTGCGTCCTCCTCGTCCTCCATCATCGAGGCGACGTCGGCGTTTATCTGGTGGATGGCCCGGCTCATGGGGTACCACGGCCCCGTTATCTCCAGCCCGGGGTTCCTCAGCGGGTGCAGGTCGTCCGGCACCGGCGTGTTCCAGTTAAGCCCCCACCTAAGCGGCGTGTCTCTGCCCAGGAAGTTGTCTATGAGGCCTTGTACAATCTCTCTAAACGTCCGGACGTTGCCGTCTGCGTCTTCGAACTTGTCGCCCCACTGGGGAAACGCCGCCTTTTCCCTCACCGGCCTCCTGTCCTCAAGCCACTCCCGCCTAGCCCTCACCGCCTTGCTTATCTCTCCCTGGAACCTCCTCGCCATCTCCTCGATCAACTCCTCCACCACAACCCTCCGTCCGTTTACAACTTTCTCACCTAATAAGTCATTAAACTCCCTCAAAACCTTCAGGCTTATTTCAATCATTGTATTCTTAAAAAACCAAGCCTTTTAAGCGTTACTCAAAGATCTTACCTGGGTTAAAAATCCCATGAGGATCAAATATACGTTTAATTTCTCTATATATCCTAAGCGCCGCGGTCGACCCCCTCGCCTCTAGAGCCGTCTTCAGCATCTCCCTCTTGTGTACCCCTATGCCGTGCTCGGCGCTTATAGTTCCATCGTACTTTATGGCTATCTTGCCGAAGTGCTCGAAGAGCTTAATCGCCTTCTTCTTCTGTTCCTCGTTGCTCTTGTCGAACCAAAGCGTCGGGTGGATATTCCCGTCGCCCACGTGGCCGCCGGTTATAGTCGGGACCCCGTAGAGCCGCACGGCGTCTTTAACCTCGCGCATGGCCTCCGGCAGTTTGGATGTGGGCACCGCCACGTCGGCCATCAGTATGACCGCGTTTCCGCCGTACGACTCCACCGCGCGTTTCACCGGGGCTGGATATAGAAGCCTCCTGGGCTCCAGCAGCTTGAAGAAATCCCCCCATTTGGCGGCCTCGGCGACCACCTTGCCGCGGTTCCCCTCGGCCACCTCCCTAAGGCGCGTCAACACCACCTCCTCCGAACCCGCGCTTATGTCCGCGCCCATCCACAACGTGTATTTCCTACCCAGCCCCACCAGGTCCGACCCGTCGTCGTCCATGAACTCCGCCACCATCAGCCAAAGCCTTCTACGCCTCGCCTCAACCACCGTGTTAGCGAGATCCACTACGTCGTCGTACTGGGCGACTATCCCCACAAAGGCCTCTGGAAGCGGGGCCAGCCTCACCGTGGCCTCTGTTATGACGCCGAGCGTGCCCTCGCTCCCCACGAAGAGGTGAAGCAGATCGTAGCCCTCTCTGCACTTGAGGGTACGGCAACCCACCCTTATCCTCTCGCCGGTGCCTATGACCGCCTCTAAGGCGAGGACCCAATGCGGGGCCGGGCCGTACTTGGCGCCCTTGACCCCGCCGCCTCCGTTTATTATGGAGCCGCCGACAGACGCCGTCTTCGACGACGCGGGGTCGACCGGCCACTGCAGGCCGTAGCGCATAAGCTCCAGGTTGAACTCGTCGATCTTTATGCCAGGCTGGACCACGGCGAGCCAATCTACGTCGGACACCTCCAGGATCTTGTTCATACGCTCCGAAGACAGCACTATGGTGTTCCTCGCGACGGTGGCCGCGTTGCCGGAGAGGCTGGTGGAGTGGAAGACGGGCGTGATGTACAGCTTGTTCTTTATTGCGTAGTTGACCACGTCGACTACGTCGTCGGCGGATTCCGCGTAGACCACCACAAGCGGTAGCTCGAACTCGAACGAGGCCGGGTCGCGGGCGTAGATACGGAGTATGTCGGGATTTGTGACGACCTTATCTTCGCCGAGTGTTTTCCTCAAATCGACAAGGCTTGAGGACATTAATAATTCTACCTCTTGTTCTTATATATCTTCCCCTCGAGAATATATGCCTTAAAGTCGTGAATAACTTCAGCAATTTTTATACCAGCAGGACATTGCACATCGCAAGCTCTGCATACTAGACATGTCATGATGCCTATATACGCCGCCTCGGAGAGCTCCCCGTCGAAGTTCTTTATCAAGTTAACGCGGCCCCGAGGCCCGAAGTGCCTCATCCTCATGCTCCTATACGTGGGGCATGCGTATTCGCAGAATCCGCAGAACTGGCACTTGGAGGCCTCTGCCCTCAGCTCGGCTAGGTTCATAGGAGCACCTCAGCCATGTGGTACAGCTCCACCTCGCCCTCAGAGGCGCGCTTGAGGTTGACGTAACATATTGGGCACTGCACCACCACCTTCCTCGAGAGCTTGGCGAGATCCTTGACCCTCGCCTTGGCTATCTGCTTCGCGACGCCGGGAAAGGTGGACTCTATAGGCCCTCCGCAACACCCAGCCGTATCTTTCCCAGTTATGTAGGGATCTTCCACGGGCTTGCCGGCCGCCAGAAGCTGCCTAACCTTCTCGTACTTCCCGAGAAACCTGGCGTAGAGACAGGAGTCGTGGATCGCGAAGCCGTTGATGGAAACCCCGCCCGGCTTTATGAGGTCCAGGTAGCTCACCACCTCGATGTCGAACCCCTCCACGTACTTGGGGTAGATCTTCTCCAGCACGTGCTGGGTGTGGGGATCCACCGTAATTATCCTCCTCACGCCGCGCTTCTTGAAATACTCGGCCGCGCGCCTCGCGTATCTGGCAAAGTCGTCGACGAGGCCCAGCTCGTAGAGAAGAGCGCCGGAGTATATCTCTCTGTCCAGAAGGCCGAACTCCACCCCGGCCCTCCTCAGGAACTCGTAGATCCTCCTCACTATCCCGTCGGCTCTCTTCACCTCCGCCTCGTCTGGCCTCAGGAGGAATCCGCCCAACGCCTTCGTCCCCACGGAGGCCAACCGCGCCATCACGCCGCCCTTCGTAACTCCGAACTTCTCCAAGTTCTCAACGGCCTTCTCAATCACAGGAGCTATGTGGTACATACAGGAGGTGTATAGAATAGTGGAGCTGGGGCCGACCTGCAGGTCCTTCTTCCAGCCTTCACATAGGTCTTCCTTGACGGGGAAAGGAAGCCAAGACTTCTCCAAGCTGTCGACAACGATCTCGCGGAGTTGAGAGATCCACTCAATGGACATAGCTACAGTATCTTTCCCGGATTAAATATGTTGTATGGATCGAACACCTTTTTTACTTGAGCCATTAAATTATATAAAACTACATAGTTTCCTTGATTCTTTGCGGCTAGCGACTCCTTCAACAGCTCCTTCTTCTGAGTCCCGATCCCGTGCTCCGCACTCACAGTTCCCCTATATTTGATGCCGACCTTGCCAATCTCCTCGAATAATCTCAACGCTTTCTCCACCTCCTTTTTGTCGGACTTGTTAACCCACATGGTCGGGTGTATGTTGCCGTCCCCGATATGCCCGCCGATCACCATCTTTATGCCGTATTTGCCGCCCAGCTCCGTCAAGTCCCTGACGGCGTTTGGTAGCTTGCTCATAGGCACCGCGATGTCTTCTATAAACACCAAGGCGTTGTTTCCGTAGTCGCCGAAAGCAGCCTGCAGGGCAGCGGTATACAGACGCCTTCTGGGCTCCAGCAACTTGTTGAATTCTCCCAGCGAGTACGCCACGCCCACAACCTCGCCGTGGTTTTTCGCCACGCTGTTTTTAAGCTGTTCCAAGACGATGCCCTCGCCTCCAGCGTTGACGTCGACGCCCACCCATAGGTGGAATCTATTATCGAGACCGACGAGCTGGGAGAGCCTCTCGTCGAGAAACTCGTTTATCATGGTCCACAGCTTCGCTTTCCTTATGTCGATTACGGTGTTTACAAGATCCTCGATGTTGTTGAACTGCCCAAGCACGCCCACAAAAGACTGGGGCAAAGGCGCCAGCCTCAGCGTAGCCTCAGTAATCACCCCCAACGTACCCTCGCTACCGATAAAAAGCTGGAGGAGGTTGTAGCCCTCGCGGCACTTCACCGTATAGCAACCCACGTTTATCACGTCTCCCGTCCCGATCACGGCCTGGAGGGCCAGAACCCAATGCGAGGCAGGGCCGTACTTAGCGCCTCTGACTCCGCCGCCGCCGTTCGAAACAACGCCGCCTACCGTGGCCGCCTTGGAGGAGGCTGGATCCACAGGCCACTGCAAGCCGTATCTGGCGAGCTCCAGGTTGAGCTCGTCCACCCTTACGCCGGGTTGCACACGCGCGTACCAATCAACCTCGGAAACATCTATGATGTTGTTCATCTTGGCCATGGAGATCACTATAGCGTCGGAGGTTTTGGGAGCCGCGTTTCCAGATAAGCTGGTGGAGGCCCCGACCACTATGACCTTCTTGTTGTACCGAATAGCTAGTTTTACTATTTTAACCACCTCGTCGATATCGACAGGCTCCACAACGGCAAGAGGATGCTCCCCGGACTCGAAAGATGCGTCGCGGCTATATAGCCTCAATACGTCGGGATCTGTGTAAACCCTCTCGCCCGCGATTCCCTCAAGAGCACGGACTACTTCCACGGTCATGTAACAATGGCCGGCTAATATTTATAAATTTTTCTTATGCTTATATGCAACTTATTTACATATAGCTGTTAATATTATAGTAGTAATATTTTTGTTCATTATTGATAATTATAGATTTAATATTACGAGTATAACATATTGTTATAACAAAATTATATTTTCATAGTGTACATATATCGTCGCTACGATCATAGACATCAGGGGAATATTTAAAAATACAATAATTATGGACCATATGGTCTATGTACAACCAAAACTGTTTTGGGGAGACGCCGGACTGACGTTGATAATCGACTTGACTCCGGTGTTGTTGCTGTTTATTCTGCTGACTGTTTTGAAGATGTCCTCGTGGAAAGCCACATTGATTACGACAATTGTCACCTTGATTTTGGCAATCACCGTCGGCGTGCCTGCCGACAGCGCGGTGTCTGCGTGGCTCATAGGGGCGCTTTTCGGCCTATGGAGCATCTCGTGGCTTATATTCTGGGGCATAACGTGGTTCAACACATGGCGTCTGACTGGGCATCTAGACGCCTTCACCTCGTGGATGTTGAAAAACATCACAAACGACGTGAGGATTATCGCCCTCACAATTGCATGGGCCTTAGGGGCGCTGATAGAGGGGCTGATAGGTTTCGGCACCCCGTGGGCCTACCTCGTGCCTATACTCATATCGCTGGGATTGCCGACCATCAGGGCGCTAACCATCATGGCTGTAGCCAACACGGCCCCTGTGGCTTATGGCGCTTTTGGCATCCCCATCGTCACTCTGGCGGGGGTGGCGGGTCTTCCGCTGGTAGCTACGTCAGGCGCAGTTGCGCACTTCGTGGCAGTGCTCGCATTCATCATAGTGTTTGTTATATTGGCTTTGATAGATGGGGGGAGGGGCATAAAAGAGGCTTGGCCGGCGGCGTTAATTGGGGCGTTGGGGTATGTGCTCGGCCAATTCACCACCGCCGTCTACATAGGGCCCTATCTGGCAGATGTCGTGGGGTCGATCATCGCATTTCTGTTTCTAGTTGGGCTGGCGAAGGTCTGGCGGCCTAAACACATAGTGTCACCGCCCGCTGTTAAGGTTAACGACGTCAAGGATCGTGGGGCTGTGGCGAGGGCGTGGGCGTCGTTGATACTCTTCGTGACCATAATGGGGCTTTGGAACTCTCCGATTTCCCCAATGAAGTGGGTCGTCGCTACTTTCAGCGTACCGGCATATTCCGAGGTTTTGCAGAAGCAGGTGTCGGCTTCCTACTCCTTCAACGTCCTTGTAACGGGCACTTCGGCGCTGGTGGCGTGGCTTATAACCCTGCCGCTGATGAAGGCAGGCGCGAAGGATGTCGTGAATGCGTTAAAGACCACGTGGAAGCAGACGTGGGGGGCCGTCCTCACGGGCATCTTCGTCATAAGTCTGGCCTTTGTCTTCAACTACAGCGGGATGGCGTACAGCCTGGCATACTTGACAATGGGTTTGGGGCTCTGGTTTTTGATTATCTCGCCGTTTCTAGGCTGGCTGGGCGCGGCGCTGACTGGCAGCAACACGTCGTCTAACGCTCTGTTCGGGCCGTTCCAGGCCGCCATGGGGCAACTCCTCGGCCTGCCGCCGCTCCTCCTGCCCTCGACCCAGACGGTTGGCGCCGAGCTGGGGAAGCCCGTGGCTCCGCAGACCGTATCCGCCGGCGTATCGACCACTGAATACGTGAGACGGGAAGGAGAGGTAATTAGAAACAACATGAAATACTCCATAGCCCTCGTCTTTGTGTTGATCATAATAGGCATACTCTATTGGCTGATATATCCCTGGCCATTCTTCGTGTCGAAATAAGGTCGAAATATTTGAGGTCGAAACCCAGTGGCTTTTTCTCTTCAAATGGAGAAAACAAATTCACTAGTTTAATTCCGTTTACAATTACAAACCCTCTTTCCTTTACCTCGCCGATGGGCTTGGGGTTGTGAGATTCCCGGTGGACTAAGGCATGTTCTAGGTTGTCTCTGTCGGTGTAAACCACCATGCCTAAGTTGAAGACTCGGTAAGCCTCGGCGCGATCGCCTCTGTTTGCCACGGCCTTGAGACCGTCGAAATATAGTATATGAGCGCCAAAAACACGGTGGGAGTCTCCGAAGCTGTATATTCTAAGAAGCCCGGCCGACATGTCACCTCTTGAGTCACTTCCCTAGGCTCAGCCAGAGCTTGAGGCCGCCCGTGCCGCCCAAGCGCGTCCGCCGTCGCGGTGAGAGGGGGCTGAGCGAATAACAAGTTAACCTTCACGATGCGGAGCGCCCTGTATCCTAGGGAGGTTGCGGACGACACGCCGAGCGGCGGGAAGAGCGCTTACCCCACGGCGAAGGCCGTAGCAAGTGAGGCCGGCGACTTGTCGAAGTTTTCGAGCGACGTGGCGGCTTCTCACATCTGCTTGTGGATCTGCCTAGGGCCGGCGTGGTGGGGGCATATGATAGATATATATCTTAGGTGATTGAGTAGTGTATGAGCTGGGATGTAGCTATCGAGCGCGCTAGAAGCTCGATAATGCCAAGGACATACGACGCGCTTGCGCGTTACGGATATCTCCAGGATCTGCGCAGAGAGGTCAGGAAGGCCAAGGAGGAGGTGGTGAGGAATCTCGACTTCTACATCGAGGAGTTCCGGAAGTCGGTTGAGAGGATTGGCGGCAGGTTCTACCTAGCGGGAGATGGGGGGGAGGCGGCAGACACCGCGGCTAAGATAGTGGGCAGAGGGAAGGTGGTGGTGATGGGTAAGAACAACGTGGCGAGCGAGACCAAGCTCCATAAGAGGCTGGAGGAGGAGGGCAATGAGGTTTGGGAGACCGACCTGGGGGCATTCCTCGTCCAGCTCAGCGGCGAGGAGGGGTCCCACATAATAGCACCCGCCATACATCTGACCCGCGAGCGGGCCGCCGAGCTTCTCAGGGAAAAGCTGGGGATCGCAGTGCCTCCCGACCCTGTGGCCATAGCGCAGAGGGTTAGGGAGTTCCTCCGGGAGAAATTCATGAAGGCCGACGTGGGCATCACGGGCGCCAACGCCTTGGCCGCCGACACCGGCGCCGTGGTGCTGGTAGAGAACGAGGCCAATATACGCATCACGTCTGCGTTTCCGCCTGTCCACATCGTGTACGACGGCGTGGAGAAGATAGTGCCGACGTTGATACACGCCCTCTACGTCGCCAGCGTCCAGGCGGCGTACGCCGGGCTCTATCCCCCCACGTATATCAACGTCTCGGCTGGCCCAAGCTCCACGGCCGACATCGAGATGCACAGGGTGTCGCCAGCCCAGGGGCCCAAGGAGTACCACGTGGTGCTTGTGGACAACGGGAGGAGGGCGGCGGCGAGAGACCCGGCGATGTGGGAGACACTTCTCTGCATTAGGTGCGGACGGTGCCACCTCCACTGTCCGATATACCGGGCGTTGGGGAGGGATTTCGGCGAGCCCCCCTACACGGGCCCCATGGGCGTCATGTGGACCGCCGTGACGAGGGGGATAGAGGCGGCGGGCCCCCACGCGCTGAAGTGCGTCCACGCGGGAAACTGCAAAGAGGTCTGCCCCATGGACATAGACATACCGCAGGTGATACACGAAATAAAAAACAGATATCTGAAAAGCAAGACCTAGAATCGACGCGTTTTTCGAGACGTAGAGCACGATACAGACTGCGTGCCGGAGCACAGCCCGCTCCGCCAGCCGCAGCTCCCTGCGGCAACCGCCTCCGTCCACTACCCGGCCACATGCAGGTGTGGAAGACTCTACCTGGACCGGCTTGAGCGTTGTGGATTTGCAACGCCTTTTCAAGCCCAATGTCCCGCGCGACGCAGTTTTTAAGTTACTTAACGCGCTTCATCACCTCGGCGACAAGTCTCCTTACGTCAGCAGCCTCCCACGCGCCGTGTAGTCTATGTCGGGGCCACGGCGCCGAAAGTAGTTGAGGTTAAGCGACCTGTCCGTCCGGGCAGAGGTGTCAATTCTATTATAATAGAGGGGGTCTTCATCTTAGTTGTCGGGGCCCGGGGCGCGGCGGATACAGAGCCTTCGGGCTTGACGTAGCGCCCCGGCGTTGCGCCTAAGGCCTCAGCTGGCCTGGAGAGCGCGTCGCATAGAGGGTTTTTCAGGTTGTTGAACTAGCCCTTCTCTCCTCCAGGTACTTCCTTGACCAGCAAGGCCCATTCTCTTCTTGCCGTGTATCACGGGTCTCTCCGACTCGTTTTGGCACGGTAGCTCCTCTCTCCCCAGACAGAAGGTCGCAATTTGCAACATCTTGCATCTTCTACAGTTAGCCACCTCTGCTGGACCCTAAGCGTCTGTTGCAATATGCAACAGACGGTTGCAGATCTAGCGGGGCGCGTATTGTAGATCGAGGTTACTTAGGCGAGACGCAGGAGATGGCCGACGGCAAAAGTTAAATATGTGATCAACTGTTCACATATGGACGGCTTTACTCTCAACATAGTGCTGGCGGGCGTCGCCGTGCTTTCTTTTATCTCCGGCATGTTGGGCCTCGGCGCCGCCTTCGCCACTATTCCATACCTATCGCTGTTTATGTCGGATCTGGTGCATCAAGTGCAACCGGTTGCCTTGTTGCTCAACGGCTTTACATCGCTCTTCGCCATGGTGGGGTTCGCCAGAGGCGGGCTCATTAGGTGGAGGGATGCGGCTGTTTTGGCCGCCGCCACGACCCTCTCGGCCCCTTTAGGGTCCCTCCTTGCGCAGTACACACCGCAGATGTACATATGGCTTATCTACTTCGCCGCGGTTCTTTATCTGGCCTACAGAATGTTTAAAGGCGCCTCGGAGACTCCCCGCGGGGGGCCTAACCTTAAGCTGGCCGCCGCGTTGGCCGTGCCGATTTCGATACTCGCGGGGTTGCTGGGTGTGGGGCCCGGCTTCCTCCTCATGCCGACTCTCATACTGCTGGGGTACGAGCCCCGGCTCGCGGCCGGCATCAATGCCCTGGCTGTGTGTCCGCCATCCTTCTCTGCATTTGTCCCGCACATACCCACTATGAGGATTGACCCATTGTTTCTGCTTGCTGTTGTGGCCGTGGGCTCAGCCGCGGCGTATGCGGGCGCAAGGGCGACCGTTAGGTACGTCAAGGGGAAGACCTTGAGGCAGATATTCGGCCTAGTGATAGTGATCATGACTCTGTATAAAATAATGACGCTCCTCTGACGTGGGCGTGTTGAGACTGAGCGATGTGGCGAGGAAGCTGGCCGAGACCGGCGTGTGTAAAGACCCGCCGAGACCCCCCGTAGAGGAGATCTCCCCACCGCCTGTAGCGGTGGAGAAGATAGCGGAGGTGCTCGCGGTCTTGGCCGAGCCCAACAGACTCAAGATCCTGTATCTACTGCGGCAGAGCCCCATGCCCGTCTGTTTCCTCTCCTACATACTGGGTCTCGACAGGACCGCGGTGTCTCACCACCTAGCGAGACTCAAAGCCGCAGGTCTCGTGAAGGTCTCCAGGAGCGGCCAGTACAGCATCTA
>WYEB01000548.1_pt1 | contig 13182 bp, 8 predicted proteins | sample 6343061 | NCBI WGS metagenome assembly WYEB01 (sample SAMN13812332, study PRJNA600296) | hot springs metagenome | biome: ENVO:00000051; feature: ENVO:00002007; isolation source: sediment sample from Evening Primrose shelf | place: USA: Yellowstone National Park, Evening Primrose Hot Spring ... | reverse complement strand
AAAATGCGAAGGATTAGAAGATGTTGTATACACAAGATTCGGAAGATCACCATGTTTCACAATAATAACATTAGACAATGAAAATCAGATAAAAGAGGTGAAAAACATTAGAAACCCAGGATACGAAGCAGCATCAGGAGCAGGAGTGAGAAGCGTACAGACATTAGTAGACGAAGGAGTGAACATCATAGCAGCACCATCATTAGGACCAAACGCAGCAGTAATAGCACAAGAAATGGGGATAAAACACATATCAATACCCTCAGGAATAAAAATCAGAGAAGCACTAGAGACAGTATTAAACGAGATCAGAAAAGGAGCATAAGAGTAGGGATCAGTATAATTATTGTTCAGCACGTCCATGATCCAACAATGTTCATTCTAAAATTCCTAAACTTTTGTCTACATTCTTCGCTTTTTTCATAGTTTTAGCAATAAATAAATGAACAAAGATCTTTATTCATTTATTAACAATCTTTATTCTTACTTTGATAATTCCTCAAGCTCTTTTCTTCCTTTCTCAGTAATTATATACAAGCCTTTCTCCACAGTTTTTATAAGACCTTCCCGCTTCATTTTCCAGATCTCCCATCTAACCCTTGCTTCCCATCTAAGTCTCTTCTTCTTAGGCGTTAACTCGAGATGGTGAGGAGCAAGTTCGACAAGCTCTCCAATCTTTTTTACAATTTCTTTTTTCTTCATAGGCTCACGAGATTCTGTTAAGATCTGTAGTATAAGTCTTCTAATATTTTTAGTTGTAAATGGAAGTTTCGCACTCTCACTTCTTGTCGCGAGGGTTTTTGATGTCTCTGCCTCGATCATTTTTGTTGTTGATGGAAGTATTGGTTGATAAGGTTTTTCTTTTCCAAATATTTTTATGTTAGCTATAGTAAGAGATTTAAAGAGTATCTCATAAGGGTCGTCTTGAAGAATTCTCCAGCTAACCACTACTCTCTCGTTAAAAGGAACATTAGGTTTAAACACGTCATAAAGGAACCATTCATTCCCATCTGTAATTATAGTATATCTAACCCCTGAGTCGAAAGAATATTTAAGTTTTTCTCTAACTATCTCTCCAGTGATACCACCAAGTTTTTTAACCTCTATAAAAGCTATCGGAATGTTAGAGACTTCTTTAATAAATAATGCGTAATCAGCTTTCCCTTCTATCCTAGGATTTGTATATTCAGGAATAACCTCCTCAGGATCCTCAATATCCCAGCCGAGCATTCTCAGAAAAGGATTAACTATAGCATATCTTACCGCAGCCTCATTCTGTACAAAAAGATCTTTATATTTAACAAGTTTCTCCTTCAATCTGTTTATGAGGTTTACGAACCTTGATATATACTCAGAGATCATTTTATTCACCTAATAACTCATTTAATGCTATATATATCTAGATCATGACCCTCTAATAATCTCTTATTATCTCCACGAAAGAAATTATGCTGTTCATTATTTCTAACAAGCATAACTGACTACACCAGATATTTATACCGTTTAAAAATAATATATTAGTTACAGCTACAACAGTTTAGCCAAGTTTGTATGATAGAACTCATAAAAATAATGTAATAAAGATCTAAAAGATCTATAAGATGATATCATATTAACCTCATATTATCACTCCCTTTGTAAATCTAATATAATTAGCTTCATCTAGCATTTTCAATATAGTTTCACGAAATGGGAATACTCTGAAGAATTCTTTATCTATAGATTTTTGATGTTCTTTCCACAGATCATCTTCTGAGATATTATGTAATAATGTTTTTATTATCTCTTGAGATTGTTTTAAAAACTCGAGATAACATTCAGCAATCTTCTGATTCTTACCATATAATCCATGTCCCACATGAAGTTTGTGGTATGCCTCTTTAATTTTAGTATCCCACATCATGAAGACGTGAGGATTTATCAAATGAAGAATCTTTGAAGCTCCTGTAGATCCTATGGAAGTTTTTGTTGAGAATTTTAGAAATATATTTTTAATAGCGTCTTTAATATTGCTGTCATCTAGATCGATATTTTCTAATCTTCTCCCTCTGAAACTCTTCAGATCTTCTCTAGACTCTTCATAAGCATCAACTATATCTTTCTCCAGTCTTAGTTTAATATCTCTACGCAACTTCTGATATGAAGCAACATTCCATGTCATAATAATGATCTTGGCTCCCGCAAGTATAAAATTAATATTGTCAGGATCTTTAGAAACAATATTTGCAGATACAACATACGCAATATCTCTAGGCTCACTCTCGTGAAATTTGTTACAATAAGCCAAAAACTTCTGAGGATCCTTGATGGTATCTATATACTCAGCAACTTCATCTCTTTTCATAAAAACCCCAATTACATATTTATTAATAATAAATTATATGAATGGCTTTGTTGATATAGATCAATTATTAAAATATCAGATTAACTGTCCTGATGTTATAATTTGTCAATTTAACCAGCCACACTATACGAGTCACTCGTTAAATTTGTCTTTCAAGATTCAGAAAATTGTCCGAGGAGGCAGAATATTCTTATATTCATCTCTTTTAACAAATTTCTCAAATGATTGTGAGAAATTTATTGTTGTATAAAAAGCGTTTTGAATAGCAAGACCAGAGACATGATAAGAGGTTTTTCATTTCCATTCTTTATATAGAGACATAGATCTATGGCGTAAAGAGTCTATTGAGAGATATTATCTCGATCTTCGAATGATCCTATGCAATAATAAATCAATTCTTTCGGAAAATATTTTTTGACCTTCAATTCGTAATTCTGAATCGGATAATTATGAGTTTTAAGGATTTTATTAAACTCGATAATTATCAAAATCATGATTTTTTGCTTGATGAATTATGCTTTATGCTTAGCAGAAGAGGAATTATTACTAGTTGGAGCACAAAGCTTCAAGAAGATAATAAGAATAAAGAGATCTTATCTATCGTTTTTGGAGCGATTGAGCTTCTCATAGCTCTGGCTATAGCTAAGCTGATCAATGTAGATGTTTATGTTAAAACTCGTGAAATCGAACATCGCACAAGATTAATAAGCAGAAAGTTTTTATTGTGGAATGGTCATTTAGTTAAGGAAGAAGATTTTCTTATTCCATATATGAGCAGAATAGGGTTGCCAGATATAGAAATATGTGAAAATAACATGTGCGTATTAGTTGAAGTAACGGTAGGACTTTCACCACAAACACTTTATTATGAGCTGGGCGAGGTTTTAAGACATGACTCATCATTAGGATATAATGTTAAAAATAGAATATTGCTTATCCCAACCTGTGGTGAAGATTTTATCGGTCTTAAAGAGTTTATTAAAAGTAAGTATTCTAGTAAAGTTGACGTTTTCTCTATCTACTCAATCATTGAAGCTTTATGTATGAATAAAAATCTTGAAGATATAAAGTTTCTCGAACAAATAGAATGCAACTATGCATTAAGATGTTGTGAATACAAATCATATAGACTTAGTAATCTTATAGAGACATTGCTAAAGGAAAGAGGAGATACCCTAGATATTGGTATCGCTGTGTTATTAAAAAACATAGGCTATACAATTATTCCGGCAATAATTTATAAGATTTTTAAGTTAACAATGAACTAACTGAGTTGACCAATTCTCTGAACTATTTTATCAACTATATATTCGCTCAACTCAAGAATCATACTTAATTCATTAATAACTATTTGAATATTGTTATCTGTCATCTGCTGAGACATTATATCCTCTACTATTAAAGGCTCATGAAAACATCTTGGCATATAAAGTCTTAAAACGAGTTCTTGTAAAATATCAGTGAGCGGTTTGGATCGCGTCAGTGTCGACTTATAACCTGAGATCTTATTATATACCTCATGCCACTTTATTTTTGCGATAAGATCAACCTCGTTGGCCACCACCACCTCGATTTTAAAGGGATCCTTATGCTTATAGTCTTTACCTAAAATAAACTCTCTAAGAAACTCTTGTAGTTTATCATCACTCTCAATGTCTACCGCAATATAATGCTCAAGATCATCTATACGTATATCGTTTAACTCACTCGAAATGTTCAAAATTAAATGTAAAGCGTAATGTAAATATTCAGTAATGATCAGATAAGAGAGTATTTTAATGAGTTCAAGCTCTCTCACATTTTTCATTTCAACATCTTTCTTTAATGCTTCGACGGAATATTCCATGTACATGTGTAGCTTTGATAAAATAGCATCTAAAAAATTGGCAATATCCTGTGCCTTTATCGAGATGTGAACTCCTCGAGTGATGATTCTAGTCTCTAACTTTTGTTTCACATAATCATCTAACGTCTTATAACCGCATAACCTAAACTTAGGAATTTTAACAGAAATCACTCTTCCATCAGACAATCTGATCTTCCTATCTTCATAATCTTTTCTAATAAGTTTAGTCCCCAATGGAGTTCTATAAACAATTATCCAATCTAGAAAGTCACCCGGCTGACTATAGGAAGCAAACTCGATTTTTATATCGCTTGTAGTAAATATTCTGCCTCCCTTGATAAGGCTTAAATTAAGACAATATTCTATATCATTTACGTAATCCTTCCATATGTTCAATATATTCTGCTTATCTACCTCCGCAACATATATTTCCTTTTTATCTGGATTCACGTTCATAACTAAGAAAACTTTCGTTATAGGTCTTATAGAGCCTGGTAGATATCTATACAAGACATCTTCTATTCTAACCTCTCTCCATAATTTTTTGCGCGTCTCACTAATACTTACAACCTTAAACTTACGTTTATCTTGATTATAAAATGAGATGATTAAATTGATGCTCATACCAGGCTTTGGTAGAGGTATTATTATCTCTTTAGGTATTGTTAGAGATTTGCCTGTTCTAAACTTCATTTCTTTAACGCCCTCTAATTTTATCTAAATAATCGATAATTTTTATCCTGAAGGGTTTTATATAGGCGTCTAGTCTTCGCATAATTAATGCATTCAGATTAATCGTAGGAGTATGTGTATACTTAAGTATACTCTGTAAACTTCTTTTTTCAGATATATCATTAAGCAATTTTAAGTATTTTTCTGTTAAATTTTCATCATAAGCAGTTCTTATGATAAACAAGCTTTCATACTCTCCAGGTCTTCTCCCTGCACGTCCCTCTCTCTGAATAACATCGTTTAACGACGGCGGCAGACCCCAATGAATGACTCTCACGACGTCGCCTATATCAATACCTATCTCAAGGGTTTTCACGGTAATTAATATTCTGATCTCTCCCTCTTTAAATCTGTGTTCAATGTTTTCTCTCTCCCAAAGAGCCATATCGCCTAAGTGTCTCTCAACGATACCTAGCGTTTTAAATTTTCCAAATGCAATATTTTGAAGTCTTCGTTGTAATCTATCAGCAATATTTCTATTAGGAACAAATATCAATGTTTTATCTATATCTTCAGGATCGATCGCGTTATCAAATAGTTCTTTTACAAATTCTTCAATTATACTTTCAGCTGTTTTATCATCATCAACTTTAATAACATAAACATTTTTAACGCCGACCTTATCTCCCAACTCCGATGTAATTATGGCTACGTCTTTAAAATGCCATGCATTTATGATCTGATCCTTAAACCTATCAGGATCTCCCATCGTAGCTGACAGCATGAGTACTTTATATTCGTCATTACCCGCTGATTTACATATGTAAGATCCTATGATCGAAGGCTCTAGAATTTTAATTAAAAGAGTTAGATCACGAGAACGATAAAAGTGAATTTCATCGAGTAATAAAAAATGTAGACATCTCTGCCCGAAATATTTTCTCCAAGAATCATTTTGAAGAATTGTTAAGAAAAACTGTGGGTTTGATAAAACTATTAAAGGCTCGTATCTAGACGTGATAATTTTAAGTTTGTCTCCTAACTTCTTAATAGTATCTCCATCTAAAAGAATAATGTCCAACTTGTCTGAAATGAGATAAAATTTTTCTTCATCTTTAATATTGCATCTAAGAGCTATTTCACAAAACTTTCTCAATCTATTTTTCCATCTATCAAATTGATCTCTTGCAAGAGCCTTCGTAGGATAAATTGCAAGAATCAATTTTTTGTCGCCTTCCTTTACAATATTCATGGCAGTTAGAATACCTATCTCGGTCTTACCAGAAGCATTTGGAGTCGCAACTACTACCACTCTAGGGCCAGGCCTTTTCAGCTCGTCAAATGCTAGTGCCTGATGCTCGTAAAGAAGATAGTTATCATCACATATTTCCTTCGTAAAATCTGAATCTACACTATTATTCAAGATCTCTGAAAGAATATCTGAGAACCTTTTCGAGCTTCTTTTATGAGTGTATATAGGAACTTCCATGACTTGCTTAACAAAAGGCTTATATTTCGAAAAAGCGGCTGAAAGAGAAAACTTGAGATTAAGACCCTTAATCATTTTTATCTTTTTTCTAAAATACTTACAAAGCTCTCTAGAAGCTGGAAGCCATCGAGACCATAAGCATAAATATCTTGTGAACATTATATCTGAACCATTACAAAGCATGTAGCGTTCTAAGATCTCTTTTATATAATTAAAGATGTCATCAAATATTTTTTCAATTATTTCTTCTTCCGCGGGCCGATCTGGAATATAGTTAATAAAACAATTGTCAAAGCTTAATGAAACTTTGTACGCGAAATTTTCACAGCCAAGCTTAGAGGCGGAGCTAAAAAAATCTTCAAATCCAGATTTAAAACAGTGATGAAAATAATCCAAAGACATAGTTCTGTTCTCTATAAAATTCTTAAGTATCTAAAATAAAAATTTTCTAGGAATCATGAGTCTGATGCTTTAAACAGGCTGCTTATAGTGTTAGCTATGCGTTTTCCAAAACCTGTAAATTTTGATCAGTTTACACCTTGCATAAACTCTCAGTCTACATGTATAAGATCTGTTATTACAAGAAAGTTTTATGAACAAGTCTCATATGAGAGATCTATGTGAACTGAGTATGACACGTTAATAAGACACGCATGAACGACGTATATGAACACTGATCTGTTCACACTTTTCAGGGTATATGCGATTTACATTACAAACAATCAACTTTTAGTAGCAAGCTATATGATTTTTAGAAGCAGATTGTTACTAATTTTTAAAATAATTAATAATTTATTTAACTATTCATCATCTATATGTTTGGGCGTTATTTGTGAGCTCTTCATCTACTGAAAATAAAAATTTTGAGAAAGTTCTTGAGAACCCTTCTGAAGCGCCAAAACAATTACGTGAGATTTTAAATAAGCTTTCAAAGGACTTAACTGATTTTGCTAGAGATATATGTGTAGAGCATAATATTGACCCGAGCGTTAAAGTTGTTCCTACGCTTATTCATTATCTTGAGCATGAGGTTATGACAAGATATGTCAGAGGTTGGGGGATCGACTTGAAACAATAGTTAAGAAACGGATAGAGAAAAAAGTATATATATATGCCTGGTATGACCCAGAGAAGAGAGCTATCTTTATCTATACTGATCTACCTGAAGAGATGTTCTGTATAAGTCTTGCTCATGAATTGATACATCATTGTCAATATACATGTCATTCAGAGAAATGTAAAAATATTCGTGAATATTGGCTTAATATTGATGAAGCAAGAGAAATAGATGAATCAATACCTTATAATTTAAGACCTCACGAAATTGAAGCCTATACTAAGGACGAAGAATTTTGTAGAAGAATTAAAGAAAACAAGAGATTCAATGAAGTTTATAAGAAATATAGCGACGCATTAAAAGAAGTTAAGGAGATAATGACCTTATTAATACTAATTCATGGATAATCTACTTTATCGTTTTTTAATATACTTTATCAGTCATTTTTTTCATAGTTTTTCTATATAGCTTAAGTATCTCGAATAGTTTTCATCAGCCTCGCTAAGAAGATCCTCATAACGTGCCTCAGAAATCTTAAGCTTTTCAATTCATCTTGAATAGATCTTGTTGCTTCTTTAGAGAGATCCTCAAAACCTCTCTACCTCAAACAATGCTGAAGTATAGTTTTGAAAATAGAAAAGCTAACCCTATAAATTCTAGTGTAGTACAATTTTGATAAGGCTGATTTCGAAGAGATCAAGAGAAGACTTAAACTTTATGATCTTATATCAATTAAAAAGATCTTAGGAGAATTAAGAGGAAAAGCAGATCATATAGTGATGAAATATATGAGATAGGCTGAAGAGCTTTTTAAAACTTTAATAATGTAAAATTAGCAGTATAACCTTAACTACTATCTAAAAAGCCTGAGAAATATTTTTGATATACACGAGCATTAATAACAAGTTTTCATGAAAAGATCCTAAGACGTTTTAAATGATATGGATAAATATCTTTGTAAGTAGTAGCATAATGCCCATACTATTATACTTGATCGAATCATGTTTTCTTGTAATATTTATCTAAAGAACGTGCACCCGTGTTTTTGGTGACACTTGTTTTAAACAATTCTATGACAAGATCGTCTATTTGTTGTATAATGTCCCTCAAATGGTTTCTAATATCCCTCCTAATAGTACCAACCTCCTGAGGCGTCAAGACACCTTTCTCTCGAAGCCTCCTATCGTAGCTACGCTTATTTAGAAACTTAGGTAATATATTCTCAGCAATCTCACTGGCCTTCTTACCCAACTCAGCAAGCCTCCTATGAACCTCATCATCAGGTTTATACCTAGGTATTGGGAACTCTAAAGGCTTCTTATGAATGTGTCGTGCTCCAAATTTGCCTCTGGCTTGCATTGGCTTTATAAGTTCGTCAAGAACCGATGAGTTAAGAATTGCTGCAATGTAATAAGCTTCTTCAGTATTATCTGTATCATAATGGTATAGCGTACTCTCTATTATAACACCATTTATTAACTGATTTTCTTTAAGAACCTCCTCTACATCTACTACAGTGGCAGCTAAATTTGTACCTGACGTGAGGTAAACAACTCTGTATTTAGCTCTCGGATTCTGTGCTGAAAGCCCTCGTTGGTAATCTAAGCGTTCATATATAGTCATCTTCTCTTCTTTTTCGCCTCTGACCTCACTCCACATCTTTTCAGCTTCTTCAAGCCATTTAGCTAGCTTTGTATAACCAGTTCTCAATGCCTCTTCCTTCCTTATTATCCTATACCTAGAGCCTTCAGGTACTATTGGTAATACGGCTATATTTGGTGGCAAGTGGCAGAAGGGTAGCACTTCAGCACTTGTGACTACACCGTAGATAAACTTCTTCTCTACTGGTAGTACAGGCATTCTGCGACTTACTTTACCCCTGATCTCAACTCTTCTACTTGTTTGAACAACTACAAAGTCTTGTTGAACGTCTACCACGTCTACAAACCAGCATGCTTGTGGAACTATTGTCGCTCCCTGCCTAAAGTAGTTATAATAATAGCTTCGTGAAGTTCGTATAGCTTGTATATCTACTTGCTTGTAGTCTAGCCACGTTCTAGCACGAATTGAGTTAAGGTACAGGCTTCCTGTCTCAATCTTGAGAAGCTTCTTCGCATCGGCTAGTGGTAATATCTTGTGTTTATCTTCAGGCAGTTTGCCGCTTACAATCAATGCCTTTACAGGATATGTTGTTTCGCCACCTTTTACCGCGATAATAGCACATGTAGGTACATAAAAGAGCGGCTCAACATTTTTACAATCTATGATCTCGGCAATTTTATATTTAATTTTAGAAACTTTTCCAGCTCTAAAATTGCTATGTTGATCAGCACTAAATATTGCTCTAGGCATCACAAACCCGATCAGTCCTCCATCCTTTAAGTATAAGTCTAATGCTCTCGCGAAAAATAGTGTTGCCATCTCCATATGTGTCATTAAGTGCTCATCAAGAACTAAGCTATAGACATCTGTGATCATGTTCTTGACAATATTCTGATACTCAGTGTTCATTATATATCTATAAGCTATCCATGGCGGATTGCCCACAACATAATCAAATACTTTCTCAAACATTGTTGATATAATATAACTCTTGATTATAGGGATCCAGATCGTGTCTAGACCTCCGCTCTTAAGCTTTAATAGCTTGCTGTAGAACTCTATTAAAAGTTTTATCCACGCCTTTCTCTCTTCTTCACTCTCACTATTCTCGGCATACTTGCTTAATGTCTTTAAGACCTCGGGTGAGTCTTTCGGTAAATTACGCTCGAGCAATGAGCTTATGTCTGATAGAAATGCTGTGAACTCTGTTGATTTAACCAGTTTTAGTGGTAACAAAAACTCCTTAACTTCTTCAATTGTTACAGGTATCTTAACAACATCTACTGTTATAAGCTTGGAATCTACTGTTATCATGGCTTTCTCTTCTCTTTCTTCAGCTGTAATTATTGAATTTGTCATGTATATTGGTATCTCTATCTCCTTACCCTCTTTATAGGCTAGAAGCTCTGAGGCTGCCAATGCAATTAAATAATTTGTTTTTGCAGTTAGAATAGCTAAGGCATCTATATCAAAACCTATAATATTCCGTGTTATAGCATGTAGAGCTTTTTTAGCAATATCACTTGGTATTTCACCATTATGTCTCTGCTTAAGATATGCAACCAGTCTTTGTATAACTAGTGATAGAAATGTACCTGTGCCAACACCCGGGTCAAGAATTTTAATGCTTAAAGGGTCTCTGCCTTGAGTCTCAAGGTTTCTAAAACTTTCAACACTTAAGCCAAGCTCATCAAGTATCAACTCAGCTAGCCAATCAGGCGTTGTGTAGATGCCTAGATATTTCCTAACCTCTCTCCTGGGCACAAGCTCCTCATACAACAGCTTAAATAAGTCTCTAGCGCTTGAGAGATCCTGAGTCAAAACCTCTATGTCATAATCATCGAGTTTTTCAATAATCTCTTTAACAACATTACATGTTTCAACACGCCATTCATCAATATACCAGCTGAACATTTCACCTTCAAGAAAGTTTCTTATGCCATACCATCTATATACAAAACCTTTCTCCAAATGATCAAGCCTTTCTCTGAGCTCATCACAATTCCTAATCCTTAACAAACTTTTGAGAAACTCACTAGCAGCAGTATCATAAAATCTAGCAGCCGTTTCAGCAGCCAACAGCTTTAGAATAAGTGAATAATATGTTTGTATTGCATAAAATAGCCTGACGCCATCTATATTATTCACCTCCTCTTCTGTGAAGCCATAATCCACAGCTATCTTCCTAAGCTCTTCACCTGATAGTGGGTAAGCCATTGATGCTATCTTTCTCCACTCCTCAAACATAGTCTTAGTCTTTATGCTCCTAGCGCTTACGACCATGTTGTAGAGAGTTCTTATAGCTCTTCTCGCAATAGAGCTTACATAGCCAAAGTCTGCAGCTAAAGTCTTTGCATCTAACCTCTTTCTATAGGAAGCTATGACAACTCTAATGATCCTTCTGAGCTTATCTGTATTTAAGCTATATGCTCCAACCTCTGGCTCAACTCTGCAAACAGCTTGAGAATCAACATTACAATCTATGAATACAACGCTGTAGCCATCTAAAATCACTCCTGCCACTCTAGGAGTCAAACCTTGGTTTTTAATACCTCTAACTATTTCCTTAATTCTCTCGTTTTTAAGTAAGGCAGGTATATATTCATCTCTCATTTTCCTTACAGCTTCATCTCTATCCGCAGATCTGCTGAGAACACCAGGTCTTTTATATTCAAATATTGTTAAGCCATAGAGTGCGTCAAGTCTGTAATGTTTTACTACAGCTCCTCTCACACCTTCAACAGGAAACTCATACTTAGGCTCTGGAGCTTCTAAAACACTCCAAACTTTTTGATGTAAAACTTTCTCAATATTTATTTTCAAATCCTCCTCGGTACCATTGGTTAATCTAACTCTCTCAGTAATTTCACGGATCTCATTCAGAACCTCGGTAAGGCTGACCTTTAGGCCTATGAGAATTTCGGAAGTAAATGAGTCTATAGTCTCACCCTTCAGCTTTATGTTTATATGATACTACAAAATTATTTATTTCTTCTTCAGAACTAATATATGATGCAAAATGAATATTATATCTCATATAATCGCAATTTTCATTGATAAGCCTCATTTTATATCTCTGAGTTTCAATAGGTCTAAATCTTTTTTCATAAACACTATAAAAATATCCGACCATCTCAATCAACCTCTCACATTTCTACAGAGAGAGGGATCTGAATAATTCATAAACTCCCCACGACTGAATATATAGTCCATAATATATTCTTTCAAAACAATAAAAATCACTTGTAAAATAAAAATTAATATATCTCAATTATTTATTGAACATGATTCGATAAGAAAGATCTAATGATATGCTTAGGGCAACTCCACATAAGCTCAGATAAAAATCGAAGATAAAGCACCATCTACTTGCTCAAGAAGATCTATTTACCTCAGATCTTTAACAACTACAGTATCCGAAATATTCTCTGATCTTTCTTTATGTGCAAAGCTGAAGATGTTAAAGACTTAATATATGAATACCCTTTTCAATAATACACTTCTATAAAAACTTTTATATTCGAATAAGATCTGATTTTTAGCTGAGAGATTAGTTTCGGAAGCCCCCTATCTGTATATATATGGGGAACCCCTGACCGAGGTCAAGGGGATGATCCCAGTTATTTTCGGGAGGGTCTGCGGATCTTCAGTCACCCCCTGTCCCCTATATAATATATGGATGGAGACCCCTGCCGGGGGCAGGGGGATGAGCCCCGAGGAGGATTACACGGGATCCTCCTCGGTGGGGATCGCAGATCCGTGATGGATCTGCGGGATGATCCGAATCGATCTTAATGTTATAAAGTTTATCTTATAGATCATAAGATCTTTGGTGAGACCTCTCTCAGCTCAGGGAGGCGACCTATGACCCGGTCTTGATCTCTCGGAGGGGGCAGAGAGAGATGATAGGCCGGTGAGAGGCGTCTCCGCCTCGCCTGGCGGTGAGTCCCGGGGCTGTGATCCGTTGGGCGGAGCCTTCCCTAAGAGTTGAGAGAGGTCTCGGTACCACTCTGATGAACTGACTGTCGCCAGGTCCCGGGGCCTGGCGACAGGGGGAGGATCTGGGCCGGGGGGAGGGGTAGGCGCCTCTGGGGCTCCACCCGCCTCTGGAGCCGTAGCTGTGAGCCGTGGGAGAGCAATCTCCCGCGGGGAGCGTAGGCTATAAGCCTCCT
>WYEB01000547.1_pt1 | contig 13244 bp, 9 predicted proteins | sample 6343061 | NCBI WGS metagenome assembly WYEB01 (sample SAMN13812332, study PRJNA600296) | hot springs metagenome | biome: ENVO:00000051; feature: ENVO:00002007; isolation source: sediment sample from Evening Primrose shelf | place: USA: Yellowstone National Park, Evening Primrose Hot Spring ... | reverse complement strand
ATATTTCCCAACGTATATCAAACTCCAAGACGCCTCTAGGCATTGCCCCTCCGCCTCGCCAAGCGGCAAGGCCCTTAAGGCAGTCTACGGCAGAAACGCCGCAGAAACCGCGGCCGCAGATCCGCCCACCACCGCGGCTCGACTCCGGCGGGTCGGCGGAGAACGGGCGCCAGGCGGAGTTCCGCCGAACCTCCCCGGCTGGGGGCAGAGACGCAGACCACCCAGCCCTCTCCCTCATAGAGCTGAATACCTACGCCCTGTCCCTCGCGGACAGCCGGTGTCTGAGGCCCTCCAGGAATAACTAGCCGAAACCCCGGCGAAGAGGATGTAGAGGAGGCGCTTGCCGTGCTCAAACCCGCCGGGAGAGGGTCAAGGGCGTCTAAGCTATAGTTCTATGTGCCTCGTCTCGGGAGACTCCGCTCCGGGCATAGGCCTAATCCCCTGCGTCTTCGCTGAGTCCCATAGGCCATTACCACAACTTGGAATACTAATCAAAATCCTTAGAAAAATATAAGTACCATAGTTATATAGTCCATGGCTGGTGTGGATGTTTTCGAGTTGTTAAGAAAATGGAACGCTGAAAATCCACGCTATCTTAATCCTGAGGGGCCTGTACTTCTTGCAAAGCCAGAAGACTACGACATCGTAGTGATGAGCTCAGGTTTGACCTTAGTAAAGGGATTATATGGTAGCGGTAAAACCTACGGGTACGGGTTTAAGATATATCACGACGCTAGGCAAAGCGGCAAAATGGACGCACTATACATTAATCTACGTACTATTGCAAATACGTATATTAAATCATCAGCAGGAAATATAATAGATATTATAAATGTAATTTGTAAGGGTTTAAATATACCTATCAATCAACGGCACGGAGTTTTCATGATAACAAACGAAAAGCCTATCTATACAGTATGTAGCGACTATAAGCGATATATAGATATGGCTCAAAAAAGGGGGCCCGTTGAGGTCTTCCGTGAGTTCTTGATAGATTTAGCAGATAAGGCAAGCAAGCGGCTAATGATTATAATAGACGAATTTGAAGGCATTGATGTATTATTAGGCAGAAAGTCGAAACAAGATGTATTTGACTATATTAGATCTACGTTGGAAGCACTGAGACCAGGCGTTATGGAGACGCATCCTCATAAGCTAGGTCTACTGTATTTAATTCAAGAGGTTGTCTATCCTTCGCAACAAATGGAGAAATACATCAGAGAGGCCGCTGTGCCTGCATTGGGCCGTGCAGTCGCGAACAGTCCAGATGGATCAATACAAGTCAAGTACAACCTAGACAGCATAAAAAAATATATAAGTGAAGCACTAAATCAATTAAATGACCAATTAGAATTAGATGATAAAATTTATAAGCAACTAGTTTCTTCATTCTCTGAAAAAGAAACAGAACGTGTTCTGTCTCGTCTAATATATATGCCTGCTCACAATTTCTTCTATCTCTTAAATTTGGCGATAGCTCACTCGGTAGAACAATCGTTGATTAACAATGGTATTATTAATCCCCGGATAATACTCGAAGACCAAGTAGGCAAATATGAAATATATAAAATATATTATGGTAGAAAGCCTTTCTCCTCTATTCAACTTGCAAATTCATTAACACAAATACTAACATTATTCTTAACAAAGCAAATAGGAAAGCTAGAGGCGCCTCCGATACCTGTAAAAAGAACTGGATATGAAGGCGGTTACTATGTCGGCGCACAGGGGACCTACATCATAATGTTAAGAACCACAGATGTTAAGTCAGATGAAACATTCAAAAAGGCGTTTGTAAATGCCTACCGCGAACCTCTATCTTATTGCTTACAACGAACAGATAAGGGTAAAGGAAAGGAGAGCGAATGTATTCTCATTCTGCTTTATTATGATAATGTGAATATAGTTAAAATACAACGCGTTATTACGAAATTAACAATAAATAATAGCAGAGTCAATATTAAAGTATTGCCAATAAAAGTAACATACGATGATATATTCAACATTATAGTTGCCTACAATGATGTGACCACACCAGTAGGATTCAAAGATTATGCAAAACAAAAAATCGAAGAGGAGTTTATAACCCGTATTCAAGAAGCAATGAGTAAGGTATGACAATGGCGAGCATACTCAACCCTACAAGTGAGCACATTCAAGAGGGAATAAAGATCCTAATCGCCTGCAACTCTACAGGCGGAAAACCTCACGAATATGCAAAGATTTTCGAGGACGCTATAAAAACAGATTATATTCCTTTCTACAGTTTACATAATATATTTCAAAAGAGTAAAACATCAAGATATTATACTAATGTTGTTAACTGCATTGATAAATTAAACAAGTGGTATAATGAATTTGTCTCTAGTTATGGTTTCGAGGCCCCTCAAGACGGAAACAAGTTTTACATTGCGCGAAATGCGTTTATTCTCCTTTTTATCATTACTAAACATTTATTGGAGTATAGACTTCCAGAGCTACCCATTGCATTTAAGCAACTTCTAACAAATGAACACTATATCATGTGGGATAAAGTCGGCTTAACGCTGGACGACATAGTTGGGCATGTTTGGCCAACCATGCTCAGCATAACTACAACCGGAATTATGAAAGAAGGAACGCAGATAGATATCCTAGGGGACCTTCGGCCGAACATTAAGACGCTTATAAATTCTACAAAATCACAAGGGGGCGACAAGTACAAAATATATAAAACCATAGTTTCTCCTATGTTGTTTTTCAATTTGTTATCAGAAGATTTTGTATATCTAGTAGATGTCTTAGAAGGAACAGCACGGAGTAGATATAGGTTTCTAATTACTGGATTAGGTTCGTCCGTAAAGAATATTTTGCTTGACATATTGAACAGAAGCTACATAATTACAGATGAGATAAATATATTAAATAAAGCATTAAATCAAATTAATAAGGCTCATGTATACATTTTAAGTAATATTCGGAGTGCTCTTGTCGAAAACTGGTTCTCTGTCGTCAGAGGCGCTGTCCAGGTGGTTGAATCTGGCGGCGGGACCCTATATTACACCAAAAGTGATGTCTATCTAGATGTCTCGTCCTATACCTTGGCTACCGTTGGGCAGTTTTATGTTGCACATAAGTTAGGACATAGGGAATTTGCGGTGCTTTTCAGCAAATATTTGCCTATAGATTATTTAGATAGGCCTCGCGAAATGTTAGAAAATTATATAAAAAGATTTATAGCAATGTCTATAAGAATATGGTAAGAATAAGAACTATTTCTACACTTTTGCTCTCCCAGATCGAAAAAGGAGAGCGACGTCAGCTAAAATTCAGTACCAACGATCTTAAAGAGGCGTTTGAGGTTGCTAGGAAGGTATACCTAGATGAGGGCGAAAGGCCCTATGGCGCCTCAAGAGGTCCGCCGGGTGTTGGAAAAACAACGATTGCGGAGGCTGTAATGATTGATTCCAAGATAGAGGAAGCTCTACGCGAAAGTAACACGGTCTTTCTATATGAGGCTCCCACGAACGAGCTTGTCATCAGCGCCTTCGAGCGTCTTCTCTCCCTGACAGTACATGACTGCGACACCGCAAAGGAGTTTTTACGGTCGGTGAGGCTCTATGGTTCGCTTTTACCGCCACCGTTTATTTCTGAAAGTAAAGACGAATTATTGAGGGAGTGTACGAACATTAGCCCAGATATGCTTAGAGAAGTGGTAGGGGGAAGAATCACAGAAGACGTAAAAATTGCCATCTCGACGGAGTTCCAGAGAGTTTCTGCTCGCTTGAAGACTAAAAAACTTTTTTCGCTGTTTGTAGATGAGGCGTCCACGTCGCCTCTCTATTTGCCTTATACTCCTCTCTCGGATCTTGCCCTCAAGGACTTAATGGAGGAAAGCCGGGGCGTCCTGCGTCATCTGTTTGTGGTTGGAGATGAGAGACAGGCAATCGGACTAGAAGAGGCATATAGATATAATGAACAACTTCTCATCTTGCCTAAAGTCAGAGAGTTGCTGGAAAAGGAGGGGCTTGTCGAGTCCCTTTTCAAACATATCGGCATCACGTTGAGGTTGCCGGAGCCGACCGAGAGGCCTCTTCATAAAGGATTCTATGAGGAGCTGGGAGGGTTACGTGCTTACTATAAATTTTATGAAAGAGTAAATACTTTACAATTAAATCAATGGCGAGAAAGATGGGGGAAATGTAATAATATAGACATACCTTTTAATGTTCTTAAAACAGTTGAGCAGGTATTGTCTTCTTCTCTGCCGTTGATAGTTATCAATACGAAGGAGAGTTATCCGCCAAGTGAGAGAGTGGAGCCCTATAGAGTGAAACTAGCTATTGGCTTAGCTGCCCTCTTCCGTTGCCTGTATCCCCAACTGGAGATTGCTGTGGTTGGACCCTATCAAGACCTTGTCTTAGTTGCAAAAGTTAATTACTACTCAAAATATGGTAGATTTGGACATGTCTATTTTGCAACAATTAATACTATGTTAGGTAAAGAAGCTGATATAGTTATCGCGATGTTGGGTAAGGAGCGATATGGAGAAGGGGATATGCATACTATTTATTTCCAAGATCCCAATCTGCTGAATGTGCAACTTAGCAGGCATAGAGCTATGCTCATAATTGTTGGGGATGCGATAAGACTACGAAATGTTGCGGCCAGGATTGCGAAAGTATCTGGTATAAAGGGAGAGAGAAGGGAGGCAGAAAAAAGCTCAATGATACGAAAAACCATTGATACATTGCTGAGCCTTTCAGGCGTAGAAATTACTAAGCAAAGCAGAAGCATGCCAATTCAAAGACAAGGCGTCGCAGGCGTCTTTCTAAACATAGGTAGACAGAGAATAAAGACATGAGTGCCGAATATTACTTTATTAATAGTTACCTGGAGTATTTAAGGAGTTATGAATACGTTGATGAAGGAAATAAGGAGATTTGTGTCGATATCTTTAGAAACTCATTAAAAATCACGGGACATATTACTCGAGCCACTGCAGTTGCTTGGGGATCCGTATGTACATATGCGGCAAGGCTTTTATCGACTTTAGGAGTAAGAGCCTCATTAATCCGAGAAAACATACCTGGCAAAGGCTCAGATGCACACAAAGTATTAGCGCTGGCAACACTAGAATTGGCAAAACATATGAGAAGCGGAAATGAAGATATCCCACCAAAGATGGAGGATATCTTGAAAATAGCCATAGAGAAAACTGAAGGCTACATAGATGAAATTACTAAGGAAACATATAACAATTTATTATTAATGTTAAATAATTTTGCTAAATTATATAAAAATATATCTACTACTATGAATCTTAGTAATAATATTAAATTCTACGTGGAACTACAATTACTGGATTACGAGACTCACATATGGGGCACTCCAGACGTTATCATTGAGGATCCCGACACTAGAAAGGCTGTGGTTATAGACTGGAAAACTACCGGCGATACGCCCAATCAGCGGGAGAAGTATCAGCTATATGCCTACGCCATTTTAGAGGCTCTGAGGCTTGGATATAAGCCGTCAGAAGTGTTTACAGCGATAGCACCTGACAACTTGGATCAGACAAAGATCTATTACGCCATAATCAGACCTAACGGTATTTACTCAGACCATCCGCTCATGCCACTTTCAGCATCGCATAAGCAATCTAAAGTAGATATAGGGGAGCTTAGAAAAAGATTACGCCACGTCGTAGATATCGCTATATACATGGCTTCACTATTGGTCGACTTCGGAACTTTGTGTTGCGGTGGTGGGCTGAAGTATTATGACCTACAAGAGCAGTGCAAAGTACGTCTTGGCAACAGCGAATACAATGCGCTTAGGCTTACACCACCTGGTATGTCTCGTGGAAATCCTGTAAAGCAAAATTTCTGGCAATGTAAAATTTGTCCATTTAGTAGTGAAAACAGTAAATTAGATGAATGTAGATTTTATTTTGGGTCTAAAGAAAAGGATTTAGTAGATAAACTTATGCGGAAATTTAGAGGTATAGTGTACAGGGAGAGAGAAGGCGCGCTCGTTCCCTATAGGGTTCTTTACGAGATTGGGAAAAAGGTTGGTGGGATGAAGACTCTTCTGAAAGATCTTAAAGAAGGCGTGTGGTATCAAGTTTTTGTTACTAATGGTGATTTCAATGTGCGGAGACATAAAAAGACTTCACCACATATACAAAGATATAGGCATAGATGTAGCGTAATAGAGGTAGATTTCGAAGATATAGATTTCAGTAGAGAAATAAGGGTTGGTGTTTATAAGGTTGAACCGATAGGTAAAGAGGCTCTATTGTTGTTACGTGACTATCTTCCTTGCGAGACGCCAACAACGAAGGAAATCATACCTATCTATGGCCTCAGAGAAAGACAACCTGTAATAATCGCCTTGCCTGATGAACATGTATATACACCGACCTTAGGCATGGTCTTGACTGCAAAGGTAGAACAAGTGTTGCTAAAAGGCGAAGAGGTTTATGGACATGAATGCCCAGGCGTCTGTGCCGTCGTTACTCCCATCAGCGCTAACTTAAGGTTCCCGTTTAGAATTTTCGAGGAATATAGAGAGCTTTACGGTATCAATGAAGTATTTGTATCGGAGGTGGGCTCTGATTTAACGCATATAGATCTAGCCACAATAAATAGCCTACACATGATGCTTAAAAAAGCAAAAATAGAAGACATGACCCAAGAAGACGCTGAACATATCAGAAAGACCGTAGAGCAAGCTTGGAGAGAAGTGCTAACAGCTTCTTAACGAAGTTGGTTAAGAAGCTCCTCTGCAAAACGAGTAACTACGCCTAGATGGTCGTACTCTTTTATTTTTTCAATAATTTTATCTTCAACTTGTTGATATAATATCTTTTCTATATTTCTCAGATGTCTCATGCCAATCCATCTATTTGTATCATCCACACTTCTAACGATTCTATCTGCCTTCTCTTCAGGCATGATGTAGAAGATTTCCCTTAACGTTGCGTCGCCTATGTATGTCTCGTCGAGCCCATAGAATCTATGTCCGCTCTTCTCTTCAACTATAGGCACTAGATTATAGACAATCGAACGCGCCAGCGGGGTGAGCGGGCCAAGTTTACTGTAGCCTCCTGTCTTGGGAACTCTTAGATCTTTAATATCAGACACAGACTTATATATCAGCCGTAGAGCCTCTACATATCCGTACAATTTACCTCCGAAGAAAAGTGCAGAATGCGTCTTTACAAGCGTGCAATGCCAACATCCAAACCTCCCCCCAGCCGAGGTCAAAGTATTCCTATCTAGCATATAGAGATTTACCAGCGGTTCGATGTCGAAATCACTCTGTTCGTAGAGCAGAAAGTGCCACACATCTCTAGTCGTCCAGAACCGTATCGGGGCCAGCTTCGGCACCTCGCCATTAATTGCGAAAAACGCTCCAGCACAAGACCCAGGCAGGCAACTACCGTACATCTTTTTCATAGATGCGGCCCGTGCGCCGCTCTCTTCATCGCGCTGGCCCGTTACGACTACAGCCCCCTTTAGATTTTTCACCTCCTTCAACAGAGGTTCTAGCTTTAGATGGTCGACACACCACCTAAAGACAAATGTCGGCGCTGGGTAGCCCCTGACATACACCCGCCAGAAAAAAGTCTTTAAAGCTTCAGGTCTGGCAATCCTAGTCTTCACCTCAACATATTTACTGGCTTTTTCTCTAAACTGCGACATAAAGCTCCTCACCCAGCTCTCCAGCGGGTTTACTTCGCTTAAAGTATCGTTATAGAGCAAGGAGACTTCTATATTCGGCCGATCTTCCTTGAGCCAATGGTATAGGTAGATAGCAGTAGCCGTTGAGTCTTTCCCCCCAGAATAAGCAACGACGAAGTGAGTATACCTCTTAGCGGCCTCCTTAAAGGGGGAAAAGTCTCGGAAGTTCTGTTTTTTAACCAGAATGATTCGCACATGTGTGGAATCTGCTCACTATAAATCAGTTGTACTTATGGACCTGGTACTCCAAGACATCAAAAAAACTGTTGGAGCGGTACGTTTACTTTTCTTGCCTCTCCTAGGTTATGAGGTTTCTTGTGAAATTCTTGACGTTTTTACTAAAAATAAAACCGTTAACTATAAGACAGATAGATATGCCGTTGTAGTAGGCAATGGAGTGGGCAAATTATCAGAATTTAGAGTACCCTGCGTATTGGATGAGCGCCGCATGCCGCCTCTTCGGCGTTATATAGACATTGGCCTGTTGAGAACTGACTTCAAACGTGGACCTACCTATAGTATCTTGGAAGCTTCTTTTGGAAATATTGCTGTAGTGTATAACTCATTGAGTTGGTGTAGCGGCAATATATACGATATAGCTAAATGTGCAGAAATGTCGGAGTCAAAGGCCAAAGAGGCGCTAGCATTTCTCAGGACGCTATATCCTTCGCTCTTGGAAATACATCGCAATCTATCGTTTAGCGAGAAACTTGGCGATGTGGGCAGGTTATTACGAAAGGAGGATTATTGGGCTGATCTCTATTATTATATTGAAACCGGCTATATTATACCAAATGAATCTCTTATAAAGCCCAGCTTTTATTCTCGACACACCATTAAAATAAAAAAAGTTAGAGGCCTTGTCGCCAAGTACTCCATACCGCAACTCCTCCATTTCGTCGACTTCCGCAATGCTGTGGTTGCCGATATTGGTTGCGGCTACGGCACAAAGGGGGCTTTCGGCATTAGGCATGGAGCCCGCCATGTCGTGCTCTTAGATATTGACGAAAAAGTGTTAAGAGAACGTGGAAATGGCCTCTTGATCGACAAGGTTGTGGCAGATGCCCACATGCTTCCCATACGTGACAAGGCCATAGATGTCTCAATTTTTTGGAACGTCTTGCCCTTTCTGAAAGATGGAGAAAAGGCGGTAAATGAGATAAAGAGAATTACGAGACGTGAAGCAGCCGTCTCAGTCTACAACGCCGCGTCGGCTTTCAGACAATACAGCTTTGCCGACTTCCTTGAAATAGTCCTTCGATTGGGAAAGCCGAAAGCCATAAGAAGAGGACGTAATCAATTCCAGGCAATAGTAAGGTATGCGCATCAGAATCCTTAGAGAACAGTATTGTGCTAAGTGTAAAATTAAGGCGCCCAGGAGCACAGGCGTGAGATTATTACTAGAAACCGTAGAAAAACCACCGCAACGTGTCCTCGACTTTGGATGTTCCACATGGCGGAATTCAAAATATCTAGAAAACCTCGGCGCATTTGTGGTAAGAGTAGATACATTACCCAATACAAAACCTGATATAGTAGCGTACCCAACACATATGCCGATAAGACAAAAAGCGTTCGATACAGTGCTCTTTACACATATCTTTATGTTTCTACAAAGCAAACAAGAGTGGCCCCAGGTGGCCAGCGAGTTAGTAAGAATTTCGAAAGGGTATATGATAGTGGAGACTTATCGTGTAAAACATAAAGAAGCATTGACATATGAACCTAAAGAGATTGAAAATTTATTCAAAAACAACCATATAAAGATTTTACGAAAATACATTAGACAAGATTTACAAGTTTTTGTTATTTCTACTTAAAAAAAACTAAGTATAGGTTCCAATAGACAGCTTATGTCTATTCCTCTTTCGGGGTGTGCCGAGCAGGCCTTTATGGTAACGCCATGTGATTTCCATATTTTTGTTTCCCCTAGATATGCAATAACCGCTAGCAAGTTCGGCTGTGATAACTCACTAAGATAAAACAGTGCTTGTCCTATATCTCTTTCACGAAGTTCATACTTATATTTAGCATCTATCGTATAGCTAATTGGACCAAATTTCAAATAAATATCAGGCCTAATGACTCCCCTTTCACCAGTTAAATAGGTAATCAGTTTACTCATTATGGGCGAATCATAAATAAGTTTGATGAAATCGTTGCCTCTAGATATAATAAACATGCTTCCTTTGTCTGATATTTTATCTAATGTAGATTTTACATTGAATTGTACATCAGTAATTTTCCAGCCTCTATTCATAAATTCTTTTATCACAGATGCTAGTATCCAAAATTCGTAGAGTTTGTGAGTCGAGACCATATGCAAGCCGGCAGAACCGAATTTCTGCAATAGCTCTTTTTTTCGCTTATAACTTATATACATTTTAATGATCCCCATTATAATAGGATTAGTATATCTATAACTTAACGCTTCCTTTAAAAATTCATAAGTCACAAGTATGTTAGGTATCTGTCGAAAAACAGGTTGTTCTAGCAACAATTTGTGCTTATTTATGAGATTATATAATTTCTCACTTAATTGTTTTGTTGATTCTTTGTTAATAAAATCTTTGATTAATTTCTCAAGGTCTTCAATAATCATTAAATTCAAATTTTTAAGTATGATCAGGGGAGCCGAGGCTTCCTTAGCGCGAAATCGTCTAAACCCACCGGCTGCTAGTCCACGGAAATGAAGATGTAAGCTTGTTAACAAGTCGGGCTTCCCTATTTCTCCGTCAGAGATTACGATCTGTTTATGTAACTTCACTGGCTGATAAGATTGTAAAAATTTGCGTGTGAGGTATAAAACCCTAGAACTATAGACTAGTGCTAAGTTTTTTCCCTCTATAACGCTTGGAAGTAATTTTGAATAAATAAAACTTTCAAAATAATATGTTGGCAGGCTTATCCCTAAATTCTCTAAAATCGACAAGGTCTCTGTTAACATCTTTATAAAACTTTTATATCCAATTTTGGGAACGATACTAATTGTTACATTGCCACACTTTAGGTCGCCATAGAGACCATAAAATATTACTGTGTTGTCTTTATATTCTGGAGTTCTGATGCCAAGTTCGTGTGGTTCTGCGCCATATTTAGTTTTTGTTGATAACTGTATTATAGATTTCAAATTATCTACTAATTCTTTCAAACATTCAGTTATATCTATACCACATTCTTTTTTTATTGTTTCTACGTTATATCCACGGTCTTCACATAGGACTATCTTATTTTTATCGCAAATTAGCTGTCCAGCGTTGCTGGTACAGAGCTCCTCACGGAACATTAAAACCTTTGCTTATCCTCTCTAGGTATTCAGCAGAAATTTTTAGACCATGTTGACTAAATGTCTTGCTAGTTTGCTCAAGTGCGTCTCTCCATTCCTGTCGTAACCCTTCGATTCGTAGATATTCTGCTAGAGCATCAAACTGCGGAAGGATAAAGGTGGCGATGGCAAAGTCGTAAAAGAAAGCCCAGCTAGCCGGTATTAAACATATCGGGCTAGAGACATCAGGATCTATATCAGTGAGGTAGTTACATAAAATATACAAGACTATGAGATAGCGCAGTGCGTCTGCGATAATTCCTGGCGCGATTCTTAACGGGCAGATTTCGCAGTCTTTTATCTTTTCAAGAGAGTCTTGGAGTTTCTCAAGTAAACAGTATAGAAGATGTTTTAAGTCTATTGTATTGTTATCTATCCTATAATTCAACGAAATATTTGACATTGTAGAAATTTTTTGATAAATGTCACGGAAAAGAACAACATAATCATTCTCTTCTTCTCTAGCTAAGCGCAGTGTACTTATTGCTACACTTTCATCAACTAATTTAACTAAGTTATCACAGTTTTGTTTACTTAATTGATTCAGTTTTTCTTTAAATTTATTTTCGACATCGTTATAAGATGTTTGACTAAAGCGTTCATAATCTATCACTGCAAAACGTCTGCGAAGCGCATAGCCCAGCTTGTAAAGAAGTGCTCTATCATAGCTATTCAATGTGCCCAATACTCTGAATGCATATGGTACATATATATCATTATTATCATTATTTGGTTTTTCATCAATCATAATTTTTATTGGATTGTCTCTGTATTCTACATCAAGTAATGTAAAGAATTCGCCCAGGGCTCTGTCTAAGTCTGCACGATTTATCTCGTCTATAATAACCCAATGAGGCTTACCATTCTCCTTAAGCGAGCTACGGCAATTCTGTGTTGCAAGAGTTAGGAAGCCCGGCCGCCAGTAGCCCTTTAACGTAGGCCCTCCAATTACATCATAGCTCGTCCACTCGGCGTTGGCTGTATGTATCTCATAAGAGACACCAAGACGACGTAACAATGTAGTGAGATACCTAGTTTTGCCGATTCCAGGCATGCCGATCAGCAACACATTCTTACCACTAAGAAGCGTTGCAATTACACTAAGATCGAACGTAGATATGTTATGTAGTATATGTGAAAGTTTGTGACACATTTTTATATATTGTTTTTCTACATACTCTGTAGCCTTTTTATATAAGATTTGAATATTATAAGAGCTTGTTTTCGCCCAAATATTATAACAAACTAATGCTTCCTCGCGCGGAACATTGTTTCCATAAATATTACATAAGTAAAAGATTAAAGCTCCTAGTTTGTCAGGTTCAGAAATTTTATCTACACATTCTCTTAAAAATTTACCAATATCTGTAAGTCTCCCTTTCTCATCACCGCGCCAATTTTCGCTGTGTCCCACTGAAATCACTCCGAGTCTTCGAAGGTCGTTATATACGAAAGCCGCGTAGAGAGGTCTAATCTTTATTTTGTTGCCTTCATAAACTCGTATCGATTTTAAGGTGTTAGTTACACACTCTATTATTTCATTTTTTGTGAAATCATTTTTAGTTTTGTTGTTATTTTTTGAGAAAATACATAGTAATACCATACCGTATATTTTATAAATTAACATTAGATTATCTGTTATTTTTATTAACTGAAGCTGGTCTGGAACATATCTCCTTTTCCTTATTTTTCCCTGCACATAATTTAATTCAACATTAGCTATAAATCTTCATCTTGCAACTGGTTACTCTGAGTCTGAAACAACCCAATCTTGTTTTATGAATTCTGTGGGTCTCAATAAGTCGTCATCAACCTATTTATACGCTGTTGATTTAGTTTGTGTCTGAGCTTTATGGGCGTGTAGTGGATGCGGCCTACCCCCACGTGAAGAGGCTTGTGGGCCGCCCCGGCGTCTTTCTTCTGGTGCCGCCGGGCTCCTCCCGCAGGTACATTTTGGAGGGGCTTTTGAGGGAGGGCGCGGTGGATAGGGCCTACGCCTATCCGAGGCTTGCGGAGGAGCTGAGGGCCAGGGGCTTGGCTGTGGGGGATCTGCCCAGCGCCGAGGAGCTGGAGAGAGGCGCCGATAGACGCGTCGTTGTGGCTGTGGAGAGCTCCCTCCAGGCTGTGGAGCTTAAGGAGAAGCTGGGGAAGAGAGCCAAGTTGATATACCTGCCCAAGTACTTCAAAAAGGC
>WYEB01000546.1_pt1 | contig 13270 bp, 12 predicted proteins | sample 6343061 | NCBI WGS metagenome assembly WYEB01 (sample SAMN13812332, study PRJNA600296) | hot springs metagenome | biome: ENVO:00000051; feature: ENVO:00002007; isolation source: sediment sample from Evening Primrose shelf | place: USA: Yellowstone National Park, Evening Primrose Hot Spring ... | reverse complement strand
CGCATCAATCAACCTGCACCCCCAGCACCTTGGTGAAAAACTCCACCGCCTCCTGCTTGGTGACCAGCTGCCCCTTACCCACCTTGCTCCTCTTCCTCCTCCTCCGCTGCACCCTGAGGCCAGGCTTTGCAAGCTTCACACAGACATCCATCCCCCAGATCCCCACCGCCGGGTCGTACTTAACCCCCGGGATCGTAATGTGCTCCTTAATGCCAAAACACACGTTCCCCCTATCGTCGAAGCTCGACTGCCTAACCCTGTTGTTAACCGCCTGCAACGCCTTCATCAAAAACTCCACAGCCTTATCCCTCCTAAGCGTGACGGCGACCCCTATCGGCTCGCCCTTCCTTATGCCGAAATCCTTAATCGACCGCTTAGCCCTCCTCCTCGAAGGCTCAGCCCCCGTAAGCTCCTTCAGCAGTTCAGCCGCCTTCTCAAGCCTCTCGCCCCCCGTGCCGACGCCTATATTCACCACCACCTTCTCAATAAGGACCCTCCGCATGGGGTGATCCCTAACAAGCACAAGCTCCCTCCAACTCGGCATAGCCACCTACGCTCCACAGCCTATATAAATTTTAGGGCCCCTCAGCCCCACCAACCCCAGAAAACACACAGCCGCCGTGCAGATAGAGCAAGCCACCGGGGCCACGCCCAGCCATTACGCCCACTCCTAGATACACACAGGCCGAGGCGCCACATAAACCCGCCACCCCGGCCCCGTATCCACCAAGCCGCACTACACCCCCTTCCCCGGTCGCACCTCCGCAGACTGCACCCGCCGCCTACGCCCTACAAAAACCGCCAACTGCGAAGAATGGTGTTCTTTTCCGCTTTTTTCTCGTTTTTTCTTTTCGCGAGACGCCGAAGAATGGCGCGTCGATTTTACCCAACGCTGTGTGAAATGAATGTAAAGCGAAGCTTCACACCGACCGCCGAACCTACAAAAAACCGAAGAAAAACTTAAAAACCCACAACAACTAACCACACGAGCGGTAGAATCTCAAGAAGGGTTGAAACTTAAAGCCAGCCGCGAGCTCCTCAACGGCGCGGCGGACGAAGTCAGGTAGAATCTCAAGAAGGGTTAAAACATTGTATATGTCGCCGTACCACACGACGAATCTTCTTTTCTCCGCGTAGAATCTCAAGAAGGGTTGAAACTGTTGACAGAGTGAGGTGGCGTTAATACTGCCTTATATGGCCCTCTTCCTGAGACGGCTTCGTCGCTGGGGGCAGACTCGGCGGAGGCCGCCGCCTTGCCGGCTCTGGTGGAGGGGGACATGTCCGTGATCCTCGCCTGGGGGCGCTCGGCTTAGCCGCCCGCCGCTGTCTTAAAGCCGGCGTGGGGCAGATCGCCGCGTCTCGACGGCGTTACCGTCAAATCCCAAGAAGCGCTCACCGCGGAGCCGCGGACAGGCGGTGATGTCTCTGGCGGAGCTGGTCATCCCCGGCGTCGCGTCCGTCGATATCTGTGGTTGTGGACCGCAAGCTGGCGCATCTGCGTGAGCTTCTCCGCCAGAAGCTGCAGCGCTGGCCAAGAGCTCAACGACGGTTGCGGCGAGGCTCTACACCGGCGCCTCTTCTCCCAGCCTCTTGAGCTCTCTCCTAAGCGCTTTATGCGCCGTTGGCCATGTCCAAGCCAGCGCAGACGCGGCGTCCAATATCGCCGCCTCTGCCTCCCAAGTGCGGATCTTCCACCGGGGGCTGTCCCTACATCGTCTCGCCACGTAGAGCGAGGCAGCCAGCGCTCTTGCCAACGCGGCGGCGGCCCTCCTCACGTCCACTGGACGGGGAATAAGCCTTTTGAGCCTGGCAGCTAGGGTGAGGGGGTCCGTGAGGTTGCCAAGGAAGTAAGTGTCGCTGGGGCGCCACCCAAGCTTCAGGTAGAGCCTGTTGCCAAGAAGCCAGAGGTAGCCCGAAAGCGGACCGACCTGCACCTTCCCTACGTAGAGGTACATGGCCTAAGCCGGCTGTTTTTCTAAGCAAACGCGGCGAGCCCCGCCCAAGGCGGCTCTCTCCGCACGCATCCCCCGGACAAGCCTCAAATCCCTAAGCATAACCGCCGAAATACGCATCTATAAAAAATTATGTATAGATGAATGTAAAGAGCGGTTGCGAAAACGGAGGCGGCTGACGGAGGCCGAACGGCGGGGTTGGCCATATAAACATGTCAGAAACCATTTACAAACATAAAAACGTGTAACAGCACGTCTAGCCACGAACAACAAGAGACTCAGCCATAACACGCGCCGCCGCGTCTACGAGATACTACTACGCCAACGCCGCTTACGGCGTTATCCTTTGCCACTCTACGTACTGCAAGCTAATCGACGGTGGATATGTAGCCTTGTGAGATTCTGACTGGCATGCTAGAGATGGTGGATCGCCTCCTTCTCGCCGTCAATGTTTCAACCCTTCTTGAGATTCTGGTTTGTCGGTTTTCAGCCTTATTATCAACACCATAGGAGGTAGGTTTCAACCCTTCTTGAGATTCTGGCAGGGAGTTCGAAGAGTGGTGCACGGCGTGGGGCGGTGTGATGGAGTTTCAACCCTTCTTGAGATTCTGGCGCGGGCCTACACACTTGTCGAGCGCGGACAGCTGAAGCCACCAGTTTCAACCCTTCTTGAGATTCTGGATCCCCCCGCCTGGGGGATTGAGCCTTAGCGGACAGTCATAATTCGTTTCAACCCTTCTTGAGATTCTGGGAGGTGGTATGACGTGTGGCCGCGTTAACGAAAACGAAACGCTGTTTCAACCCTTCTTGAGATTCTGGATCCCCCCGCCTGGGGGATTGAGCCTTAGCGGACAGTCATAATTCGTTTCAACCCTTCTTGAGATTCTGGCTTGAGATTCTACCAGAACGTGATTCGCCAGCCGCGACCACGCAACTCGGGCTTATCGCTAGTTTCAACCCTTCTTGAGATTCTGGCTTTGATCATATGCGTTGGGAGGTGAGGAGAGATGTCATAGAAGTTTCAACCCTTCTTGAGATTCTGGCGCCGTTTCTATCGATGTGTAAGCCGCGGGCGCTGACTGTGTTTCAACCCTTCTTGAGATTCTGGTACACAAAGAAGGTGTTGAGTTCTTCCGCGAATGGCTTCTCGCAGTGTTTCAACCCTTCTTGAGATTCTGGGGCTTGTGTGTTTGGTTGTTGTGGGTTTTTAAGTTTTTCTTCGGTTTTTTGTAGGTTCGGCGGTCGGCTTGAAACCACGCTTTACATTCATTTCATTCGGAGTTGGGTGAAGGCGAGACGCCATTCTTCGGCGCCCCGCGAAGGCGAAGACGAGAAAAAAGGCTAAAAAGAACGCCATTCTTCGCAGTGCTGGCGCCGGGCTTGGGGGCGTATGTGGAGTTTATCAACAAGCCTGTCCAGTTGACGGCCTCCGCCTTGCCTGGGTCAGCCCCCTCTCGCGTAGCGTACGCCGCCTCTTCGCCTCCGCGCCTCTCACGACCTCCACGGCGCCTGCGAGCCTACGCCAGGCGTGAGGCGGAAAAGCCCTACGCTTCTGTGGCGGCACAGGTATTCGGCCACCGCCTCTATTAGCCTGTCCATAAGAGGAGGCGTGCGGGCCGGGCGGAAGCGGCAGGTGTCCGGCCTGCTGTGGCTGTGTTAAAGTGGACGCCGGCTTATACCGCTGGAGATTGTTGCAGTCCTCCAGCGGCTTAACCCATCTCTCCCCCCTCCGGTCGAACCTAAAGCCAAGCCTCCTGCACGTCTCGACGTACTTCTTAAACTGCCTCCGGTCCATAGGCGCCGTCCTCTTCACGTAGAGGTAGCCCTCCCCAACGCCGACATACACCAGAAGGCCGGAAAACTCCCTCCTCACCTCCTCCAAAAGACGCTCCACCCCGCCTTCTTCTTCGTCTCCGCGCCGGCCGCTTCTACGCTCATCCAACGCCGCCTCTGCGTTTGACGTACTCTGCCGCGCCGGCCGTCTTTTCAAGTCTGTAGCCCGGCACCGCGCCTTCAAAAACCGCCTCTACGCCCACGTCGCGGGCGGCGCTGCACCTAACCGCGGCCATCTTTCCGTCTTGATCCAAGGCCGCCTCTATCTTCAGCAGAGGCGCTTCGACGACTTCAAGCCTGAGGCCGTATAGGCGCCTCTCAGCCGCCTCAATAACCTCCCCCGCCTCTGCGCCTTCGGCGAATTCCCTCTTGATTTGGGCGTAGACGGCCGTTGTAATCCTAAACCACTTGTCCTCGTAGAGGATATCTCTAACCGCGGCCAGCTCCTCCGTCCGCGTCTCCGCGCCGATGCGCCTAGCCTCAGCCAGCTCCTTCTCCACTAGCTTAATCTCGGCCTCCACCTCCTCAGCCACACGCTACCCCGTCCCAAAGCGCTGGGAAGCCCTCGTCGGCGACCTCGCCCGGGGGGTAATTAAACGCCTCAGGGCCATAGACGTGGAGGACGTGGTGTAGCGTCCTAATCACTCTTCTCTACAGGTTGCGCAACTCGCCAGTAGTGATAGAAGAGAGATACGGCGGGGGGTTGACGAGCTTTGACATGCCAGCTCCCACGGGGGCTGGTAGCCCCAGCGGCGCCCGCCAAAGCAACCACTAGTCTGGAAACCGCGAGGCTGAGTATATTTCCTTGTGAATGTCCACCGGAACCTCGGCCTTGTTACAAACCTTCCGCCAAGTACCCAGACGGCGAAGGCTCCTCCAGAAGCGGAGGCTCTGCGTCTAGCCGAGAAGAGACGCCCCTCTCCCACCTGCCTCTGAGGGCCGCCACATCTAGAAGGAGACTCTACACGACATACGGCCCTCTTCTGAAGGCCGCCGCTGATACGGCTACGACGCCACATTTTAATCGACTGTTAAAGTCGTACGCAAAGATCACGAAAAGATGCAACTAGCCATAGAGGCGTTACTTCAACCTTGAGATTCTACGCTTTAACTTTCGCAAGGTTTCTATTAGCCCTAAAACAGTCAACGAAGTCATATAGACGTAGAGGGCGTTCAAATCGTGTTGATGCACATTCTAGCCGTTGGGTGGGAAGGTAGGGAAATAAATAATTATATCAAAATTCTAAGCAAGTTGTTTAGTTCAACTTCATCTATTTTCTTCTCAGCATTTTGAATTAAATATATCAAGATCGCATCTCTAATGGCGTCGGCCGAATCGTAATATGTCTCTGCATCTCTGAGATATAGCTTCGGAGCTGTTTTTATAGACTCCACGATCTGTGCCCTTATTCTCTTATACCGCGCCAAGGCCTCCATAACCACAGACCGCACTTCGCTAGTAGTCTTCACGTAATTCCACATCTCGACAAGAAGCGCGTTTCCCAACAAAGAGCTTAAGTAGAAGTTAACCACATACATGCTAGAGCGCGTGGCAACGCCGTGCAGAAGCGCCTTAGCCAAGGTGGCCCCCATACCTGTCAGTACTATAGGCTTAGAGGTAAAGCCCCCGCTTATTGATAATTTTTTCAAGGTAGGATATTGGGCGAAAACCTCATCAGCCGCATGCGACACCAAATTTAGAGCCGATAAAAATGCATAAAGAGCTGGCGCAATATGTTTAGTAATTCTTTTTTCATGAAGTTCTTCAAAATCTTCACCCTTCTCCAACATTTTTTCCCTTAACGACATGGCCTCTGAGCGAAACTGTGAAGAACCGTAGAGATATACGTGGGCAGCTGCAGAGCGCAGAAATACGAACTGAGTCATAACGGCCTCAGCAAGGTCATAAAAAGTCAACGGAAGTCCTTCTACTACGTCATATATCTTAGCTCTAAGTCTGTCCCAATATACGACCGGCGAAAGCGCTAAAACGAATACGACTTGTCTAGAGACCACATCTATAAATATATTGTTAAATTCATCAAAATTTGTTGATATATTCAGTCTAATTTTTTCTATGAGTTTGCTGAGAAACTCTTCAGAGTCTAAAAACCTTTGAAACAGCCCGCGTATATGGACGGAATATTTATCGCTAAGTAGCTTAGCCACTTGGTGAACCTTATCATCAAAAGAAAGCAGGCAACAGATCCGTTCACTTGGGTGTTTGCGACCTAAGCCTTTCCAGCCCGTGATTACCTCTGAGATGGCAGGTGTCAACGCCCTTCTGGCTTCCTCGAACAGAGCCTCACTCACAGTAATTACGGAGGAGCCGCGATCTTAAATAGCCACTTAGATATCTAAGCGTAACCATGCGAATCTCTTCGTGTAGCTTCATGAGGCCTTCTATGTGAGGTCTCAAGTCTGAATATGCGGCTGTCATCAAGCGAAAATCTATACCTAGCGACCTTCCATCTATCAAGAGATTTCCGACTTCATCTCTTTCAATTCGTATTTGGCAATCATTGAGCACTTCTAAGCCACTACGTCTATTCTCTCGGAAGTCAATACATAATTTTACCGTAGTTTCATTCGTAGTTTCGCGTCTTTTAGTAGGACACTGCAACCGGAATAATAATTCGTACACATATACGTTGCTTCTGGCATCTCTGCGAAGATCTCTAGTTCCTATTATTGTAACGTTTGCGGTCTCTTCTAAATTCTTTTTTAATTCGTTTAAAAAGTAATCAATAGATCTTTTTACTTTTTTATTACGTGGATAAAGTATTAGCTCCTCGGCGACTCCCTTTAAAGAATTTAAAGCATCCTCAATTTGGCTGACAGTTTTGGCGCCATAAAATACACTAAATACGAGACGCGGCGGAAGTTTTTCTAGCTTTTTCGCTACCTTTTTCAACATATCATCATTATCTTCTATTCCCATTTGATTGATAATTTTCACGTAATCCTCAGCCGTGTACCCTCTAAGTTTTGCAAGACTTGTAACACCTTGGCCTGCATGCGACGATCCACACGGCGATTTACCTTCTAAAAACCCAGGGAATGACGAAATGAGTAGAGCTTCTTGAAGTAATAGATATATCCTTATGTGCTCCTTTAGAGCTGTATCTAATTGCTTAGCTTCATCGCATATTCGTGCAAGTGCGCCAACAAGATCTGGCACAACCTGCTCAAGCTCATCTATTACCATATACAGCCTTTTTTCTGAAATTTCTGGAAGAAAGTTTCTTATTATTGAAGCTAAAGGAACCTCCATGCTGTTTATTTCATTTATGATTTTTGATGCTCTTTCTTGAATTTCTGGTATGTTTGTATCAAGTATATTATTTCTCATTAATATATGTATAGGGTATTTTATATCTACTAATGCGATAACGATAGACTTCAACACGTCGCGTAACGATAGCGGCTCTATCTGTAGCCCACTCACAGCACTCTTAAGTTCGCGTAAATTTACATAGAGGTAGAAGTCGTTTTCGCTTTTGGCTTTGCATATCACATATCCGCCGATTCCAATCGTCTTTCCATATCCATAATAGCCTGTAACTATATTCAAAGCGAGAGGTGCCCGAATCACCCTCTTGGTAGTCTCCGTTTCGAATATTCTCGTCCCTAACGCATAACATGGCCTATCTGTCTCAGGTTTTTTCAAAGAATCTACTTCTTCCGAGAAATCTACCACCTCGCTAGCCACGTCGCGGTTTGAAGATAAACTCACAGCTCTAATCAAGTGGTGTTTTTAAAATTTCCTTCTTGATTAAGTCATATAACTGCCTATAATGATCAACCATATTACGCATCGCTGGGTGATTTGCAAGATGCATCTTGGCCACTCCCTCGTTTGTGATATAGGCTACTTCAAAATGTTGCGTTGAGCTACCAAAATTTGCCACTAGAAATTGAAGAAATCCTATAAACTTTATTGAATGTTCAAGACTAGAAAGAAAGCTCTCTCCTCTTAGTACTGTATATAAATCGCTCAACTGCCGTTTAACTGAACCTGCAAAAATACACATCCGTCTAGGTCCGCCAGAGCTACCTGTACCTGCCAGCTCACATTTCCACCCCTTATCCATATTATGTTTGTAACATCTAAATCCTATAACATCTCTGTATATCGTACCCTTAAATTTGAATCCATATATCATTACTATCTCAAGATCTTCTGTTGTATTATTTTCTATGTTTTTAATTATTTTATTAACATAATTCGCTACTATCTCTGGAAATTTTGATGGCCCATGTTCTATAAGTGGCTTTTTGATTTCTGTTATAACTCGACGAAGCGCTCCAGAGAGCCTAACTATAGCATCTTCATTGCCTGCCATAGCCACATACGCAATCGGCCGCTCCCCTACCTTAATGAGAGTAATTTTACCAATGCCGCTATGTAGACCGCTTTCTTCGCGGATATAGCCGGTGTCTGCCGAAAGCACCACGCCATCAAAGGTGTTACATGCGATTATGGAGGTCACAAGAAATTTATATGTTTTATATGCTACTATACGATGGATCTTTCACGATGCCTAGAGGGATTTTCCCAGAGGCCGTTATTAATACCTGCAAAAACCATAGCTCTCGGCGCCTCCTTCTGCGTTAAGAAGGCATTTCTCTCGTTGATGGTAGATGGGGCTCCCTCTTCTCATGTGCCCTATAGCCAGCCGCTCCATGCCCAAAGAGTTCATGACCTATCGTCATACCTCCTGCCACATATTACATATACTCTGTTGGATGGGAGGCAAGACCTCAAAGGAGCTGTCGAAGAGGCTTGGGCGTCTATGCGGGATGCCGTGGAGCAGTATGGGAACCTCACAGCAAGCGACTACGAAAAGTACAGGGATGCCGCGCTGGGGTTTCTGCAGATCTACGCAGCATTGTTGATGTGGTTACAAAGATATAAGGGATTCTCATCCGACAACACATTAGTCTATACGGAGCGTATGCTTGTTAGCATGCCGCAGAAATCGCTCCTGGAGGGATATACTGATTTCCTACCTATGGTGGGAATTCCAGATGTTATCCTAGTAAATGCTAGAAGCGGATATGTTGCATTAATTGACTGGAAGACGGCGTTAAAACAACAGAGTAATCAACTACATTATTACCAGCTGATGGCATACCGCTACGTCTTGCAGAAAGTGGCGACAGACGTCGACGTCTTCCTTGCATATCTCACTCCGACGGGCAGAAAGAAGCTTGTATCGTTAACACGACCTCTAGGAAACATACCAGAAGTAGAAACTGAATATAAGGATGTTGGTGATATGGCTGAGAAGATTAAGGCTATTGCATCGCTGTTGTATGGCTTAACATTTTGCAAAGGGATGCTTAAGGTAGCCGTGGAGATGGGCAATCAGTACGGCTTCCGTCTTTTTAACGCGCGAAAGGAGAAGCGTCCTTGTATTAACTGTAATTACCGTGATGTGTGCAAATACCGCTTCGCGAAAAAGAGCGAACTAAAACCCGAAGAGGTGAAGCTGAGAAGTGCCTTCTATAAATTGTATAGAATAGTGCTTAAGAAAAAAAGTGATGAATATAAACATTTCATAGAATCTGAGAAATGTGTAAAGTTTGATAGACTTATATTCGACGGACCTACCACGATTAAGCTCTTCGCATCACTAAATGCAAGAGATCCGCTCTCAAACGACGTCATGAAGTATTCGCTAGGCAAAAAAACAGTTTATGTGTTTAGTATAAATGATCGGTTGAATATTAAATTAGATAATGGTATTTATTCGCCAATATTATTTGGAAGGTACGAAGATGATGAGGTTGAATTGACGCGAGACATGAACCAGTATAAGCTTGAGGCAAAGATACGCATGGTATCCCCTACGTTTGCGGTGCGTTGGCTACCTATTTACATACTTTACCGTTTAAAGCCGAATTCAGAAATTTTCAGCAATATCGTTGTATGCCCTGGGAGGGTGCCAATGAACATAGAGCTAAAGGCTATCGCTACAGTAGAAAATGCTATAGTAAAATATCAACAGGTAAACGTTGATGAAAATCTAAAATGGACCATAGATACTTTACGTAAAATCGTCCTTAGTACTATAGATGAATATGACTAATTTTTACGACATAGGTGCTCTACTCAATAGAAATTACGGCGGTCGTGGCCAGCTGTACTACGAAATGTTGTATGGAGCATCTCCATATAAACAATTGAAAGAAAGAATAGAAGAAATTCTGGCAGGGAATCATGCTGTTGTCGCGGCTCCCGGAGTTCCAGGTGCAGGAAAGACGACGTTTTATGCATATATATTAGCAAAGCATCTAAAAGACGAGATCTGTAGAGAAAGTATAAGTTTTAATTATCTCTATATATACATAGCACCTACTAATGATTTAGTTAGAGATTTTATAGAGAAATTCCTTGGATTCCTAATGGGAACACTCGGCATCAAGTGTCGGCCGGAGACACTTAGCAGAAGGATTCGTGTGTATGGTTCTAAAGTCTCGGCGCATAGTTATCCACAGCTTCTAAAGGCCATAGACGATGAGGTGCTTTTGGTCGCTTCGACAGATTGGCAGAGGGTGGCGGCGCGTATTCTGACGCGGAAGGTGCAGATCTACCTTATAGACGAGGCGAGCCGTATGACCTTTACGCGGCTTTTTATATCCATTGCAGATGCAATAGCCAAGGGAAACGCCAAGGGCGACATACGCGGCTTTTCCGTAATCGGCGACGAGAACCAGGCAATTGGTCTTGACGAAGAGGAGCGTAGATTCCTCCTCTTAAGCTCTATTAGGGAAATAGCTGAAAGGGGTAGCGACCGTGTTTACGTAGTTCCTCTCAATGTGAGCTGGCGCCTGCCAGAAGATACGGCGAAGCCGATTAAAGTTGGCTTTTACAACGGCGACCTCATAGGAAAGGGAACTCCCTTCATTGTTAATCTAGACGAAGCGGTATTACGAATGTTGATGCGTGAAAAACTTTGTCAGAAATATTCAAAATATATTTACGATATTCTACAAGTTGCGTCAAGATATCCGTTAGTTCATATTGAGCTTAGTGAACACTTTCGGACAGGCGAAAAGTTCGACGAAAAACGCGCCGAGCTCGGCTGGTGCCTGGCGTATGTGCTTTCAAATTTAGTGGGTAGTAGGCAAGTCTCTGTGGTTGTGCCCTACACGCAAATGGCCTTTGCGATCCGTATACTAAGCTCTGCGATCCGTATGCCGAGACCTCCTCAGAATGTTAGGGTAGCGACTATCGCTAGCTACTTGGGTCGGGAAGACGACATTATTATATCCATTTTTGGCAAAGAGCAAGTCTCGCAGTGTAATACATACTACCTCACAGATCCATATGCCTTCAACGTACAACTAAGTAGACAACGAAATGCGCTATTTACAATAGGCTCCGCAGATATATTAAAAATGTCCGCAGAATATTGTATAAAAATTTCAGAGAGAAAGCCTAGAAAGAAGATATTGTCTTCAGGCTGGGAAAAGCTGGCAAGGACCTTAAAAGTGATACAGACGATAGAGAGTTCAGTTACCGTCGACAGGGCGTAAGCACTAGATTCTGCATGTCTTTTCTCATATTACGCCTGACAACCTCCCAACCGTCTAGCAGGCCTAGGAGCTCGTCCACAGTGTAGCTTATTGCTCCTCTGTGGTTTACGGCGTATGTCTCTAGGACCAGGTATTTTCTGATAATTCTTGCCGCCTCCTTAAGGGCGCTGGGCCAGTGGCTTTTGCTTTCTAGGAACATGAACACATGTGTGTAGAGGATTACGTCGAAGGCTTTGTCTCTGAAGGGGAGGTGTGTGGGGTACGCCACCACGTCTGGTTTCGTGTCGGGTATTGCGTCCATCCTAACGGCGTATGCCCCTAGCGACTCCAGATATTTTGAGTTTCTCCAGTTGCTACACCCGAAGTCCAGAACGCGCCGACTCCTCACGTCAGCTACGCCTAATAATAGCTTGACGCCTGTGCTTCTAGGGCTCCTCTTCACTATGGGGCAACGGGCGCAGTAGTGATCGCGGAGTATCTTAATCCTCATAGATCCTCACCACGGCTTGGAACTGCGTGTTGCCGAGCCTTTTCACTACCTTTGGGACTCCCCACCTCGACGCTATTGAGATGAACTCCCTAAAGGCTATATATCTGCCGCTTCCCGCGTTGTAGGTTGAGAACACTGTCTCCCGCCGCGTCACGCGTCTTATCTCCTCCACGGCCTCGTGGGGGCGGGCTAAGAAGTTGAGAACGTTCCAGAACACCGCCACGTCTATAGATTTGGTACGGAGCGGCAACATGTGGGCGTCGGCAACAACCTTGTCTATCAAGAGGCCGTTGCCTCTGCTCTTGAGCACCTTCACGTCTACGTCAAGGAGCACCGCATATTTGGCGCCCCATCTAAGCGAGGCTGCCCCCTTAGTGCCGAAGCCGCTGCCGACGTCTGCGACCACGGCGTCTTTGAAATCGGCGTGGGCGAGGAGCGCCGGTATGGAGTAGCGCGCCGCGTGCGACCTCACAACCCTCACCGCACGAGACGGGAGGCCGGGAAGCACGAGGCCTCTTTTGACGAACTTTCTGGCCTCTTCCCAGAGCAGATCCGCCGGGACGCTCCTCCCCACGCCCCACCTCGCCAGCAGTTCGTTGAACGACACAGCGTTGTGCACCTCAAGGAGGTTGGGAAAGAGGAGCCTCAACAAGACAATCGCATCTACAGCGGCGGCTTCCGGCAACCCGGCGCATGTGGCGAAGGATGCAACGTCCCGCGCCCCGCAGAAGCCGAGCGAGTCAACGACCTTCTTGGCCGCGCGGAAGAGCGGATATCTCAACAGCTTGCCAACATCGACATGGACGCGGCTTTCCGCGACGCGCACTAGGCCGTAGTCCTCATATCTGGCTAGGGGAGGCATACGCCTTCTATCTACAGCGCACGGGATCTGCCCCCTTCTGAGATTTCCCAGTTGCGCCTCCACCACAGCCACCCTGTCGCCAACCCAGTAGTTGGCGGCCAGCTTCCCGTCTCCACAACAGAACTTGCGCAACTCGCCGCAGTCGGCCTCTGCGCGGTTCGTCAAAAGAGGAAGTAGAATGAGTCGAAGTGCTCCCACTAACAATTTTATATCCTCACCCAAAATCTTAGATATCGCGGGAAAATCTCGGAGTGAAGTATATTTATCCTGGTTGATATTAATCCATGGCATTTCAATTGACGCACGACGCATTTAGGGTTTTTGATGAGGCGGCTTTAAAGTTTAGAACGTTTGTACTCGCGTTTTCAGGTGGCAAGGACTCCACGGCGGTGGCTATCCTGCTGTATAGATGGCTGGCCGAGAAGGCCAGGAAGGGCGAGAGGCTCCCCAACGTGGTTCTGCTACACAACGATACGTTGAGCGAGATACCGGAGATGGAGGAGTGGGTTGAGTACTTCGTGGGTCAGTTCAAGGAGCGGGTGAGGAAGCTTGGCGTCAGGCTCCGCGTGGTCTTCGCTAGGCCTAGGG
>WYEB01000541.1_pt1 | contig 13342 bp, 14 predicted proteins | sample 6343061 | NCBI WGS metagenome assembly WYEB01 (sample SAMN13812332, study PRJNA600296) | hot springs metagenome | biome: ENVO:00000051; feature: ENVO:00002007; isolation source: sediment sample from Evening Primrose shelf | place: USA: Yellowstone National Park, Evening Primrose Hot Spring ... | reverse complement strand
GCTGAAAGGCTACAGGGCCATTGCCCCCGAAGACCTGTGGAGCATCGAAGCCCTGCCCAAGGAGTACCACAAGTGGAGGGTACGGAGAGCCCAACACCTCATCCAACACCTCACACGCTCACTACGATTACTACGACAAGCACCCAAACCATTCAGGAAAGTATTGCTAATTGAAGCATGGCTCCACCTAGCCAACCCATGGCTACTAGCGGTAGCCACAATCCTGCTCCTCGCCGGCGTCGTAAGTGGATCACTCCTTGCACTTGCCCTACTCACACTCGGCGCCCTGCTCCTCGCCTACAAACCATACAGGACATGGGTCACAATGCAACTCTACCTCATGGTCGCCGCAGTCAGGAACCTCAAAACGAAGGACATAGCGTGGGAGAAAGAGGCGAAGTAACACGAAGATAATCCTCGTTTCGCCCAGCTACCACCCTCACATAGGCGGAGTCGAGTACGTCGTCAAGTCCATCGCTGAGAGGCTCGCCAAGGCTCATGAGGTGACTGTTCTCGCGGGCGAGCCTGACGCGGAGAAACCTCGCGAGGAGGAAATCAACGGAGTGAGGTTTGTGAGGTGGCCCACCTGGAGCCCCGGTGGCGCCTACCACGCGCCCAGGAGGCAGCGCGAGCTCCAGAAGTTGCTGAAGGAGCTGGCGAGTAGCGCGGACGTGGTCCACGCCCACAGTGCGCACACCGTACTCACCGTGATCTCCGCGCTATACGCGAAAAAGGCGGCGCCAGACACAAAGCTCGTCGTCACCCTGCATTACCACGGCACCGGTCACACCGCAGTCCGAAAACTCCTGTGGATACCCTGGAGGAGAGTTGTCACGGAATTCGTGGAAGCCGCGGACAAGGTGCACGCCGTAAGCTTCAAAGAAGCGGAGCTCGTGCAAAGCCACTACCCTAGCGGAGCTGGAAAGCTTGTTGTGATCCCCCACGGCGTAGAAGAGGATGTGGTGGAGCGTAGGTGGAAAGGCCAGGAAAGCGACTACATGATGTACGCCGGGAGAATAGAGAGGTACAAGAGGCTGGAGCTCGCCGTAGAGCTTGCTAAAAAAATGGGGCTAAAGTTGCTGATCATCGGCGAAGGCCCCCACAAGGAGAAGCTGAGGAAGTACGCCGAGAGATACGGGAACACAGAGCTCCTGTCACCGCAGCCCAGGCATAAGTACCTCGACCTCCTCGCCCAAGCAAGGTACGCGGTAAACCCCAGCGCACACGAAGCATTCAGCATCTTCACAGCGGAGGCGCTGGTTATGGGCGTGCCGACGATTGCCTCAGCAACGATAAAAGAGACACTAGTAGCACTAGGGGAAGAGATCGGGAACGGGCTCTGGCTACTAAAAGAAGCAAAAATCTCGACGTGGAACGAAACAGTCGCGCAGTACGTGGACAAACTCTACAGGAAGTAGTCGATGAGACGCGGAACCCGGAAGCAAGGGCCAATGCTCCCAAATCCGAGGTGCATTCTTCGAGAACGTGGCAGCCTCCTTCAACCTCCTCGAGTCACGCGTTTCTATATGGAGCATTACACAAAGCTTCATGTAAGAAATCTCGAATTTAACAATGCCATTTGTTAATTTTTTCAATATTATTATAGATATGATGCAAAAATATGCAGACCTATTCGCAATGATAATTTTTGTTCTTGCTATAGAATTTTCTAACTTGATTATTTTGCTTACAAGAAGGATGAAACAAATTAAGGATTACCCTCGTATTATTAAAGGCCGTGCCAAATTGCATGAAATTGCAATTTTTCCTGTGTTTCTAGTTCTTAGTTTTATGCTGATCCTGATAAAACATTTCATATTATTAGCTTCCTATGGCATATCAATAACTTTCGTGGGTTTTGAGCCTTTATTATCATTTATTGTTATTGTGTTAATTGTGAACTTAATACTATTAGCTCTTAAAAGCGAAGTAAAAGTAAATATAATATTATTTCTTTCAATAATCTTTGGTATAGCATATGTTCTCAATGTTGATCCATTCTCGCAAAGATTCTTGATAGATAGAGTCATTGCTGCAACCTACGTAGTGGAAAAAGGTATATACCCGCCAGGTCTTCTTGATAATGCATATAATCCGCTCCCTTTTGATGTGGCTATTTATAGTTTTCTCGCATTGATCTTCGGAATAGAACCGGTGAGAACTTTAGTATTTCTAATATATCCAACGCTTAGCTTGACCGTTACATATGCTGTAGCATGGCTATTAATGGTACGATCCTTTAGAGGGGTTGAGGAGGAAAGAGGTGAAGGAGATCGTGTTCGCCTCGTCCAGTAGCGTATACGGTGAACCCGAGGAGATACCTGTCGGCGAGGACGCGCCCGTGAAGCCTGTCTCGGTGTACGGCGCGAGCAAGGCGGCATGCGAGAACCTAATACACGCCTACACCAAACTCTACGGGATAAGGGCGGTCGTGCTCAGGTACGCCAACGTCGTTGGGCCAAGGCTCAGGCACGGCGTGACATGGGACTTTATAAACAAGCTACTGAAGAACCCAACAGAGCTAGAGATCCTGGGAGACGGAAAGCAGACCAGGAGCTACGTATACATAGACGACGCAATAGAAGCAACGATAACTGCGTGGAGAAAAACGGAGTCAAGCTACGAGGTATACAACATAGCCTCAGGTGACTGGATAACAGTGGACGAGGTAGCAGAAGAAGTAATCAAAGCACTGAGCCTAAACAACGTGAAGAAAAAATACAAACCAGCGCTCCACGGAATTGGGTGGCCAGGAGACGTAAAGAGAATAGCCCTAAAAATAGACAAGATAAAGAAACTGGGATCCAAACCAGCAATGAACTCGAGAGAAGCAGTAAGAACAACAGCAAAGAGATTGTTAGAAGAGAAATTCAAAGAAGTTAAGACTCCAAACTTCAGAGCACAATAGCACAATTATGGTTATAAAGAAAATATCTAAGCATAAATAACACCGGTATGACCATTAACTTCAAGCGAAGAAATGGAGAACCTAAGAGCATGAGCAAAGCTCTTCACAAAAGATTTAATCATAGCAGGAAAAGTACAGATAAAAAAATGAGCGAGGTCGGAGCAAAAGTACCTAAGCATGCTGTATTGGTGAGGTGGTAGAAGTATGAGGATAGCATTGATTAGGAGGGAGTTCATAACCCATTTGGATGGCGTCAACAGGTTTATTGCTCTCTTAGGAGAGGGCTTAAGGATACTTGGTCACGAAGTCGAGATTATTAGCTGGTGTTACAGGGGAGTTGATAGGGAGAGGTTAGAGAAGTGGTTCAAGGAGATTCACGGACTAGACATTTCGATACCCATTCACGTGCTTCGTAAAGAACCTTGTGAGGGAGATTCCTGGGTTAGGATAGCTATTGACTGGCTCTTCAAGGGATCGAGAATAATTAAGAACAATGATTTTGATGTTGCGTTGGTGAATGGAGTTATTCCTCTTAGGTTTAAACCCAAAATAGCAATAAATCATGGAATAACACTTGAACCAACGAAGCTTTACTTATTAGCTGCAAAAGAACTTTACAAGCACTACGACAAAGTTATTTGCGTAAGCTATAAGTGCAGGGAAGATTTTAGAAATTTTCTCGGTATAAATTGCGAGGTCATTCCTTTGCCCATGAAGCTTGACTTTTACAGGCCCAGTAACATCGACGAAAGAGAGGATCTAGTAGTTCACATCGGTACAAGACCTGTTAAAAACCCCCACATAAGTATTGAAGCCATAAAGACACTGAGAGTGAAGGGCAACAATGTTAAGTTAATAGTTATTGGATCTCCACTAGATGCGCCAAAAATTGAAGGCATCGAATATCAATATGGCTTGACAGAAAATCAAAAGAACGAGCTTCTATGCAAGGCCAAAGCATTAATCCTTCCATCAAGTTATGAAGCTTTCTCATATGCTGTTTTAGAGGCTATGGCCTGTGGAACCCCAGTAGTAGTCTCAAATGCTGTACCAGAAGAGGTTGTCATCAACAACTTCAACGGCATCAGGGTGGATAGTTTTAACCCTGAGGACTATTCAAATGCTATGGAAAAGCTGTTAACAGACGAAGAGATGTGGCTAAAACTGTCCAAAAATGGTCTCGAATTTGTTAAGCAGTTTAACTATATAGAAATAGCCAAAAAGTATGCTAATCTTGTTAGTAAACATTTATGAACACAAGGGAAGCTTTACTAAGTGTTAAAGAGATTATTGAGAGATTTGGCGATTCGAAGGCTGTTCACAGCTATTATGTTGAGTTTAGCAGGAGGTTAGAAGTTCTGAAACTTATTGAAGAGTACTGTAAGCAGGGCTCAACGGTCTTAGATCTCGGTGCACAACCGTTCATAATCTCCTGTGCTCTCAGGAAGCGAGGGTACAATGTTGTCGCTTTCGATATCAATCCCGGGGCATATATGAGGATTGCCGAGGCATGTGATGTCGATGTTGTTAGGTGCGATCTTGAGAGAGATGAGCTAGGCGTTGACAACGCTGACTGCGCCGTGTTTACAGAGGTCTTGGAGCACCTACACTACTACTACGTGCCTCTAGTCCTGAGCAAGATAAGCAGGGCTTTGAAGCCTGGAGGGATACTAATACTAACAACTCCGAACATAGCATCTCTATTCAGAAGACTAAGACTATTACTAGGTGAACAGCCCATATACCGGTACCACGTAAGGGAGTACACAATGAGGGAAGTGGTATCACTACTTAGAGAAGCAGAATTCGAGGTGATAAAGGCTTATTACTCGACGGTAAACGACTTAACATTAATTGATGCCGATCCAGAGGAGTACCTAGGGATCTCAAGCTTCAAAGACCTGGTGAGAATTGCTTTAAAGAAGCATACAAAACTAAACACCTTAAGGCTCTTAGCTACCACCATAGTAAAGCTAAGACCAGGTCTAAGACAATTGATCGTTGTCGTAGCGATGAAAGCACGAGAACCAACAACACAAATACAAGAAAGATGGGGATGAAAGTATCAATTGTGATTCCAAGCAAGGGATGTGTATACCTTAAGTACTTGCTTAGTGGCCTCAGGAACCAATCATACAAATCCTTCGAGGTCATTATTATCCTCAAAGATTGTGATCTTCGGCTAGTGGAAGATTTATGCCACAATTACTCCCATAATTGTACTATTATTGAGCAAAAAGAGGGCTACTTCACTCGTGCCCTCAACTTGGGAAAAAAGGAAGCGAAAGGAGACATAACAATATTTACTGACGACGATGTCATACCTCCGAAGAAGTGGATAGAGAGATACATTATACTACATTCTCTCTACAAGCACGTAGCTGGAGTGTGCAGTAGGGATATCTACATAGATTTACAAACTGTGAGACTCATACCTATACCTGATGACAGGCCTGTAACAAGGCTTTACAGATTGCTTATTAGGTCTTGGCATGAGCCACCTCTTCCAATAATGAGGAAGTATAGGCTAGGAGTGTACATAACGCGAAAGCTGAACATCGCTCACGGCTTCCACATACCAAACAGAACTTGCTACTCTCTACCATTTAGAGGAGCCAACATGAGCTTCAAAACAAGTGACATACATGATACTTGGTTCCCAGAACATGAGCTATTGAAGAGAGCACCAGGAAACGAACAATACTTCGCTCTGCAACTCATCCTTAAAGGCTTGGACATCATATATACACCAAGCAACCCAGTTCTTCACATCGAAAGAAGCGAAAGCCTATCAAGGACAAGACATAGAGAGGAACTTAAGACAGAAATAGAGATAATGAAAGTTTTCTATAAGGAACTACTACAGAGGCACGGCGTAACGGTTTGAGGGTAGCGCTGGTATCCTCGGGTCTCGTACCTGTACTACCAGTTAAAGGCGGCGCTGTAGAGGAGCACGTCTATCAGCTCTCAAGGCACCTAATAATACAAGGTATTTCGGGCTGTCCTAGTCCTCAAAATCTAGATTATAAACTTATCTGCGTGTATCCTATAGATAGTACATGGAAATCTCAAAGAACAACTAACAACTTCAATAATAAGAAAGAAACAATTAAGTTTTTAATATAAAATGATAACCGATAGGAAAGAATAATGAATGTGGGACTTATACATCCCTATTACTTACCTGTTCTTGGTGGTGTGGAGAAAAATCTATACGAGATAGCATTATTTTTATCAGAAATGGGTCATAATGTCACAATAATTACAAATCAAATAAATGAAATTACGATTAACACACTAGGATCTGAAGACGTAAAGCCAGTACCAAATTTACCCCTAGTAGAGAAAGAGACCATCAACATTACAATAATTCGTTATAACCTGCCTTTTATCTTACCATATTTTTCGTTTATAAAGAAATTTATCAGACAACCTATCCCTTATTCATTTTATGCCTCTAAAATAATATCGAAAATCGCTAAGCTCCGAAATATAGAGGTTTTATATGCAGCAGAACCACCATCTTATATTGCTCTTTACCTAACAAGATATTTACCAAATTCAAAATATTTGATTGACACCAGAAAGATTGCAGGTATACGATCTAACACGTACATAACTGGGTACCTAAGGAGAAAAATTGCCCAAGAAATTTACAAATCATTTGATGCTGTTGTGATCTCAAATATAAATACTCTCTTGTATGAGCATATAAAAACAATTTCTCCTAGGAATACTTTATTTATTCCCAACTGGGTTGATACTGAACGTTTCAAACCATATAATAAGTATGAGGCGCAACGTATCCTTGGCATAGATGGATACGATAAAGTATTGCTTTCTGTAAGTAGATTTGTATCTGAAAAAGGAACCATGCGCGTAGTCAAGGCTTTTGAAAAAGCCTTAAAGTTAGCCAGCAACAAGAAAATTCTGTTGGTACTTGTGGGTAAAGGTCCATTGGAAAATCAAATAAGAGCCTATATTATTAGTAAAGGTCTCAATAACCATATAAAACTTATGAGTCCATTTTTATATACGGATCCTCGGTATCCACTACTTTATTCATCTTGCGATATTTTTATTCATCTTCCATTTCATCACGGCCTTAGCAATGTTGTAACAGAAGCTATGGCTGCAGGGGTACCACAAATTATACACTCGGATGTACCAGGTATTCCTAGTGTTGTTGCAAGGTATTTGCGTAAAGTGAGTTTCTCTATTAGTGAAATAGCTGAAGCTATTGTTGAGAGTATTGAATGCTATGATACTAAAAAAGGCTTTGAAGTACGAAATATAGTAGAGAAATACTTTGCAAAGAAGAAACTGCTTCCTTTATTTACAAAAATATTGCTTGGATACTAAAATTAATTATATTTACTAGAATTCATAACCAAAATGCCCTTTCTATTAGTTTTAGGTAAAATAGATTTAATTAATAGGATTATACATACGCAAAAGTTGGTTAATATCTTATCAAAGATTTATCCGAACCTTATCGTTCTTGTGGAGGATATTAGTCCTGCTTGGAAGAGCTATTTTTATGAGCAAGTCATTAAATATTCGCAAACTAGCTGCATCTATATAGAGATGAATAAATCCTTTTTACAAAAAATTCGTTTATCACTAATCCGTGATGTTTTCACTTCATTAGTTATTGCAATTACACTTAAAAAAATTGTTAGAAGTCGTTTAAATAATGATAGAATTATATTCGTTAAGGGATTCAATGCTCCTTTGGTTCTATTACTTAAGTTACTTGGATACAGAGTTGTACAGTTTGCTGGAGGTTTTGGATCTGTTATACTAAAAGGTGCAAGAAAATATTGGTTATTACTTAAAGAACTCCTCCTGCTTAAAATAATTGACTTGCTTATCTTAGAAACTTCAATTGCTTCTACTTACTATACCTTTCTTCAGAGATTTAAACAAAAGATTTTTCCTTATGGAGCCCTTTATGTCGATGATGAATTCAAAGTTATAAAGCCGCTCGAAAAACGTGAACCAATTATCGGCTATGTTGGTGCACTAACCTATCAAAAAGGAGTTATACAGTTGCTTTTGGCTATGAATATTTTAAAAAGCAATAATGTAAGGTTATTAATTATTGGCGATGGACCCTTGATGAACCAGCTTAGCATAATGGTCAAGAAACTTTCTTTAGAGGATAAGGTTCTCTTTCTTGGTGCTATATCTCATCGTGATCTACCTTATTACCTTAATGAAATAAAGCTCTTGGTCTTGCCTAGTTTGCATGGCGAAGGATTGCCTAATGTAATTATTGAAGCAATGGCCTGTGGAACACCTGTGTTGGCTACTCCTGTAGGAGGTATACCTGATGTTATAAAGGATAATAAGACAGGTTTTATTTTAACTTCCGCAGAACCTTCCAAAATAGCTACAAAAATTAATGAAGTATTAGCTAAAGATCTTAAAGAGTTGCAAAAAATAGTTAATAACGCTTTAAATTACATTGACAGAAATTATAGATTACAAGCTGCAATTAAGAGATATAAATTAATTTCAAAATATCTAAAGGTATTATGATGAAAAATAGTGATTTGATGCAGTACCCTAATAATTGATTTAACGTTTTCCGTAGCGCGCGCTAACCTGAAACTTAATGGCCTAAAAAATGTCTTAGTGGTGAATAAGGCGGCTTGGGATAAGCGAGAAAAACTGCTGATCAATATTCCGAAGGGATTCTACGGGTATGCTTCAGTCTACAAAAGGTACTTTTCCCAGACAATTAAAATGATGGTCGAGGTTTTCCCTCTAGACGATATACTTAGGGGCTTATCATGCAACATAAAGCTAATAAAGATTGATATAGAGGGTGCTGAGTATAGGGTCATTAAAGGAATGGGGAAGAGTCTACTTGATACTAACCTTGATACTAACTAACTATGTATGTAGTAATATCACCTCATTATGAGGAGGACTCCTTAAGCTGGCGTAAAATCCTAGACTTCAACTCAGAAAGGGTTCTCAATCGAGTGGCGACAGGGTTATATGATTTGTCGGAAAAAGACCCTACTATCGGTTTGAAATTATGTTTTTGAATAAGTCTTTGTTTTTAATAACAGCATTAATAATGAGCTTTTTGGAAAGTTTACTCAGTATATGTATATATAATTTTGCCCTTATTTTACTCTTCCTATTTTTCTTTTCTTTATGTTCTTCCGTCATGTTAACGGAGAAGAAATTACATGGAGGAATTATGACGTTCACTACAATTGTGTTGGCGCTTCTATTATACCCAACTTCATACCATATAGCTCTAGGCCCTACCCCCACCCTTGTATGGGATGGAAAAGATATGGAGAACGTTGCCTTGAAGATCATCGAAACTGGGCATGTGCCTTTCGCCGCCGCTGGCAACCCACAGTTCCGCGAGAACTACGTACTTTATCCTATATCTTTCATTTTACTCGCTATATTATCGGAAGTTAGTTCACTAAATACATATCTTCTCATGTTCCTTCCAATAATAACCTTAGCTTATAGCCTTGTTATCATTATTGTCACGTATGAAATAGCACGCACGTTACCATCTCACTCCAGCGGATTCATATTGGTATTCTTAACTATGAACTTTATTTGTATCACAATGCTAGGTCGCTTTACGTATTCATTTATCTCAAGAGCGTTTATTATTATGTTCTTATACGTAATTTTGACAAAGTCTCGCTCGTTATCCACATCTGTTTTATTGGTACTGTTAGCAATAGCAATACCTCTTTCCCATTCTTCTGAATCAATATCTTTGTTGGTTGCACTACTGCTACTAACCATAGGATATGGAGTTATTTCCAGCAGTGAGAATGAAAAAGGATTTTGGCGATTGGGAGTTGTTTCACTTATTTATGTAATAGTGTTTCTTGCACATAACTTTTTCCAAGCAGAGCTCTTCGCTGAAAGTTTTATCGAAATGCTTAAGAAAACTCTAACTTACTTTATATCGGCAAGGCCGGAAGAATCTTTAGCAAGGTTTACTCCGTATGATTTTACTCTTGTTGAGCTAGGTTTAATTCTCACTGGAATCATATCGTTTATGCTTATAGTTTCAGTTTATTTCTTTATTGGACTAAACTTTTTAATCAAAAAATGGAGTGTAAGCATGGGTTTCCTTCCGTATATTTTTAGCATAGTTGGTTTAGGGCTGGTAAATATTGTAATGTTCTTTAAAATGCCATTCAAATCTGATATTTTTTGGCGTTTTGTATACGTTTCCATTATTTTATTGGCTATGTTCATCAGAGAAGTTGAACATAGCTTAGGTAAGTTGCATACTAGTACGTATGTATTTACAAGATTGTTAAAAAACAAGATGATCACGGTGTTGCTTCTAACATTATTTATAAACTCTATGTTTATATATGACAGATACCAACACATAGGTTCAGAAGTTAACATCTATGTCGAAACTATTCATAAGAGAATAGATTTAAGTGGAATAATTAATAGGATCGACTTAAATTCACCGAATAGCATCATATTTATGGATTCTCCTCAATTGCCATATTATGCACTACGCGATTATGTTGTCACCAGAATACCTATAAAATTTTACCAAATCTACATATATGCTCCTGAAACTCCAGTTTATAACCATACTCTTCTAAATGGATTATACCAGCCTAGGTTCATATTGTTGAGTCAGAACACCCGAAACGTTACATTGAAAGAAGGCGCTCTACTTTTCGGGTCTTTAAATGATGTAATGCGTGCTGATTATTTGATATGTTGCATAACCTTAATTTACAATGATGGCGAGTTGTTTATAGCGCGCGTATGGCGTTAGCACGCGCTCGAGGAGGTGCCTAGGGGAGTTTCGTCATCTTCCCGGGCGCGGACGTCTCCGGCAAGACGACGGTCGCCCGTCTTCTAGCCCCCTCCTCTCGCTCCGCGGCCCCACCTGCACCCGCTGGCTGAGGGGCTCTTACCTACTGGCTTCGCTTCTCGCCCGCTCCTTCTCGCGCTTTAAACTTTAACCTCTTCCGCGGCGGTTGCAACTCCTACTACGGCGTCTGCGTCCCGGGGAGGCTCAGGGGCGTTTGGGTTCTTTGCGCCTTCCTCGTGTGCGATAGGGGCTCCCTTGACTTCCTCGTGTGGCTCGTGTCCACGCTCGGCTCCGCCTCGCTCCTCCGCGGCGTCTGCGGCGGGTTCCTGCTTAGGCTGGTCCGCCGGGAGGGCCTCGTGTACCTCTACGCGGACCTGCGCGCGCTTGCGGGGAGGGCGGACGTGTCCCTCCATTTCCTCGCGCGCGAGCTCGCCGCCTACAATGCGCTGGCTGGGTGCGTGGCGCGGTGCAGCATCGACACGGGCGCTAACGGTCCGCTGGACGTCGCAAGGGGTGTTCTGGAGTGCCTGAGTCGGAGTCGCTGAAGTTGCTGAGGGTGCTCGGAGGCTCGTACAGGCCCGGCAGCGCCATCGAAGCCGCGCGGCTGGCCGAGAGGACCCGCTTGAACAAGCTCTACCTGGCCTTCCTCAGGGCGCTGGGGGTCCAAAGGAAGAGCTGGCGCGGGAGGAGGCCCGGTATCGCTGGTTCCTGAGGAACGCGGTCGAGGTTGTTAATGCTTTGCGGGGGCTCGAGTACGCGCTATACAAGTTCAGGAGGCCGGTGGAGCACGTCTCTGTGGACCTGGACATCCTAGTCGGGAGGGGCTGTGTGGCGGGGGATGTGCGCGCGTTGCGTGATCGGGGCTTCCGGATCGCCGTGGCCGAGCCGTATACGCTTACGATGGAGAGGAGGGGTTTTATCGTGGACTTGTACACGGAGCCCGCGTTTGCTTGGGTTGTGTACATGGATGGTGGGAGGTTGCTCCGCGAGTGCTCAGAGGACGTGGAGCTGGCGGGCGTGCCGGCTCGCGGCTTGTCGGGGGGGGCGGAGGTTGCGGTTGCGGCGGCTCACGCGGTGTACAAGGAGCACTTGGTACTGCTTATGGATTGTCTGGTGGCTTGGAGCTGGCTGGACGGCGAGGCTTGGAGCGTAGCTGTGGAGAGTGGTGTAGAGGCTGGGCTGGTGGAGATGTTTAGGGTGTGTAGCTTGGTGAGGGGCGGGCTTGCTGAGGCTCCTTTTAGGCTGGAGCCTTATGTGCTGGCTGGGCTTTATGTGGGGAAAGTGGTGCGTGATCCTGTTTTTCGTGCAACGTTGCCTAACGTGGTGAAGTATCTGGTGTCGCGGAGGGACGCGGGGGCGAGGGTGCTTGCTAGGATTATGAGGAAGAGCTACTAGTCTTTGCGTGGAGGGGTTATGGAGAGGCTGGGAGGGCAAGATGGTGAGGCAGGTAGGTAGTCTTATTATCTGCAGTAGCGGCTTTTGGTGTTTCATTTATTTTGTTTTTCTTCTGTTTTCCTTGTTGGGGCGCATTTTTTTCTTCAGGGTAAAGTTGCCTGAGGACTGTGCGAGATATGTTGCTGGAAAAGGTTAAGGGGGGCGTTTAAATGTGAATGTGGGTGGTAGATTGTGATAAGGCGTTTTCTTTGTCGGGACGGTTATCTTCCTGGTTTCCTGTATAGGATGGTGTCTAGGTGTCTGCCTATTGTGAGTGTTGAGGGTATGATTGTGAGGGATGGGAGGGAGTTGTTGCTTCGGCGCCGGTTTAGCCCTGCTCGTGGCGAGTGGTGGTTTCCGGGTGGGCGTGTGAGGTGGGGTGAGGGGTTTTTGGATGCTTTGCGTCGGGAGGTGTTGGAGGAGACTGGGCTTGGGGTTAGGGGTTGCAGGTTTGTTGGGGTTTATTCTAGGGTTTTTCCTGAGAGGCACGATGTGTCGGTTGTGTATCTTTGTGGGGGGGTGGGGGAGGTTAGGCTGAACGAGGAGCACTCTGAGTATGGGTTTTTTGATGTTTTGCCTGGGGGTCTTCACCGGTACCTTTTGGAGGTTATAAGGGGCTCTGGCTGGGGGCCGGGCGGTGGGGTGGGGGTGTAGCTCTTTTTAGTGGTTGTGTGTTTTTAGTGTTTTTGTTGCTTCTTCTAGTTCTTTTAGTGTGTTTACTGGTAGCCATGCGTCCCGTGGGACTATGAATGCGTGTAGCTTTGCTTTTTCTGCTAGCCTTGGTAGGAGTACGTTTTCGAACTCTATTAGCTCTTCGGTGTTCATGTCTACTGTTTCTTGTAGGAGTCTTAGTGCCTGTGGCTCGAATATGTATAGGCCTGTGCTCGCGTGTATCGGTAATATTGGCTTCTCCTTGAAGCTCGTAGCCAAGCTCAGAGAGTCTATCTCCACGTAGCCGTAGGGCAGCTGTAGGCCAGCCGTTACTGCTACGCTTCCCCACACCCCTAGCCTGTTTACTGCCTCGAGGTGGCTTGAGAGGAACCTTAGTGGCAGAGACTCGTCTAGGAACAAGTCGTCTGGGAACACGATGAATACCCTCCTGCTTGGATCTAGTGTGCCTGTCTCCAGTGCGTGCCTCAGCGCCTTGCCCTTCCCGACCC
>WYEB01000540.1_pt1 | contig 13355 bp, 11 predicted proteins | sample 6343061 | NCBI WGS metagenome assembly WYEB01 (sample SAMN13812332, study PRJNA600296) | hot springs metagenome | biome: ENVO:00000051; feature: ENVO:00002007; isolation source: sediment sample from Evening Primrose shelf | place: USA: Yellowstone National Park, Evening Primrose Hot Spring ... | reverse complement strand
AGTATAAAAATGATCATATGAAGATATGGTTTAAAAACGAAAACCATATAACATGGCTAAACGACAAACCATTTGTAACAAGCCCAGACCTGATATCACTAATGGATCCAAACGGAAACCCGATAACAAACAATGCATTAGCCAAAGACTTGAAAGTTTATGTAATAGGATTCAAAGCGCACAACATATTTAGAACAGAAAAAGGACTAGAAATATTAGGACCAAAACACTTCGGATTCAACATTGAATACACACCAATTGAAAACGCGATAGAAAAAATCAAAAGTTATAAACAAGGATAGAATTTAGCACACAGGATATGTTGAGGAGTGCTATAAATTTTGCTGAAGATGCCTACAGGAGTCTGAAGAGACTTGTAAAATAAGCTTTTAAAAGATCTGGATCTAAATGTTTGTAAAGATGAAGAGGAAATATTTAATATAAATAGAACGATTCTCTATCTGTTGCAACTAACATCCGAGAAAGCTATTAAGGTTTATTTCTTCATATCTCTTAGATCTTGGATAAATTTTTATGATATTAGTAATTGAAGAATAGATAGAACTAAACGTGATATAGACGATCTGCACGAAGTATTAAATAGCTAAATAATATGTTAGAACTTAAAAAACAGGTAGATATCAATGGATTATAAGAGCTTATATTACTTATCTAAGAGATTCTAAGATGATCGGATTCGAAATAGTAATAACTCCAGATGAGATTCATGGAATATTAGCATCAAAAAGGTCTAGATTAACATGGATAGCTCCAAGCTATAAAATAGAACATCCAGCCAAATATAATAGTCGCGAGTTTATTGTTCTACCATAAGTCACTATAAGACATCCATCATGGAAAGATGCGAGACTTTACACATTAGATGCTGGAAGAATCATTAGAAAGACTTTATCAGAAAAACATGTGAAAATGAGAAGATAAAATGTCTACATATCTTTATAAGAAGTTTAAAAGATATCAAGTCTCATATATAGTGAATCAAGAGGCTAAGCTTAAGCTCGCAAGATCTGTCGATGTATAACAGAAATATTTTTATTCAGAAGAATCTGGAATAAAGCTTTGAAGATAAAAATTTTATCAGCTTTTTTATTAAAACCCCCGAGCCCTAATCTAAGAAGCTTGTTTTAATCTGTATTGAAATGATCTTATGTAGTTCCGTCTCGGAGGGCTCTCAGAGAGATATAATTATTTTGGAGGCCATATTCTGTCAAAATATATGTTTTTAGATTTTACTGAGAGAGGCACTCCAAAGACGTAGTCTGCATCTATAAGTCCTAATTCTTGTGCTGCTACACCAACGCTGAACATGATCCTATTGTCAACATTCAGCATAGAAGCGATTTCTACGGCTGATCCTAAGGCTATACCCAGATTGATCAAGCTCATTACGATATCTACATCTAGACTCCATTTCTCAGGTTTGACAAGACCTGTCTTAGCAATTTTACATCCGATAAGTATTACAACATCGCTCTCCATTACATTATTTGCATCTCGAATGAAGTAATCACCATAGATCTTTGAAAGCTCTTTCATCTTGCTCGCCAAAGCCTCAAGATCTTTTTTCTCACTCAAAATCTTGACCACAATATTTCCAATACCACGTGCTTTTGGCGCAGTTATGGCAGAAATAGTCATAAGCTTTGCTACATAAATTATCATATCTCTGATCTCTTCAGCCATTTTATAAACACCTAGTCGTAATAAGACTACAGAAAATATATGAGAAGTTCTATAAAACATTACGAGATAAAATACTATAGAGATGATTCTGACACCGCCAGATCATACAGATCTAGAAGATCCATATAGAAGATCTATAGTATACCCATCAATAACATTAGAATCGAGGTTGAGATGAAGTGAAGAACATCTTTATCGCGAGTAGAGATAAAACCGTTCTATGGAGGAGATTAAAATGGTTTCTTAAATATTCTGACAACAAAATCATGTTATCTACGGATAAGAAAGAGACCTAAGTATTAAATATAAATAAAACATTTAGTTTCAAAAACTACTAAGAGGGTTGAATATGAAGAGAAAATTTAATCCTGAAGACGTCAATAATTTCGTCTTCTATGGAAAGATCTCTATCTCATATCATGGTGATATGATTGCTTTTACAACTGTTAAACCGGATAGATCAAACGATCGATATGATGTTCGTGTTAGAGTAATAGATTTAAAGGGATATCCAATTTATGTGAGCCCAGGTCCTTATGATGTCTCTTTCGTATGGAGACGTGAAGGCTCTATCTTATTATATCAAAGAATTTCTGAAGATAAGAAGACTTCTGAAATTAGGTTAGTAGATATAGATAAAGGTCTGGATTTTGTTGTTACAAAACTTGAGAATCCTGCCACATCGTTAACATGGCTTGATAATGAGACAGCGGCTCTTATAATTCCAACTAAACTTTATAAAGAAGAGCCTGGCGTCCATATTATAAGAAGCTGGCCTGTATGGTTTGATGGAACAGGGTTTGTATATAATGTTAGGTCTCAGATCTATCTTCTTGATATATCTAGTGGCTCTCTTAAAAGACTTACTCAGGATGAATATAATTACACTTTCATAGCAGCCGATCCTTATGGGAGATACTTAATATCTTCTGTAGCTAAGGATCCTTCGAAGCCTTATAAGACATCTCTAGCAATTATCAGAAGAAATGGAGACATTGAGGAAATAAATCTTAGACGAGATATCTGGATAGGACCTTTGGCAGTCTCACCAAGTGGAAGATATGTCGCTTTCATGGGAAGAGATAATGAGAAAGGAAAAGGTTTTGCCTCACATGAAGAGATCTGGTTGCTCGACTTAGATAGTTTGAGACTAGAATCATTAACACGTAGTTTAGGATTGGGAAGCTCTAGAAGAGTTTACTATGATCTTAGAGGTCCTGGAGCCTCTGAGCCAGCTCCTGTGTGGGATGGAGATGAACATATCTATTTTCCGGTCTCTAAAGGCGGTAGATACTCATTATATAGATATTCAATGAAAACAGGCTTTATAGAGCCTATTTTAGATGGAGAATATGTGGTGTGGGATTATGATGTTCGTAACAATATTATTGTTTATATAAAAACATCTTCAACAGAACCTCTCGAGATCTGGATGTTAGAGCCGGGCAAAGAGCCTGTCAAGATCACAAGATTCAATGATTTAATAAAAGAGTACAAGGTGTCAGAGCCTAAACATTTTATATTTACTGCTAGCGACGGGGCAGAAATAGAAGGCTGGGTCATCGAGCCTGTAGATCGTGAGGAGGGGAGAAGATATCCTGCGATACTCTGGATCCATGGAGGGCCTAAAAGCAAGTTCGGCTGGAGTTTTATGTTCGAGTTTCAGCTTTATGCATCAAATGGCTACGCAGTCATATATTGTAATCCTAGAGGAAGCGACGGATATTCGGAAGATTTTGCAGATATTAGAGGACATTATGGTGAGAGAGATTATCAGGACATCATTGAATGTCTTGATCAGGCTTTAAAGAGATTTGATTTTATAGATCCGGAGAGAATAGGCGTTACAGGAATAAGCTATGGAGGCTTTATGACCAACTGGATAATAACACAGACAGACAGATTCAAAGCTGCTGTCTCACAAAATGGAATATCGATATGGGATGCTGAGTATTTGACAACAGATATAGGCGTATATTTTGTCCCAGATCAGTTGAAAGGAGATCCATGGAGAGAATGGGAGAGATTAAGAGCTAAATCACCTTTATATTATGTAGATTCTGTGAAGACACCTCTAATGATAATTCATAGCATAGATGACTATAGATGCTGGCTAGATCAAGCTATAGCAATGTTCACAGCTTTAAAGACTAAAGGAAAAGAGACAGAATTAATACTTTTCGAAGAAGGTGGACATGTATTCGGTTGGTCTGGAAGACCTAGATTACGTGAGGCAAGGCTAAATAATATGCTCAGATGGTTTGATAAGCATCTGAAAAAGTGACATAATTAAATTTTTTAAGACATAATTGATAGCTAAAACGAAAAAGATTTAAAAGTTATATGAAAATGCTACCTATTTGATGCATATCAATTAAAAACTTAAATATCATTTTAATTTGATTAATATACACGGAGGTATCGAAGATGAAAAGATTTATCTTATCTATAGCTGTTATTGTATTAATATCTATCTCAATCTTTATTCAGCTATTTATTGGAACTTCACACGAGCTCGGCTTAGTCACAGTACAGGCCTCAGAACAGAACAGGCCCTGTCCTAGATATGGCGGCGTATTAGTGATTGGTAGAACTGATGACTCTGCCACTTTGAATCCTCTGTTAACAATAGATGACGCGTCTTTCATGGTTGCTAATCAAATATTTAATTCATTGATTGAGAGAGCTTTTGTAGATGGTCAATTAGGTTATAAAGGAGATTTAGCAGAAGAATGGAATATGTCTCCAGATGGTATGACGCTTTATTTCAAGTTAGTGAGAAACGCCACATGGCATGACGGCTATCCTCTTACAGCTGAAGACGTTAAATTTACGTTGGAACTATATCTTAAAGAATCTCTTCCTCAGTCAGCCTTCTTCAGAGTCATTGATCATGTGGAGACGCCTGATAACTATACAGTAATAATAAAGCTGAAGCAGCCATCTCCAACTTTTGTGCCTCTGGCCTTGGCCTTCTGGAGAAATCATATGATAATACCTAAACATCTCTATGAAGGCACAAACATAACAACTAATCCTTACAACTTAAAACCTATCGGTTCAGGTCCATTCAAATTTGTTGAATGGAAGAAAGGAGATTATATACTTCTTGAGAGAAATGAGAACTATTTCAAAGCTGGACTGCCGTGTCTAGACAAGATAATATTTAAAGTGTTTCCAAATACAGAGGCTATGTTAAAGGCTTTATCCACTGGTGAAGTAGGCGCGGTTACTCTTGTTCCAGAACCTAATCTTGAGGAGGTGAAGTCGATGCCTGGAGTAAAATTATTCCCGATATTCACAGGTCTCGGATTGGTATTATATATAGGAATTAACACACAGAAATATCCATTGAATATTAAAGAGGTTAGACAAGCTTTAAACTATGCCATTAATAAAGAGGAGATAATAAAACTTGCCCTAGGAAATGTCGGTAGACCTCAGAGAGGAATATTCTCGTCAGAGCTGGGGCCATTCCACGATCCTACTGTTGGTTATGATTATGATCCTGATAAAGCCAATCAGATCCTTGATTCTTTAGGATTCAAACGAGGGCCTGATGGCATCAGAGTCACGCCCAATGGCACCAGATTAAGTTTCAGACTATTTTTCACCGCAGGAGATCTTCCTAGAATGAGAGCATCAGAGATAGTTAAAGAACAATTTAAGAAGATCGGTGTAGAGATAATACCACAGTCATATGACTGGCCTACTTTGAAAGAGATGATCACAGTTAAATACGATTTTGATCTTGTGTGGTTCGGACATGCCACAGGGCCAGATCCTGACCGATTATATGTTTATTACCATGGATCACAGATTTATCCTGGTAGCTGGAACTATATAAGATATAATAATAGTGAAGTAAATAGACTATGGGATCTTTCTAGAACTATTGTAGATCAAAATAAGAGAGCAGAGATCTTTAGACAGATTGAGAGAATAGTGATGGAAGACGCTCCTGTGATACCAGTGCAGGAGAGAGTATTATATGCCGCGTACAGAGAGGAGTTTCAAGGATTCCCGCCAGGGCCTTATTGGTATGCTAATCATTTAGAGACTATCTGGTGGACCAAAGGGAGCATAAGATCTCCTGCAGAGGCTCGTTCATTAATATTAAATGCATCTAATATTCTTACAAAAGTCTCATCTATGATCCCAGGCGACATTTTAGATAAAATAAGATCTTTAATAGAACAAGCTAACCAATCTTATAGAGAAGGCAATTATGACAGAGCATATGAGCTGGCTTCTCAGGCATTATCACAGATAGAGTCAGCAACTAAAACGCCTACTCCAACACCTTTAACAACACCTGCTGAGATTATAAAGACTCCAACTCCTACTGAAAAAGTGTCAGAGAAGCCTGGCCCTGACTATACCCTATTGATAGCTATTACCGTCATAGTGATCATTGTTATAGCCTTAACATCTTATGTCATTATGAGAAGAAGGAGATAACAGTTGGGGCTGGCCAGATATTTTGTTAAAAGAATTCTTTTTTCTATACCTTTGATACTTATTATAATAACGATCAATTTTATACTTGTTCATATAGCTCCTGGAGATCCTCTCTCATATATTGTTGGGACAGAATATGTCTCTCCAGAATATCTACAGAAACTAAGAAGTGAGTACGGTCTTGACAGACCATTATGGGAGAGATATTTCATCTATATCTCAAAAGTTTTACAGCTAGATCTAGGGATCTCATATAGATTTAGAGAGCCTGTGATTAATATAATATTAGAGAGGCTTCCAGCAACGCTGTTGCTAATGTTAGTCTCAATAGGATGGTCTTCTGCTGTAGGAATATTAATAGGGGTCAGGGCAGCCAAAGGTTATGGTAGAGCATCAGATAAACTTGCTTCTACTTTAGCATCAATAAGCGTCTCTATACCGACCTTTTGGCTGGGCATCATATTGATCATTGTCTTCGGAGTGATGCTTAGATTAACACCTACTCAAGGAATGCTCTCACCAAATTTCATGGGGGCTAGACAGCTGACGCCTGAGATGATGATAGATATTCTATGGCATCTCATACTGCCTACATTGACTTTAGGAACTGTTTATCTAGGCACATACATAAGATCTGTAAGATCTCTTTTAGTAGACGAGCTAGGCAAAGAATATATATTGTTTGCACATGCTAAGGGGTTAGGCAGCTCTTATATATTATGGAGATATGCTTTCAGAGCTGTAAGTCCTTCTATAATAGCTTTGTTAGGTCTTAATCTAGGAACTATGCTTGCGGGCGCAACTCTCACAGAGACGGTGTTCGCATGGCCTGGGATGGGCAGACTGATATATGAATCAGCTATCGCAAGAGATTATCCAGTGATCTTAGGCATCTTCATATTTATAGCAATATCTGTGGTTCTTACAAATCTGATAGTTGATATGATAAATGCTATTCTTGATCCTAGGGTGAGATATTGAGTTTAAAAGCCTCATCTAATAAACGTGTGAGAAATCTCTCTAAGAGTTTTATTAAAGAAGTCGAGAAAATAATCAAATATTTATCAAAAGATCTTTTGACGTTTTTCTCGTTTATATTCTCAGTAATGATAATACTAATGGCTTTACTGCCTCAATATATCTCTCCTTATGATCCTTATAAAATAGATCCTTACGCAACTTTTAAACCGCCTTCTTTAGAACATCTTTTCGGAACAGATGATCTTGGTAGAGATATATTAAGTCAGGTTATATATGGAGCAAGAACCTCCATGATCATAGGGGCCTCAGCGGCTTCATTATCAATATTAATAGGAACTTTATTAGGATTGCTAGCAGGATTTTATGGTGGAAGAATCGATCTTGCTATTAGCATGATTATTGATGCGAAACTATCTATACCAACTTTCTTTCTAATCTTAGTAGTCATAGCAATTTTCGGTGGTAGCATGATAAACATGATCATAGTTATTGGAATAACTATATGGCCTCCTATAGCAAGAGTAGTAAGAGCTATGGCACATAGTATAAGAGCCATGGATTTTGTAGAAGCAGCAAAAGCGCTAGGAGCAAGCGCGACATGGATCATATTTAGACATATACTGCCTCAGACAATAGGTGTAGTGCTCTCTCTAGGAATACTTCAGATGGGATCTGCAATAATTATAGAGGCCGGACTAAGCTTCTTAGGTCTCGGAGATCCTACACTTATAAGCTGGGGCAAGATGCTTAGTATAGCACAGACATATATAAGTAGAGCATGGTGGATGGGCTTCTTCCCAGGACTATTTCTGTTTCTCACAATATTATCTTTCAACATATTAGGAGATAAACTATATGAATATTATAATCCGAAATTAAGAGAAAAAGTTGTTTACATATAAAAAGACGCTTAATCTAAAAACAAGATCTTTCTACCTCATATGAGATCTATGCTTCGTATGTGAAGCCTGAGAAACAGATCAGAATTTACACATAAACACGGTTTATACACATATCGATCAAACCGCACGAATCAGTATAAGTAATTAATTTTCAGTAACAATTAATATCATTTCTAGAAACCCTGTGGCTTAGACTTCTTAAAGCCCTGCTTTATTATGTTCATGGAGCACCCAAGCATTTTTCAATCGATCATTTTTCTAATTAATTTCTACCGAAGTCAGACTTTTCAGCACTTTCAATTGATAATCAATTGTTTCAATTTTAATTTGTAGGCTGGATCCCGATCTCTCCAGCCCTCAAGTGTCTAGCGCTAGAGGCTATTATGGTTTTGAGATGATTTGAGACCCTCGTCGAGGCATGTTATCAGCTTGTCCCTGCCTCAGATCTTTTGGCCTTCCAGAATAGCCGTGAGCAGATCTTGGGAGACTGTTTTGCACAAAAAGTGAACGTAACCTCCATTAAGCAAATTAAATAAAGTTGCATGTGCTCGGTGTACATATAGGTTAAGGTTGTTTAGATGTTTCAGCCTTTATAATCATTTATAATGCTTATATTTGTTGATGTCTGAGACCTTTCAGCGCTATTGAGTATGCCTCCACAGTTGCCTAAGTACATAAAGAAGGTAACCTGGAGGCTAATGATAAAGGCTATGTCTAGAGAGATAGCTAGGTTCATACAAAGCATATTTGAAGAACTAAAGATGTCTGAAGCTAGATATAAGGATCTGCTGAGCGAAGCTATTGAACATTACCCGAAGTATCTAGATTACTTGAATAATGCTCTAAAAATTATAATTAAAAGTCGGAAGACTTTAGTTACTTCTACAATTAGCAATTAAGCATTTAAAGAAAAGTAATACTAATGTATGGCAGTGTTGAAATAAATTTAGATGTGATATAATGTCTCAAGTTAAGGAGTTTTGTGAACAATGGAGAGGGTTTCGTGGCGGAAGATATTACTATGTCTTAGACAATGGCTATTGTATTTCCATAGCTAAGTATGCTACAAAATCTGTGAGAAAATATGAGGATGAAGTCTGCTATTATGTCGATGAATCTAAAATTGCGAACAAAGCTGTACTTGAAGTGTTTGCGGCTGGTAGTGGAAATATTTATGTTAAGCCCGATGTGGAATTCATCAATATGTGTGTAGATCTTTCGCACTTAACACAGCTTGAGAGAAGTTTTCTGAAGGAGTGGCATGAGTATTATATTCCAATGCTTAAGTTCATTAAGGATGTAGTTGCTAAGGGTATTGGAGTTAGTGATATGCTACAATTTCACTTACATTTACTTAAGTATCCACTTCCATTCTTCATATCTTATAGCAGTAATGCAAGGTTAAAGTCTTTTGAGGTTCTTGCAAGAGAGATTCACGAGATTTGGATTGCTTTAAAAATTCTCAAGGAGTTTGTTAGGGAGATAGATTTTATATGGTTCCAACAAAGTAGTGCTAAACCAGTAGCTAATATAGGCAATTACTCTTTATGGTACGAATTCGACTTCACGCCACACACAATGTGTGGAGGCATTTTACGCGATTACTGCGGAAGTTTTAATGTGGAGAAGTGTAGAGAGCCTCTGCCACAGTGGTTATCACAAATTTATTCAAGAATAGACATGTTAGAGAGACCCTATTCAAGAGCACAAGAGCTCTTGGGGGTAAAGCTTAAAGGCCTTAGACCAGACATAATGTTTACGCAGGCGGTTAGCTCCTGTGATGATCTCTTTAAGAGCTCTTCCATAACAATTAAGTTGATTATTGAGTGTAAGAATTTTGACTATAAGTATTGGGCTGAAGATGTTGAGAGGCAGATAATACCATATAAAAAGATCTTTCAACCAGAACATATAATTATAGCATCACTAAAACCAGTATCTCAAGACGTTAAGAAGAAGCTTAAGTCCTTAGGGATAGAGGTTATAGATCATGTCTATCCCGGAGGAGCTAACGAAAATCAGCTCGTAGAGTACGTTAAACAAGTTTTATTCTCATAGCTCCTTACTAAACTTAGCACATCTTTTGTGTTTATATTATATGTTCTCTAAAACTTAGAGTTCATAGATGTTATGGTTAAAAGAGATGGATGACATAGGATTTGCCACCTGTAATATACTTGTACAATATGACGAGTTTAAAGAAATTGAGGTTATTCAGATGTTAAAGAGGTTTCTAGGTAATATAGGGATATATGGTTATCTACGAGTATTAACAATGAGACCTTGACATAGTTATATGTCGCAAGGACTCTCTCATAGTTATTGAAGCGAGAAAAACTTTGTTAATGTTTAAGGTTAAAGACGGGGATGAAGGAGAGTCAAAGAGCATAAGCACTGTTAGAGGGCGGTTCTAGAGTTGGCCAACAGGGGTGATAACAGGGCTTATGGAGTGTGAATGTAAGTGATACACGGAATCAGCTGATTGAATAAAGAAAGTTCTCAAAGAAATTAGTCAAAAGGTTAGCACCAAATACATAGCTGTTTTTGGTTATCATAAAGAATATGTCGATGTATCTGAAGAAAAGAAAAAAGACGTTAAGAAGGTTTAGCTATGAGAAGAGTAGAGGATGAGGTATACAAATATCTTACGGTAGGAAGGATATTATAAAAATAAATAAAATAAATAATATTATTTTATTATGCTAACACTTTATAATTTAAAGGAAAGAGGTCACAGTTGAACTCAGGGCTGAGCTCATGAGTAAAGAGAGATTTTCATGGATAAAGGATTTGATCGATACTAATGCTAAAGCGTTTGGCACTTACGTAACGCTTCTCTGTCTACGATTTAACTGGCACTATCGCGATTTTGAATCGGCTCCTTCTATGGAGTCTTATGATTACTCATCATTTGAATCTCATATGAAGGAGATCCTTAAACTATATCTTATAGGGAGAGACAGGTATGAAGCATTTGAAGCTATTAGAAGCTTCTTCAATAAGATATTTACACAACATGGATCAGAAGCACTAAAAGCAGGTAGTAGAAATAGACTTCTTGAGCAGATAGAAGGCGAATTCTTTGAGACTTTTATAAAGGCTTATAAAAAGTATTTGAAGCTTGATGAAATTCCACGTGAGTTTAAAGGGAGGGTGGCACTTCTCTTACGTAAAGTACGTTCACGAAGGATACCTGTATTTTCAGAAACTATTAGTGGATCAGTTGGGGTTTCCAATTACCATATCAATGAGTTTCTTAAATCCTTAAACCTAAATGAAGAGGAAATGAAAACGTTTTACCAATACTTAGTGAATAGCGGTATCGTTATATACTGTGGCTATGGGAATTACATTATTCCTATCCCATGCTTCTTAGACGACACGCTAAAGGCCCTTGAGGAAGGTATTGAGGGGGTTAGAGTTGCTGAGGTTAGGACTAGAGAGGCTGAAGCTGTTTCAGGTAGGTTTATTGGTGTTAAGCCCTCTAGAGAGGTTCTCGAGATTGTTGTTGCTGAAGCTTTGAGAAGTCTAGGGTTTAGTGTTCAGACTGATGTTAGGTTGCCTGCGAAGGGTGGTGATATTGAGGTTGATGTCTGGGGTGTTAAAAGTGTTGGTAATGCACAGTTCAGGGTGTATGTGTCTTGCAAGAACTGGGATAAAGATGTTGATAGAACTGTTGTTGATCAAGAGTTTGGTAGAGTGCTACAGCTAAATCAGCTACCTCATCTAAGAATTTTCGTTGTAAGGAGCTTAACAGAACCAGCTAGGAAAGCAGCTTTCGACGATGGCTTCTTCGTCATCGAGTTAGGGGAGAAGGCAACGACAGATAATGCGCAGGAAATATATAGCATTGTTTATAATAAGCTTAAAGATATATTCATAGGCATAACACCAGAGAAGATAATGAGAGCTATCGAGAGGCTTAGAGAAGCTATGAAGTTGCTGGAAGAGGTTATGTAGATGCCTGAATGGGTTGTACACAACTATACCGCCAAGAATTTTTGTAATCTTCCTGAAGATATTTGCGTTGAGATCAATAGATTCATAGACTTTAATCCTCTTGAACATGATGTTAACAGAATTATTATAAATGGTCACTGGGATCCAGAGGCGTTATTATATCTAGCAGTAGTTATTTACGAGAAGTGGGGCTATAATGGTCTTAAGTGTATGCTTCATCATAATCTCTTAGATTACGCTCATAAACTTGCGACAGCAGGTAAATATGGATGGCTTATAAGAAATTATGGCGTAGCTTATGCGATCAACGACATTAAATCGTTTGTATATAAAGTTTTGGATGGTATAACCAATGACTTCTCTCCTATTTTAAAAATATTTGAGAATGGTGGAGGTATATATGAAGTTGTTCAGAAGATTGAGAGTGATGAGCTATGGAGTGTGAAGGATTTAAAGAGTTTTGTAGACATATTAAGAGAGCCTTATATCATTAACTTCCTCAAAGATTTAATTAAAGCTGTCAATGAATTAAAGGAGTGCATGGATTTATGTGTTCTTGAGGTGTTAGAGGTAGAGTTCTATACACAGGACAGATTTAGAGATCTATGCCCTATATGCTTTAGCTCAACATATGGAGAAGACTTTATCTTAGTACCTGAGGAGTATCGCCCTAAGAACTTAGCATTTAGAGTTCATAAGAAGTGCTTTGAGGAGCTGACAAAAAAAGCTAGAGAGCTCTTAGATAAAGGTCTTAACGAGAAGGAGACATTGCGTAAGGTCATGATTAAGTTTATGCCTCCTAGCATAGTATGGGAGGCAGTGAGGAGAGCTAAGAAAGTATGAGCGACAAGGTAGCTCTAAGATTAAAAATATTGACAAGAGCTTAAAACATCTTTAGCATTTGCAGTCGTAACATAATTATGGTGCAGATATCCTGATAATGCCGTTAAAACATCTATTATTGTATTGAATCTCACAAGAATTTTTTATCAACATTTTTACTCTCGGCATCCATATAAATATCATAAAATTTTCGCGACAAAAACATATGTCACATTTTTAACACTAGTTCAAGAGATCAAGATAGTATCGAAACATGGTTAAATTGATCACTACTTAATTCTTTAAATGATCTCATTAATCTGCACAATTAATTGTCGTGTTAGTTAGATAATATTGGAGTTATATATTAGCGATCGAAGATATTTGATATTTGTATCCTTACACATATATAAAAGTTAAGAAATCTTTTCATCTTGTACTCTCCTAGTATAAATATTCGAATACAGTTTAATCAAATTTAAGGTCAGCCTAAGCCTATCAAAGAATTAAGCCGAAAAGATATTT
>WYEB01000537.1_pt1 | contig 13380 bp, 13 predicted proteins | sample 6343061 | NCBI WGS metagenome assembly WYEB01 (sample SAMN13812332, study PRJNA600296) | hot springs metagenome | biome: ENVO:00000051; feature: ENVO:00002007; isolation source: sediment sample from Evening Primrose shelf | place: USA: Yellowstone National Park, Evening Primrose Hot Spring ... | reverse complement strand
TGGAATAAAAGTAAAAATGTTAACTGGAGATTCATTACCAATTGCAAAAGAAATTGGAAAAGAAATTGGATTAGATTATAATAAAGCAGTATCTGGAAATGAATTAAGAGAATTATTAAAATCAGATCCTGAAAAAGCAAGAAAATTAATAAACGAATCTGAAATATTTGCAGAAATATATCCAGAAGATAAATATTATATTGTAAAAAATCTACAAGATAAAAGAGAAATTGTTGGAATGACTGGAGATGGTGTAAATGATTCTCCGTCATTAAAACAAGCGGAAGTTGGTATAGCAGTATATAATGCAACAGATGTTGCAAAATCCGCAGCTTCTGTTGTATTAACTGTGGAAGGTTTAAGGGGTATTGTAGATTTAGTTACAATTGGAAGATCTGTATATCAAAGAGTTGTTACATGGATATTAACAAAAATAAATAAGACAATAGAAATTGCATTATTTGTTTTATCAGTTTTCTTATTTACCATAATTTTTTATCATAGTCCATTATATATTTTATCATCTACAGATGTATTATTATTTTTCTTTATTATAGATTTTCAAACAATAGCATTATCTGTAGATAATGAAAGAGGATCTCAATATCCTGAAAAATGGAATATATTAAAATTAGTAAAGTATGCAGGTACAATGGGTTTATTTACATTTTCTGAAATGGCTTTGTTGTTATATATAGCATTAAATATATTTAAGATAAATAATGTTCATCTTTTACATTCCTTATTCTTTATAGCAATAACATATTTTGGTTTATTAATGCCATATATATTTAGAGAAAAAGATAGATTTTATAAATCAAAACCAGGTAATTTCTTCTTAATATCTACAATTGCAGGATTGATAATTGCAAGTTTAATTTCATTATTCGGATTTGGATTATTAGTTCCAATAAATATTTACTATTATTTATTTATAGTATTGTATAGTCTATTCTTTATATTTTTAATAAATGATAATATAAAAATACTATTAAAAAAGTTTGGAATTGGAAGGGCCTAATATTTTTCGTAACCTTTTACAATTGGATTTTCTATTGTATATTTTGTTAAAATATTTACTGCTTCACTTTCTGTCTTTTTCTTAACCATTGGGAATGGTATAATTTCTTTTATACTTTTTATTCCTAATAATAACATTATTACTCTATCTATACCTATTCCAATTCCTCCTGTTGGTGGCATTCCATACATTAATGCTTCTACAAAGTCTTGGTCATATAAATGAGCTTCTTCAAATCCCAATTCCCTCATTTTTGCCTGTTCTAATAATAATTTATTTTGTAATATTGGATCATTTAATTCAGAATATATATTTGTAACTTCTACTCCTAAGATATATCCTTCAGCTCTCTCAACTAAAGACGGATCTTTTCTACTTAATTTACATAAAGGTGTACTCTCTTTTGGATGTTCTATAATATATGTTGGTTCAATTAATTTATCTTCAACCAATTCTTCAAATAATGCAGTAATTGCCAGACCTCTATTATATTCTTTTAATTCTAATTGAATGTTATTTTGTTTCATTATTTCCATTATTTCTTCATCAGATAATTTTGTTACATCTATATTTGCATATTCCTTTAATGCATCATACATTGTTAATCTTCTCCAAGGTGGTTTTAACGATATTTTTTTACCATTATATTCAATATAATCTTTTCCAATAACATCTTTTGCAATTCCATAAATTAAATTTTCTACTATTTCCATCATTTTATCTCTATTAGCATATGCTTCATAAGCTTCTAACATTGTAAATTCAGGATTATGAGTTACATCTATTGATTCATTTCTAAAATCCGGTCCAATTTCATATACTTTATTAAATCCACCAACTAAATATCTTTTTAAATATAGTTCTGTAGCAATTCTTAAATACCAGTTTTCTTTTAAATCATTTACATATGTAATAAATGGTTTTGCATTTGCTCCTCCATATATTGGTTGTAATACTGGTGTTTGGACCTCTATATATCCTAGATTATTAAAATATTCTCTAGTATAATTTGTTATTTTAGATCTTATTTCAAAATATCTCCTTACTTCATCATTCATTAATAAATCTAAATATCTTTTTCTATATCTTTCTTCTACATCGCTAAATCCATACCATTGATCTGGTAAAGAAATTAATGCTTTTGTTAATATAATCCAATCTTCAGCAAACACAGATAATTCTCCGGCCTTTGTTCTTCCTACTTTTCCATATACACCAATTATATCTCCTCTCTGAATAAATTCATATGCATCATCAAAATTTTTTGTTATATCTTTTTTAATAACAGCCTGTATTCTATATCCTTCTTCTTTTATATCGTAAAATACAATTCCTCCATGTTTTCTAATTGAATAAACTCTTCCTGCAATTTTAACATATTTATCCATAAATCTATTAGGATCATTTACTATTTCCTTTACATCGTTTGTCTTATCAAATTCATAGGGATATGGATTATACCCTTTTTCTTTCATCCTTTCTAATACTTTTAGTCTATCTACGATATCTATTTCTAAACCACTTTGAGATAAATCTTTATCCTCCATAGCATAATTATTTTTAGAATTCATTTTATAGAATTTATTAGAAAAATATTTATTTGGTCTTCCGATTTAAGTTCATATATAAATTAGTTTAAAAAAGATTTTTAAATATTTTAATTTTGAATAATTAGGAGTATAATCTTTTATTTCATTTATAATATCTTTATCTTTCATATGTTTAAACTTCTTTAAGTAATTAAAAGCATAATCTTTTATTTCAGCTATAATATCTTTATCATTCATATATCTAAGTTTTTCTATTTCCTTCTTTATATCTATTGAAAAGTTATTTCTATATAAATCGATAATTGCATAACATTCTCCAATACTATAATCATCATATTTCTTGTTATTTATAACATATTCTACACATCTTTTTATATTTTTTCTTACAATTTTTCTAGCTTTTTTATGCTTAGATAATTTATTTATATTATAATATATAAAAAATCCCAAAACAGAAGCTTTCTTCTCACTATCAAAGAATAGATGCGATACTTCATGAGAAAAAATAGCATCTATAACAGCTTTTGATATAATTTCTTTTATATTATTTTTGTTTTTGTTTATATATACTGGATAAAGTACTATATGATCCCCTGAAATTTCAAGTCCAATAACACCTTTTTCTTTAATTTTTATATTACTAGAATAAAATGTATTTAATAATTCATTTATTATTTTTTCTAAAGACTCCCTTTTATAGTAAATAGATCCAGTAAGTGATGAATAGTATGCTGTAGCTTCTCTAGCTTTCCATATTTTAAAAAATAATGGTGTGATATATATTACAGAGGCTATAGATACATTAATTATATCTATATAATCATAAATTACTCCCCAAATTATTGGAATTACTGTAAATAAATATAAATTCATCTCTGGTGGTAATTTAATTCCTTTTGCAATTTTTAATTTAGCTTCTTTTTTTATATTTATTTTTTTTAAATATTTTTCAATTTTTTCATATTCCTCTTTTATTAATATATCATCTAATCTTTCATCATATATAGTCATTACTATATAGTAATAGCTACAAATTTTATAAATATTATATCTTAAATTTATGAAACAATTTTTGAATAAAAAAGATAAGGTAGTATTTATTTAAAAGATTCATAAAGGTATTTTTAATTTATGATAGAGAATTATATTAACGTATTCATTACTATGTTTATTATATTGGGAACTATTCCAAATATATTTGTATTTGAATCTATTTTTGATTCTTTAGGATTAAATATAGATAAAAAAAAAGATATGCGATTAACAGAGCATTTTTAATTGCTTATATAATGTGGTTAATAATATTTTTATTTGGTAATTGGTTTTTAATAATTTTAGGAATAAATTTAATAGATTTTAGGATTGCAGGAGGAATATTCTTATTTTATATTGCATTTGAAATACTGATAAAAGATATCCCTTCTCATGTAAATATAAAAGATAATAATGAATCTTTAGAAGATATTATTGCAACTCCTTTAGCAATACCATTAATTACAGGTCCCGGTGTTATTACAACAACATTAATTTATACATCGGAAAATCTTAATTTAATATATCTATTTTTATCAATGTCTCTAGCATTTTTGATTTCTTATATAATAATCTATAATAGTACCTTAATATTGGAAAAAGCTGGAAAGAAGAATTTAATTATTTTAAATAAATTGGGAGGTTTAATATTATTAGCAATAGCAATAGATATAATTATATCTGCAATAAAAATTTTATAAAAAATATTATTTGTATTGTCTAATTTTTTATTTCAATTAGATTTTATAACTTTTTATTTCATTTATAATATCTTCTTCAGATAAATATTTGACTTCTTCTATTATATCTTTTATATTTACTTTTGATGATTGTTTATTTTTATCTATAATAATATTTGCATGACATCTTCCGAGCTCATAAAGATTTGATTTTTCTTCTTTTTCAATATATTCTTTACATTGTTTTATATTTTCTTTAATAATTTTATATGCTTCAGGATATTTATAGAATCCATTTTTATAAAAGTATATTAAATATTCCAAAGTAGAAGCTACTAATTCATTCATACTAATGAAAAAATGTGAAAGTTCATGACCCATTATAATATCAACCGGAATTTTTGCTGCAACATTTTTTATATCATTCCAATTTATATATGCTGGATATATTATATTACTTAGTTCTGATAGTCTTATACCAATAATAGAATATCCTTCTGTACTTTTAGAACTTAGATTCTCTACTATTATTCTACGTGTATATAAAGTATTCGATAATCTATAAATATTTCTTTCTAATGGCTTTTTTATAATATAAACTGTTCCTGGTGGTTGTGCATATAAACCCCAACTTCTTCTATATTTCCACATCATTCTGAATGTTAAAACAATATCTAATATAGAAGGTATTGGTTCATCAGAAATATAAGATTTTATTAACTCATAAATCCCAATATATGGTGATTCTATTATTTTTAATTTTGGTTTCTTATCTGTAGAAATACCATTTTCTTTAAGGAATTCCATAGTACTTTTAAAACTTTCTTCTATAATCCTATTTAGGATGCTATCTAAATCATCTTCATGTACGTTCATTATTAAATAGTAGTAATAAAAAAAAATATAAATTTTATTATTAAAAATTAGATACTAATTATCAGCAATATAAGTATATCTACAATAAAAATGTTATAAAAAAGTATTATTTGTATTATTTTGAGTATTTTTTAAAAAATAATAAGGATCATTTATAAGTTTTCTATATATATCTTTTAAATTTATTTTATTAGGCTCATTCTTAATTAAAAGATAATATGCTGTACATGTTCCAGGAGTAAATGGATCTTCATTTATTAGAGAAGTTGCAGATTCTAAAACATCTGTGCATTCCATAGTGTTATATATAGTAGTAAAGATTCCTTTATTTATTAATCCTGATTGAGTGGAAGATGTTTGATAATATGATAAAATTGATAATGTATATATTATATATTCCTTTATTTTTTTAGGTAATCCCAAATTTTCTGTATCCAGTATAGAAGACCAAATTGCAGGTAATAATAGAAATTTTACATAATTTTTAATTATATCATTATATGGTGATGAATCTAATGGTATCATTATAATATTTTTCTTTTTTGTATGATTACCTGAAAGTAATTGATATGTTTGTGGAACAAAAATAAGTTTAATATGATTGCTATTTTTCTCATTATAAATAGATATTATTTTTGATATGGATTCTCTAACTGCTTGTCTATTTAATAATATTGCTTTTTTATCATAATAAACAATAGATCCGTTAGGTAAATAAGAGTTATTAGTCAAATATACTCTTATACGATGTTGAAATTTTAATTTTCTCTTTCTAAAGAGATTTCTAATATGTTTTAGTTGACCATAGGATTCTTCTTCTACTATCGTGTCTAAATCTTTTATAATATCTATATTGTTTTGAATACTATTCATAAGTAATTATATTTAAAGAAAGTTTTATAATAATTTTTAATGTATTTTCTTTATATTTTTATATGATTATGAAATATATGATAATAATTCATAGAAAAACTGGTAAGAAATTTTATATAGAAAATAAGGATAAAGATTTTAATACGCATTTTGGGATAATAAAAAAAGAAGATTTAAATAAAGAACCTGGTAGTATAATTAAATCACACTTAAATGAAGAATTTTTAATATTAGAAGATAATTTTAATGATTTAATTAAATATTTAAAAAGAGGACCTCAATCAATTCATGAAAAAGATATTGGATTATTATATTCTTTGGTAAATATTTCTCCAGGAATGAAAATTGTAGAAGGAGGAACTGGTTCCGGAATATTAACAGCATATTTAGCGAATTCTGTAAGACCAAATGGAAAAGTATATTCATATGAAATTAGAGAAGATTTTTTTAATATTTCAAAGAAAAACTTAGAAAAATTAAAATTATTAGATTATGTTGAATTAAAGTTAAAGAATATTAATGAAGGAATTGATGAAAGAGATGTAGATTTGATAATATTAGATATACCCAATCCATGGAATACATTAGATCATGCATATAACTCATTAAAATTTGGTGGATATTTAGTATCTTTCTTACCAAATATAACATCTGTAATAAAATTATTAGATTCAAATGATAAATTTTTATTTATTGGAGTATATGAAAATTTTTATAGAAAATGGATTTATGAAAAGGGAAAAGTTCTTAGACCAAAGAATTTAGAATTGGTTCATACAGAATTTTTAGTACTATTTAGAAAAGTATAAATAATTTGGTTTTTAATTCGGATCCATAATATATGAAATATTTAATTTAATAAATATATTAAATTATCAAAATATTTAATGATAAAGTTATTATACTATTCATTATTGCTTTTGATAAACTTATAAAGTATAATAATTTAGATAAAAAGTAAAAATATTTTAACCGAAAAATTTAACTTTCAAAATATTATAATAACATTATGGTGAAACATCCAAAGAAATTGCATTTTGGTCCTGCAGGCGTTCCCTTATCTTCTAAAAAAAGAGATACATTAAATGGAATTATATATACATATGAAGAATTAAATTTGGATGGATTTGAAATAGAATTTACATATGGAGTAAAATTAAAGGAAGATGTTGCAAATAATATAAATGAGTATATAAAGGATAAAGAATTTATATTAACATGTCACGCTCCATATTATATTAATCTAAATTCTACTGAAGAATTAAAAATAAATAAATCAATAGAGATGTTATATAACGCTGCAAGATTATTGTATTTAGCTGGAGGATACTCTGTTGTTTTTCATCCAGGTTGGTATTTAAATAATTCAAAAGAAGAAACATATAATGTAGTAAAGGAAAATTTAAAGAAATTAATGGATAAATTAAAGGATGAAAGTATTGATATTTACATAAGACCGGAAACAATGGAATTACCAAAAAAATTTGGTGATATAGATGAAATAATAAAATTATCTCAAGATATAGAAAATGTTTTACCTACAGTAGATTTTGCTCATTTAAGATATAGAAGTAATAGAAATGATATTGATTACTTTAAAGAAATATTGGATAAGATAGAAGATGGACTTGGAAGAGATGCTTTAAATAATATGCATATTCACATGTCAGGAATAGCTTTAGATAAAAAAGGTACGCATTTAAATTTAGAAGAATCTGACATGCCTTGGAAAGATATATTAAAATTATTAAAGGAATATAAGGTTAAAGGTATTGTAATTTCAGAATCTCCAAATATTGAGGAAGATGCAATTAGAATGAGAGATTATTATAAAAAATTAAAGTAAATTTCTTGCTAAGTTAATAAATGCTGGTCTCGTTATTAAATATCCTATCCAAACTGTAATTATTACCATAACAGCAAATCCTCTATATAATGATAAACCTGCTACAAATGCTGGGAATACTGATAATGTTTCTAATATAATTGCTAATAGTATAATAAACATGGCTTTTTTAATTGCTTTATCTAATCTTTCTGTTTCTTTTACTTCAACATTTTCCCCTTTCTTTGCCCTTAATATTTCTTCAGCAGCAACTAATTGGTCATCAATACCTGTAGCAGTTCCAAATATAATACCAATAAATGCTGGAATATCATATGTTTGGTGTACTGCAACACCTATTGCAAATGAAATTAAAAATTCAGATGCTAATATTAATGTAACTAATGCGGGTACCTTTAAATTTCTATATACTGCATATAGTAATGCAAATATTCCAATAAATACTAATAATAATACTAGTTCAAAAGATTTTAATACATAATATCCAAATATTGGTGGAATTATAGATTCTTGAACAATATTGAATTTTGAAGGTAATTGTCCGTTTTCTAATATTATATATAAATCGTATGCTTGTTGATATGCATTATATTGTGCTTGTGCCATAGAATTTCCTGTTCCAGATACTTGAATACTTACCTGTTGTGTATTTGAACCTTTTAGATTTGCAGCAATTAATAATGTTGATACATTTTTATTATCTAAATAGAATACTATTGGTTCATTTAAATATGCACCTCCATTTTCTAATACTACAGATAAATTTTGTGTGGCTTGTGCAAAATTATTAGCAGCTTCTTGTGATAATAATAATGTGAAATAATATGTACATACATATTGATTACCTAATGGAGAACATCCTAATAAACCAGAATACTGTCCTCCAAACAGAGGTTTTATTTCAGAACCAGTAAATACTGTTGTATTACCAATCTTTGCATAAAATTCTCCCTGACTGATTATATAAGGAATTAAATTGCCTTCAGAATATGGTAATTCAACAATTATGTATCCTGCAGATGTTGGATATATATTTATTGATTTAACACCAAAAGAGTTTAATCTATTTTCAATTACTTGTGCTGCAATTGATAATTCTTGAGGAGTTAATGGTTTTGAGGAATTTAATATTAATAAATAACCTCCTGCAATATCTATTCCATAAGATATTAGGGAAGATTGTGTAATGTTTGTTTCATTTATTAATAATTGATATTGATATGGTTCTAAGACAATATTTCCATTACTTGTACTTATTTGTAAAAATGAAGAATTAATATTATTATATATACAGGTATAATAAGAACTTATCGAATTTACTTGGCAACCATTTATTGAATATATATATGTACCATTTGGTAAAATAGTACTGGAAACAACTTCTACTTTATTATTAGTTAATGCATATGCATCAAATACTAAAGATACAATAAAAGCTATAATAAAAATTAGAATTCTCCAATTTTTTATTAATGATTTAATGTCCATATTGATGTTTTATGTAAAATATTTTTATGGTTTTCCTCTTGAATATCCTTTTGTTATTCCCATTGCAATTAGATGTGCAACCCTAATTGGTTCAGGAATTCTAGAATGAATTGATGTTAATTTAATTATATTTATTACATCATTATATTCTAATCCATAATATTGAAAATATAATGTTCCATATTCTGTTTTATAGCTTTTTGGTTCTGGATATTTTTTTACTATTTCCAATCTTTTTTCATAATCTTTTGTATGTTTAATTGCTTCTATAAATTTACTTATATTTGGTTTTTTCCTTACAAAAGATATTATTGGTATTTTTAATTCATTATATAAATATTCAAAATCTATTAAGTTAAATCCACCAAAAGATATACCATTTGTTGCTATTATTCTTAATTGATCGTAATGCTTTGTTCTTTTTATCATTTCAATTATTTTATCATTTATATCAAATCCATCTATTTCAATTTTATTTGATAATATTCCATCTATTTGTAATGATCCTCTCATTATAACTCCAACAATTATTGTATATTTATCTTTATTTCTATCAAAATATCCATCGTCAATTCCCAATATTCTTATTTCTCTTTTGATGTCCATTTATTAAAATATTTTTCCCAGTCTAATTTAAAAAATATTATACTCAATAAAATAAATGCTATTGAAGAAATTATAGATAATTGCAATAAAGGTATCTTTGATATATAACTTATTTTGTTTAAAACAAATATTTCAGCATATAATTCTAAAAAAGATTTTAATGTTTTTCCTAGAATTGATATTAAATAATATTTTAATATACTTATTTTTTCAATTCCAAATGATAAAAATAATAGATCATCTAATGGAAAAAATGGTAATATAGTTAAAAAGAAAAAAGTTATGTAGAAGTTTCTACTATTTGATATTCTTTTTATGAATAGCAAATTTTTATTATTCTTTAATGGTTTTGATAAAAAGATACCAATAATATACATTACAAATCTTCCGCTAGATGCTCCTATACCTAAAATAATGGATATTAAAGTTATATTATAGATATTTATCCCAATAATTGATAATATAGGTATTGATAATAAAGTAAAAGGAGCACCGAATAAAGGGAAAGAATTTAATATAAATGATTCAAAAAATATATACAATATATAATATATATTCATTCTTCAAATTCTAAAATATCTCCAACAGTTATATAATTTTTATTATCTTTATTATTTATTTTTTCGGTTAATACTTCTTTTTTAGTTATCTTTATTCCCAATATTTTTTCAATTTTCTTAGCCAAATTTATATCGGGTACAATTTTTTTATTTTCTATTGATTTATATAAACTTTCTTTTATTCCTAATAATTTTGCCATATCTTCTTGCTTTAATTTATGTTCTTCTCTATATTTTATTAATATTTTATTATAGTTTTCATCTATAACTTCTCCAACAATTTCTTTTATTTCTAATTTGTTTTCTTTTATTATATTTCCATTTTCGTCAACAGGTTTTCCATATTTTAAGCAATCTTTACATACATTTAATATTGTACCCTCTATATATACTTTATATAATTTATCTGTACTTTTTCCACATAGTTCACATGTTTTCATTTTATTATTTTTATTATTTCATCTTTATATTCTAATGCTATTATAACACCAATCATTATTCCAAAAGATATTGCTGCGGATAATAATAAATAATATAAAGCTTGAACTAATACTGTTGAATTTAATCCTAAATATGATAATGCAATAATTAAGAATAAATATAATATAGTTCCTTTTACAATTTTTGCAACATTATTCTTTATATTAAATATATATGCAATAATATCTCCAATAACCATACCAACAATTATTATTATTATTGCAGTATAGATTAGATTTAAGATATAGAATAAAAAATAATATGAAGGAAAATCTACAACAATTCCTAATATTAAGAAATATAATAATATATAATATTTTACTAAACTTAAAATTAAATTTGATATATTTATTCCATAAAATAATTGTGGATTTTTCTTTTGTATTTCATTTAATTTTGTATAATTGAATATAATTCTTAATATAAATACAGTAACTTTTGCTATTATATATCCAATTGTAACAAATATTATAAAAATTATAAAGTATGTTGCAAAATCTTGGATATTCGATAAATATTTTAAAGTAGGTTCCCCTATTAACTGGTAAATCTTTAGTAATAGTTGACTTATGAAATCCATTAGATTTAATTTAAAAAAACTTTTATAAAAGATAAATAATCATAAATTTTAGGGCCCGTGGCTCAGAGGCTAGAGCGTCCGGCTGATAACCGGGAGGTCGGGGGTTCGAATCCCCCCGGGCCCATATTAATTATTTATTTTATATTTCTTCTTTTCTTTGTTTTTCATATAATTCTTTAATTTCTTGTATTGTATTTATGTCCTTCTCACTTTTATCCCACCTTATTCTATTAACCCTTGCAAATCTTAATGCAAAACCTGATTTATATTTTGGACTTTTTTGTATTTCATCATATATAACTTCTACAACAATCTTTGGTTTAAACCATACAATTCTCCCTTCTTCATTTATTTTATATTTTAATAATTCCTTTGTTAATTGAATATATTCATTATCAGATAATCCTTTGAATGTTTTTGTTACCATTAAATATTCTCCAGTCTCTTTATCTAATGCAGCTAAGTATAAATCTGAAATAAAATTTTTTCTTCTCCCATGTCCCCATTCTCCTCCAATTATTACTAAATCCAATGGTTCTAAATGTCCCTTTACTTTTAACCATGACTTATCCCTTTTTCCAGGAATATATTTTGAATCTAATTTCTTTGCAACAAGGCCCTCATTTTTCATATTAACAGATTCTTGGAAAAATTTCTTTGCATCATCTTCCTTATTTGTAATTATCATTGGGGTTAAATCAATATTTCCCCTAATTTCTTCCAATATTTTTCTCCTATTTATATATTCTTCATTTATTAATAATTTTCCATCTAAATAAATTATATCAAATAAAAATAGTTTAACAGGTATTTCTTTTATATATTTTGAGATTTCATATTCTCTCTTTATTCTTTTTGAAATTTCTTGAAATGGTAATGGTAAATTTTTATTATAATCCCATGCAACAATTTCTCCTTCAATAACTATTTCATTATTCTTTATATTATTTAATATTAATTCTATAATATCTGGAAAAGATTTTGTTACATCCTTTAATCTTCTAGTAAATATTTTTACTTCATTTCCTTTTTTATGTATTTGTGCTCTTATTCCATCAAACTTAAATTCAAATGCTGCAGGAGAAAAATTATTAAATACATCTTGAAAATTATTTGCCTTTTCTGCAAGCATTGGTTTAAATGGATGAAACAATCTAATATTAACATTTTCAATATTTTTTGGATTATCAAATAAATATTCTGATAAAACTCCAATATCTCCAATTATTGCATGTGCAATCTTAATTTTTTCATCATCAATACCATATATATAAGATAAACAATCCTCAATTGTTCCTTCTAATATTCCATATCTCATATCTCCCTGTAAAATTCTTGTCAATAATTTTGCCTCTAAAGGTGATAAATTTTTGTATATTCCTTCTAAATGTAATATTCTTTTTTCTCTGGATCCTTCTCCTTCTAAATTTTCAATTTTCTTTAATTCATTATATATATCAATTATTGTATATTTTTTAGCAAACCATTTATTTAATTTTATATTTCCTTTTTCATAAATAATTTTAACAGCCTCTCCCAGGTCTCCAGATTTTTTATATAATAAACTTAATTCTTTAATATTTACTCCTAAATTTTTTAATACTCTTATGATTGTACCTACAGATACATTTAATTTTCTTTCAATCCATTCTTCTTCAGTATTTCCTAAAATTAACCAAATAGTTATTTTTAATTCATTTTTATCTAAAGACTTTATAAATCTAGATAAAACATCAATTTTCAAAGATTTTTCATTAATTTTTTCAACTTTTTCCAATACTTCTGCTA
>WYEB01000535.1_pt1 | contig 13385 bp, 14 predicted proteins | sample 6343061 | NCBI WGS metagenome assembly WYEB01 (sample SAMN13812332, study PRJNA600296) | hot springs metagenome | biome: ENVO:00000051; feature: ENVO:00002007; isolation source: sediment sample from Evening Primrose shelf | place: USA: Yellowstone National Park, Evening Primrose Hot Spring ... | reverse complement strand
TCCCGTGGGTTAACGCAATGTTAACCTTATCGATGGCGTAGATGCTGGTTAACTCATCAATTATGTTGCCCGGTTGCCCAAGCTTCACCAACTCACCCAGGGTTATCGGCATCACGCCACTACTCGATAGATTGTACCTAGCCGTGTGAGACCTTAACCATTTAAAGTGGCCGATTTCCATGAGCAACCTACAAGTGACCCTTATTAAGGAGTAACTATCACAACAAATCTATAATAAATCCTATTGGCTTAAGCATTTCTAAGACTAATAACTAAAAATGATACAAAAATAATATTAATTTGATTTAAAATTATATATCTATATAAATTACTTAAATTACTGCGATAGCGATTAATGCAGCTATTATACCTCCTACAATTGGTCCAAATATTGGTACTATGAGTCCATATGTCCAATCTGAGCTCTCCCTCCGAAATAGTATTGCGTGGGCTATCCTGGGACCTAAATCCCTTGCAGGATTTATGGCGTAGCCTGTGGGACCACCTAAACTAAGGCCTATACCCCAGACTAAGAATGCGACAGTTACTGCTGCGGGTGCAACCTTAATTATTGCTGGTGGTACGGTCAAGCCATAAACACCTACTACTAAAGCGAACGTACCTATCACCTCAGTAACAAAATTAAGTGGTAAATTCCTTATATTAGGAATTGTAGAGAAGACGGCAAGTTTTGTAATGGGATCTTGGGTTGCTTTAAAATGATCCCTATATGCGGCATATACCAGAAGGGCACCAACAAATGCTCCGGCTATCTCTGCCCCTATAAAACCAGGAACCATGCTCCAAGGCAATTTTCCATTTATAGCAAAAGCTATGGTTACAGCTGGGTTTATAGCTGCCCAGGGGCTTCCAAATAAAATTGCAGTAGCTATACCGACCATTACTGCAAAAGCCCAACCCGCCGTTATGACTATCCAACCACTAGCACTACCGCCACCACTAAGTACATTACCCTTAGTCTTACTTAAGATAGCGTTAGCAACAACGCCGTCACCAAAGATTATTAGGAACATTGTCCCTACAAACTCACCTAGATAGGGATCACTAATCATTTAGGGTCAAGATTATACTATACTTAATACCTTTTTAAGTTTTACGCTTGTTACTAATAAAGTAAAGTTAAGAATTCTTATGAAACAGTAAGACTTAAATATATCCGTTAAAAAGGCTGGACATCATGAAGTTGCTTAAGTTTAGGTTAATAAATAAGGCTGGATTACATGCGCGTCCAGCTGCATTTTTAGTTCAAGAAGCTAAGAAGTTTAGTTCACAAATAATCATTAGGAAGGGCGATAAATCAGCCAATGCAAAAAATGTACTACAAGTACTTTCATTAGGTGCAGATGTAGGGGATGAAATAGAAGTAATAATCACAGGTAATGATGAGAATGAGGCAGCTCAAGCTATACAGAAATTATTAACGGAAACACTTCCAAGCATGGATGCTGAGGTGAGGTAACAGATGATCATTCTCGCGAAAGGCATACCAATAAATTCCGGAATTGCCATTGGTACTGTAAAAATATGGGAAAGAGATGACGTACTAACTTCTATTCAAGAATGTAAAACAAATAATATAAATAATGAAATAAATATTATAAATAACGCTCTTAACTCTTTGAAAAATAAAATAAATATCCTCTTAAGGAATTTAAATATTAAAGAGATAGCTGATATATTAAATGCTCATCTACAAATTGCACAATCAATAGTTGAGGAGGCTATAAATGAAATAACAGACAACAATGATTGTGCAACTTCAGCGATTAAACACGTTACAATGAAATATATTCATGAACTTCAGGAAAGTGGAAGTGAATTAATAGGCATGAGAATTGATGATATAATTGATGTTTCATCTCAGTTAATAAGTTTAATTCTTAATAAACAATTATTATATGATTTATATATTACTGAAGATAAAAAAATAATATTAATTACAAATTATATTATGCCCTCTGAAGTCATACTTTTAAGGAATGTTCTTGAAGGCTTAGTAACCGAACATGGTGGTGCAACTTCCCATTCCGCAATATTAACCCGTTCATTAAATGTACCATATATTATAGTTCCAGTAAATACCATTAAAGCAATAGCTAAATTAATTACTAATAAGATTCTTATTATAGATGGTTTTAAAGGATTATTGATTCTTCCTGAGGAAAAAGATTCATCATCTTTAACAAGGATTATTAATTCTATTGATACATTAAATGCCCAATTCTATGATGAAAGAATGAATCCAGCAATGACAATTGATGGTAAACATGTAAATATACTGGCCAATGTAGGTAATATTGAAGATGCAAGGCTAGTTCTTGAATATGGCGGTGAGGGTATTGGCTTATTAAGATTAGAATTCATGTATATGAATAGAAAATCCCCGCCTAATGAGGAGGAACTATTTAATACATTAATGAGAATGTCGAAAGTTATCAATGGTAATGAAATTATAGTTAGAGCATTAGATGCTGGAGGCGATAAACCAATACCTTATTTAAACATTACTAAGGAGAATAATCCATTTTTAGGACTAAGAGGCATTCGGCTATTATTAAGGGAGCATCAAGAAATTTTAATTAATGAGATAAAAGCAGTGCTTAAAGCATCAGCTTTCGGTAAATTTGGTTTTATGATACCTATGGTATCATCAGTTAATGAAATAATTGAAACTAAGAAAATAATGAGGGAAATAATTGAGGAATTCGATAGAAATAATATTAAATATGGTAAGATATTGTTTGGTATTATGGTTGAGGTGCCAAGTATTGCCTTGATCATTGATAAGGTAGTTAATCATATTGATTTTATAAGTTTAGGAACTAACGACTTGACTCAGTACATTATGGCTGCAGATAGAAGCAATGAGAAAGTTCAATATTTGTATGATGAACTTAATCCATCAGTGTTAAGGTTAATATATAATACTGTTAATGTTGCAAAGCAACATGGAGTTAGGGTGGATGTCTGTGGTGAAATTGCAGGTAATGAAATTGCGTTACCTATATTACTATCCTTTAATGTCGATGCTTTAAGTATGAATCCTGTTTCTATTCCTAAGATTAAATACATCATTAGAAGATTAAGAATTAGCGATATTAAGAGTCATATTATTAAATTACTTGAGAACTTTAATGACGAGAATGATATAAAGAATTTCTTAATAACTATGTTAATTAAAGCAATACCTCAATTTAATGATCTCATGATAATTTATGGAAATTACGAGCATCCTCAGCAGCCTTAAGTATTTCATCAATAGAAGATCCAGAACTGGCCTCTACGGCTATTGCATACGCACCTTCAACTAAAGGTGCATCTATTAAGTATATCTTCTTTTTGATATTATCAGGTAAAATATTAATAACATACTTGACTGATAATACTGTGCTGCCAAAATCACAGATTATAAATATGGCATCTTCATTGAATAAATCCATAATTGCATCCCTTATTTTATTAGGATTTGAACCAAGGGTTTCGCCAGCGTCTCCCGCACCTCCAACTGCTACTATTTTAATGTTTTTAGCTACTTGATCAAGTATTTCCTTTAGGCCTTCTGCTAATTTTCTGCTATGCGAAACTATAACTATACTCACCATAACTTTACCTTCTCTCTTTAGCTTTAGCTTGAATTATATCATAAAATGCCTTTAATACTAGATACATACTAGTAGCACCAGGATCTTGATGGCCTACGCTTCTTTCACCTAGATAGCTAGCTCTTCCTTTCTTTGCTACCATATTTACAGTTGCTAGCATACCCTTTTCAGCGGCTTTTAATGCCTCATCAAAGGCTACATTTATATCATTATTATTAGCTGATAATTTCTTTAGCTCTTCAATAAATGGGTACAATGTATCTACCATTGTTTTTTCACCAGGCTGAGTTCCACCGCCAATATCCTGTATTCCCTTAAGACCTTGCTCAAACATCACAACCAATGTCTTTAAGTCTACGCTTCTTTTTCCTGAGGACGCAGTAGCCATATTCATGAAGAACATACCATAAAGAGGACCTGCTGCACCACCAACCGTTTCTAACATTGCATTAGCCACAGTAGTCAGAATGGAACCTATATCTGAATTTTCAATATTAATACTCTTTAATCTATTTACAGCCAAATTAAATCCCCTTTCCATATTTATACCATGATCAGCATCACCTATTGCAGCATCTAGATTTGTCAAGTAATCTTTATTCTGAGCTATAAGCTCGTAAGCATGCAATATAATGTTGTAAATATCATTTGTATTTAACTCTGCAACCATTACTATCACCCACCTATATACTTGCCTATGTAACAACAGGTAATGGTATTGGACCTATGGTTCTAATGGCAATCGTATAGGCAGGTGCCATAAGTAATCTCTTTAGTTCTTCATCAAGTCTTAAAATGGCTACTCTTCCGCCTTGCATTTCCAGCGATGTCATGAACTCACCAATCCAGCTACCAAATACTTTAAAGCCTAAACTTTCTACATACTTACGAACATCCCTATAAAATACGAATTTTTCCATATAAGGAGTCCCCCCTGTACCTTGCACTACAAGGAATATTTCGTCACCCTTTTGAAGTTTCAAGTCATCCACTATTTTATCAACCATTATTTTCGCTAATTCACTTGATGTCATGTATTTCATTCTCTGAACTCCAGGTTCACCATGTATTCCTATCCCAAATTCTATTTCGTCAGGGCCTAGTTCAAATGTAGGCTTTCCAGCGGCAGGAACACTGCATGGAGTTAATGCTATGCCAATATCCCTTCCGTTATCAATAACTTTTTGTGCAACACGCTTAACTTCAGGAAGAGCCCATCCTTCCTCGGCCGCAGCACCTGCAATTTTATGAACAAGTACAGTTATTGTTGTTCCACGTCTATTACCTTTTTCTGCTATTGAAACGTCGTCATTCACTATGACATAATCGGCCTTTATGCCTTGAGCTTGAGCCATCTTAGCAGCGGCTGTGAAGTTCATCACATCACCTGAATAATTCTTAATTATTATTAAAACTCCCGCATCTGTAGCAACTTCCTTTATTGCTGCAAATATTTGAGGAACTGTTGGAGATGTAAATGTAGCTCCTGCACTTGCGGCATCAAGCATGCCATATCCTACATATCCAGCATGGGCAGGTTCATGCCCACTTCCACCACCAGAAACTAATGCGACCTTGCTGCCAGATTTCTTATATGCCCTATACACATTATTCCATTGCGGGTCAAGGCGTATTATCTCGGGAAAAGCCATTACCATTCCTTCCAACATTTCACGGACCTCATCACCCGGTTTATTTATGAGCTTTTTAAGTACCATAAACTAGTGTTTAGTTTAATATTTTTAAATTTTTCTTCTGTTTTATGATATTTAGCTTCAAGGGGCAATCTTTATAAAGGTCTACTAACTATACCTTATATGGCTCTGCAGAAAAAGTATGTTCTGGCTATAGACCAGGGAACCACAGGTACCCGTGCGATGATATTCACAAAGGAGGGGCTTCCTATACCTGGTGGCTGGGCTTACTCTGAACATACACAAATCTATCCTAGACCTGGTTGGGTTGAACATAATCCACTAGAGATCTGGGAGAAAACAATGTTAGTTGTTAAGGAGGTTATTGAGAAGACTAAGGTGGATCCTAGGGAGATTGCCGCAATTGGTGTTACTAATCAAAGAGAGACAACGATTATTTGGGATCCAAGGACTGGGCAGCCCGTTTACAATGCAATTGTTTGGCAAGATAGAAGGACAGCACCACAAATCGATTACCTAAGGGCTCACTATATGGATACCATAAAAACTAAGACTGGGTTGGTTCCTGATCCTTACTTCTCAGGGACTAAGATTTGGTGGCTACTTGATAATGTACCAGGACTTAGAGATAAAGCTGCTAAAGGTGAGGTTATTTTCGGTAATATTGATACTTGGGTAATTTGGAACTTAACGAGAGGTAGTAAGGATGTACTTACACCAGAGAGGGGTGGCGCCCACGTTACTGATTATAGCAATGCATCAAGAACCATGATATTTAATATACAAAAGCTTGATTGGGATGATGATCTACTAGAAATAGAGGGTAAGATACCTAAGGATATCTTACCTCTACCTAGACCATCGAGTGATAAGAAATATTACGGCTATACAGGACCTGACATATCAAGTAAATTATTCAACGGTGTTTCAATACCAGTCTGTGGTGATGCTGGTGATCAACAGGCCGCCTTATTTGGTCAAGCTGGCTTTGACGTTGGCGAGGTTAAATCAACATACGGCACCGGCAACTTCATACTCCTAAACATTGGTAATAATATTACGTATTCGAAGAGCGGTTTACTGACTACCGTCTATTATGCTACGGAGGAGAAATCAGCCTACTATGCGCTTGAGGGTAGCATATTCATAACGGGCGCCGCCGTTCAGTGGCTTAGGGATGGGCTTAAGATAATAGAGGTGTCTGATGAGGTTGAGCCACTGGCCGCATCGGCAGAGGACACTGGGGGTGTTTATTTTGTCCCAGCTTTCGTGGGCTTGGGGGCGCCTTACTGGGACCAGTACGCAAGGGGATTAATAATAGGCATTACCAGGGGCACCACGAGGAAGCACATAGCTAGGGCTGTCCTAGAGTCAATAGCGTACTTAACAAGGGATGTCCTTGAGGCGATGATTAGTGATACGGGATTAAGAATACCTAGGATTAAGGTTGATGGGGGCGCTGCTAAGGATAACTTCCTTATGCAGTTCCAAGCAGACATAACAGGCATAGAAGTCTGGAGGCCGAGGGTATTTGAAACAACGTCACTGGGCGCAGCCTACCTAGCCGGCCTTGCAACAGGATTCTGGGGTAACCTAGATGAGATAAGGGCTAACTGGGCACTGGACAGAGTCTTTAAACCAACAATGAACCCTGAAACCAGGGAGAGATTGTATAAAGGGTGGAAGGCTGCTGTTCAAAGGGCTTTAAGCTGGGCTAAGGAGATTCCTTGGGCATACGGTTATGAGCAATAAAAAATTATGATGTAATGTATAGGATTAAGCTTTTAAATCTGAGATTCTTAGTGCTTATGGGGGTGGTTTGATGAACTTTGATGTGGCTGTAGTGGGTGGGGGTGTTAACGGTCTGTTCACAGCCCTTGACCTAGCCCTAAGGGGCTTCAGCGTAATATTACTGGAGAGGGGAGCTATTGGTAGTGGGACCAGTGGTAGGATGCATGGACTACTCCACAGTGGAGCCAGATACGCTGTGACGGATCCAAAGGCAGCCATAGAATGTATTGAGGAAAATAGGACAATCGCTAACATTGCACCTCATGCTATCGAGGACACTGGGGGTTATTTTATAGCCGTCACTAAGGAGGATGTGGATTTCATGGAACAATTCTCAAAAGGGTTGAAGCAAGCTAATATTGAGTATAGAGAGGTTGATCCTAAAGAGGCTTTAAAGGAAGAACCTAGCCTTAACCCTAATATTAGGGCTGTGGTTGAAGTACCGGATAAGGTTGTATTCGCCAGAGATTTAATGTTTAGCGTAGCTATCTCAGCGTATAGGGAGGGTGTATTAGTAATACAGGATGCTGAGGTTACGGGATTTAATATCAATAACAATGAAGTAAACGAGATCTTGGTTAAGGATCGCCTGACCGGTAACGTTAGGAGCATTAAGGCTAAGATTGTGGCTATAGCTGCAGGTCCTTGGACGTATAAGGTTGTTAAGTTAGCTGGAATCGAGGTTGAAATGATGCCAACCATGGGTGTTATGGTTGTTTACCAACGCAGGTTGGCTAGGAGGGTTATTAATAGGATGAGGAAGCCGTCTGATGGCGATATTCTCGTGCCTTATGGCTCAACATCAATAATGGGCACTACGGCAGTTATGATAGAGGACCCTGATAACATTTCAATTTCTGATGATGACATTAAGTTTCTAACGTCGGAGGGTTCACAAATGGTTCCATTGCTTATTAAAACAAGCGTTATTAGAGCTTATGCCTCAGTTAGGCCCCTCATCAAGATGCCAGGCGTTGATACTAGGGAGGCGACAAGGGATTTCATGGTTATTAGGCATGAGAAGCCGAGCAACATGGCCACCGTCATTGGCGGTAAATTCACCACGGGTAGGTTGGTTGGTGAGAGGCTGAGTGATGAGGTGGCTAGGATGCTTGGTTCCAGCAAATCCTCAGTCACAAGGGGTTACAGGTTATTTGGTGCAAACCTATACGACGACCTCAGGGAGCTTGATGAGCCGCTGCGCAGCTTAGCCTCAAGCTTCAGGGGCAGTATTGATGAGGATAGGGGTAGGGTGGCGGTGTTGACGCTACTGATGAGTGAGGTGGCTAGGGATAGTAGGAGGAGGATTGGGTGGTTGTGAATGCCTAACCTACGCTACAACGGTTCATTTAACATAGCCAAGCCGCCCAGTGAGGTTTTCAATAGATTAACCGACCTCAGCTTCATTGCTAGGTGCATACCTAACGTAGCTAGTTATGAGTTGATGGGTGAATCAAGGGCTAGGGTTAGGTTCATGGTTGACCTAGGTGAGGAGGTACCCATAGCCGAGTTGAGGAGGATCACCGCCGACTCAACCATAGAGGTTGTTGAGGCTAAGGGTAATTCCGTTAAGTACAGGGTTAATGGTAGGGCTGCGGGTAGCCAGATAGAGGTCTCCTTAACCTTAACCATTGAACCAATTGGTGATGGGTCTAAGGTTAATTGGAGCGCTGAGGCCAGTTTGGGTAGGCTCCTTCAGTTGATGTCTAGGTTCGTCAACATAGACTCCATGGTTGGGAGGATAGCAAACGACACCGTTAATGGCATCACCAAGTGCCTTCAGTGAGTGGGCTAAAGGCTTAATAGGGGTTTACGTGCATGCCTAACCCGGTGATGTTTCAGACGCAGGCCTCTGAGTATTGATGAGGAACTTGGGGCTGATGATCACGCCTCATTAGGCGCCGTGGGCTTGTTAATGTAATCCATGGGCCTCGTCCTCGGGTTCAATTCATAGGCCAGGGGGGTCAGCATAACCCTCCTAACCTCCTCAACATCCCCACCATGGTTAGCCAGGACCCAGGACAACTTAACGAAGGCGGTTTCAGGGTGCATGTCCTCGCTTGGTATTACGCCAAGCTTAAGCAGCTCCACACCCCTCCTGTAAACGTTTAGGTTAACCCTACCGAATATCGTTTGGCTACTTATCACTACGGGTATCCCAGCCTCAATGGCCCTTGCAATAGGTTTAAGCAACTGCTCACCAACGTGCCCAAAACCAGTCCCCTCAATGACGATTCCGTGGTAACCCTTGTCGATTAGGTACTCAAGGAGTTCAGGGCTCATGCCTGGGTAATACTTGACTAGGGCAACCTTATCATCGAACCTGGGGCTGCAGGTCAACTCACCCCTACCCTTATACTCACCCGTATTCATAACCACCTTACCCTGCCTAACCAGGACCCTGGCGATTGGCTCACTGTTAACCGATATGAAGGCGTCCCTCCTGGACGTGTGCATCTTCCTAACCCTAACACCCCTATGCACAGCAATTACACCGTCACTGGTCCCCTCATGCATCACAACCACTGATTCTGCGAAGGCCGCCTGGGAGGCCACTATGGTTGCTGCGTATAGGTTCTCGAAGGAGTCGCTTGACGGCCTATCACTACTCCTCTGAGCCCCCACTAGGGCTATTGGGCCTGGGGATGACTGCAGGGCGAAGGCTAGGGCGGCGGCCGTGTAGTGCAGTGTATCGGTTCCATGAAGCACAACCACACCCCTCACCCCACTACTGAAGGCCTTGCAAGCCTCCTCAGCTATCATACCCCACCTGGCTGGGTTCATATCCTCACTGAATATTGCCATCAGGTTAACCATCTCTATGGATGCAAGGCTCCTCAACTCAGGGTACATTAGGTACAGGTCCTCTAGGCTGAAGCTTGGGTAAACGGCCCCAGTCACGTAATCAACCCTCGACATTATCGTACCCCCAGTGGCTATGAACCTAACCACACCCCCAGAGCCACTGCCGGAAACCACTACACCGTAGGGCGGCACCTCAACCCTCGGTGGCTCATACTTACCCAGGGCCTCAACCTTAAGGATCCTGTCCACGTGTATCCCAGCATTATAACCATTCTCAAGCTTAACTAGTAGAACATCGGGGTCTCCAACCTCCGGCCTGGGCAGTATCATACCCTCCAGGACTGACCCATCCTTAAGGTGAATCCTAACCCTACTAAACTCACCAACCCCACCAAGCAATCCCCTAACCCTATCTGAGTAGGCCATGGTTGGGTTGTGTGGTTGGTTTTATTATCTTTGTGGTGTTGCTTTAAAAGTAGGATTAGTGCCCAGCGCCGTGAGGGTGTTCAGCGAGGTTATAGGTGAGGCCGTGGAGCTGCCTGATAAGCCAAAGAGAATAGTGTCCCTAAGCCCATCAATCACGGAAACTCTCTTCGAAATGGGACTTGGGGATAGGGTTACAGGCGTAACGGTCTACTGCCATAGGCCGTCTCTCCGGAGGTGGTAGAGGCTTGGTGCCTCCACCGTCTCCTTCTCGACGGTCGCCCCGAGCCCCCTCACCGCAGCGGCTCCCCAACGGTCACCCGCGGTTCCTTGCCACTACGGGTCTCGGAAACCCAGGGTAACCAATTAAGAGTGTTAAGGTTAGGTTTATAAACTTATCTGAGGATTAACCATTAACAGAAATAAACACTACAAATGATTATGAAAACCGAAACAGCCCCAGAGGCAATGCTTAAGCCAAGGGTGGCGGCATACACTGGGGTGTTGGTGGATAGGCTGAGGGGTGTTAACCCAGACCTAATACTAACCACCACGGGTGTCCAGAGGGGGCTAATCAACGAGGTTAAGGCCATTGCACCAACCTACCCAATACCAATACCAGTAACCATATATGGTGTCCTGGACTTCGTGAAGAAGGTAGCCCTGGTGGTTAATGAACCGAACAGGGGTGAGGAACTGGCCATTGAGCTACTTAGGACCCTAACCGAGTACGCCAAGGCATGCCCACCCCTAAGGATATACGTGGAGATTGAGTTCGAGGAGCCGTACACGGCCGGCGCACACACCTACGTAGACTCAATGCTTAGGTTACTCGGCTTAAGGAATATTTACGGTGATGAACCAAGGGCGTACTTCAGCCTAGGCAGAGGGACCATTGAAGTGGACTTGGCCATATACGACCCCAAGCCCATTGGTAGGAAAAGGGGTAGTGAAGAGGTGGTTAATTGGCTTAAGGCTAGGGGTATTAAGGCTAGGGCCTACCTAATTACGGAGGGTGATGAACTGGCTCACCATGGGCCTTACTTAATCAGGGTGACCTTGCGTAAAATAGCCGAGATCTGCAATAAACTGCATTGAGGGTAGTGGTTTAAATAGGTGGATTAATAATCCTCAACGGTGATGAGGGGTCGATGAGTTGATGAATTATGATTACGGAAGGGACGAACTGACCTTAAACAGCATTACTATGCAGCAATGGTGAGACTTGCCGTTCTTTCGCCATGAAGGTACCTTTTTAAGTGCACCAGGTCTATGACACCTATGAGTATGGGTTGGGTTCAAGTGGGGCTGATACTGATTGTGCTGGCGTTGGCGTTGGTTTCACTAGTGGCTTATCTGAACCCCATTAAACACTTCGCCGTTAACATATTGAACAGTGAGCACGTGGATAGGGCAAGTTACCTAAACCCAACCCTAAGCCTTGTTGAGTCAATTTACAGGTACCAGTACATCAACACATCCGCTGTGCTAAGTAACTTAACTGGGATTAAGAATGTGTACCTTTCACCCACACTAAACCTAGCCTGGAATGTGTACAGGTATGAGGCGGTTAATGAGTCAGCAACCCTCAGCAGGCTAAGCATGGTTAACTCAAGCCTCTACACAATGCTGATCAAGGTCCTTACTGAGCTAAATACGGACACGTCCGGCATAGTGAGTAGCGTTGAGGGTAGTGAGCGGGGCGTGTTGAGCGGGGTTAGGTATTACAGTAACTTAACGGTAGTTAATGTGACAAGTGGCCTCAAGGAGGAGTCCACTAGGATATTAAGTAGCATTGAATCTAACTCATCATTGATACTTAACTCAATGGGCTACTACTACAATGAGCTGATGGGTAACTTAACCTCAAGCTACATAAGCATTAACGGTAAGCTTAATGAGGCCCTTGGAGGGCTTAGCGGCATTAATAGCAGCATCGCTAGCCTAGGTAATGAGGAGGTGGGTATCTTAAGCAGCATCAACAATACGGTTAGCGAAATAGGCGACAATGTAACCAGCATTAAGGGTAAGGTTAACCTAATTCTAACAGAGTTAACTGCCATGTACCAGGTCTATGGGACTCCGGGTGTTCAATTGGGGGCTGGGCAATACACACTGTTCACCTTCAGCAACTTAACCCTCGTCTCAAGCCTACTAATCAACTTAACGTTAACCAACCAATCAGCCTACATATACTGCTACACGGTACCCAGCACAGGCATATACGTTACGGCGGCTTCCATGGCGAATTACACCGGTACAGTGACTCTGAGGGTTGTTAATTACCCGTGTTGGCAGGTCACCGTTTACGCGCCTGGTGCAATGTTGAACTGGTTCTCAGGTGTCCTGCTTTACCAGGGTTAATCCATAGTCTTAGTTTAAATAACGACAATTAAACATTAAAACTGATACCACAATGACCCCCTCCCCGTCCTGAAGGGGCTGAGGTTTCACCGTGGGGGTCTCGTCCGTTACTCCCTCTGCGGGGTTAATGGTTTTGTTCTTGGGGTGGTGGTAACAGTGGGGTATCGCCCCACCGGCTCATCTAACGGAGGGAAACCCCCTCTCGGGGGCACCACCCCAAGCACCAAAACCCCAGCAAACTGGGATTAATAAATCTATCTCCATGAGACCCACGTAGTGGTACAACCCCGCCCTAAAGGGCAGGGCTTGACCATTTTGTCAACTGTACCGTTCTTAAGCAGGTAGTCGAAGTTCTCCCTAGCCTGCCCCTCAAGGTTAAGCAGCCTCTCCTGACTTGGCCCAAAGAATATTATCTTCAAGTCCTCAAACCTCCTATTAGCCACAGAGGCTGCGGCCATCCTTAGGGCTAGGTCCATCTTCTGGTCACCGCTCATTATTAGGAAAACCACCTTAACCATGACTGGGCGAGGTAGTTGCTATTTAAATACGCTACGCGGTCTATAGCCTGAAATTGCGGAAGCCATATTAAGGTGGCTTGGACTATGGGACCTGGTGATGATGCTTCACCCCACGTGAACCGTGATGATAAACTCCAATACTGACATCATCTCGAGGCAAAGAACCCTATTAACAGCCCCACCAGGAATATGACTATCATGACTAC
>WYEB01000533.1_pt1 | contig 13426 bp, 10 predicted proteins | sample 6343061 | NCBI WGS metagenome assembly WYEB01 (sample SAMN13812332, study PRJNA600296) | hot springs metagenome | biome: ENVO:00000051; feature: ENVO:00002007; isolation source: sediment sample from Evening Primrose shelf | place: USA: Yellowstone National Park, Evening Primrose Hot Spring ... | reverse complement strand
CCCCCCGCCGCCAAGGCCGCCGAGGCCAAATCGCGGAGGCTGTAGACGTAGTAGACGCGGAGCGCCTCGCCGCGCCAGCGCCACGGCACCCGCCTGACGGCTCCGCCGCCTCCCGGCAGACTCCACACCGTGGCCACCACGGCACCTCCGACCCTCAGGGCCTCCGCGAACGCCGCGCCGAGGACGTCGGGCGGCAGATGGTGATATACGGCCACCGCGTGGACGACGTCGAAGGCGCCGTCTCTGAAGGGCAGAGCCGTCGCCTCGCAGAGCGCGGCCTCGGAGCCCCTCGGCACGAGCTCCGGCGCCAGGTCGCAGTGGACTACATATCTATACGAGGCCTCTAGATAGGGCGGCTGGGCGCCGCGGCCGGAGCCCAGATCGAGCGCCTTGTCGCCGAAGTTCGCTATATCAGCTGTGGGGAGAGGTCGCCTTCTGGAGGCTTCGTACGCCTCAGCGATGGCCCTATAGGCCTCTCTGGCGGCGAGAGCCCAATCCACAGAAATACGAAAAAGTCTAAAAATATTTTGCTCTTAAGCTAATTCCACTTTATATTTATCTAATAGAACTTTATATCTGTAAAAAATTATACTATTTATAATGATATATAATAGTATACACTGCTACAAGAAAAAATATTTATACCACTTGGGCCGTACGTCCATGGCCGAAACAGAATTCAACGATGCGCTAAAGGTGGCGATCTCCGCGAATCTCGGCTGGGGCTTCGAGCTGTACGACCTAATCGCCTATGTCTACGCGGCGCCCTATATAGCTCCCCAGTTCTTCCCCAAGGAGAGCTACACGGCGAGCCTTCTCGAAACGTTGCTGGTCATGGTCCTCGGCTACTTCGCCAGGCCTCTCGGCGCCATCCTCTGGGGCCATATAGGGGATAGGATAGGGAGGAAGGTCACCTGGTTCGTCGTGCTGTTCGGCATGGGGCTTGTCACCGTCTTGATAGGCTTCCTGCCCACCTATGTGCAGATAGGCATTGCGGCGACCGCCCTGCTCGTATTGCTCAGGATGCTCCAAGGCGTATTCCTTGGGGGCGAGTGGGCAGGCGGTTTGACCGTAACGTCCGAGTTCGCTCCCTCCAACATGAGGGGGCTTCTCGGCGGGATCGCGCAGGGCGGCGCGGGGCTGGCCTCCGTCTTCGCGGCCGCCGCGGTGGCCCTCGCCACGGCGCTTGCCCCCACCAAGGACGCCATGATGTCGTACGGCTGGAGGATACTGTTCTGGTTCGGGGTTGTGCCGCTGATAATCGCCCTCTTCGTCAGATGGAGTATAGGCGAGAGCGAGATATGGCTCAAGAAGGGCAAGCCCGCCGTCGAGCGCGTGCCGTTTCTGACGCTGCTAAGGAAATATTGGTTTTTCGTGATCGTGGCCACCCTCGTCATATTCGGCGAGTCGTTGATATACTACGGCTCCATAGGCTACTTCGGGACTCTGCTGCCGTTGCTCGGCTATGGAGGAAACGCCGTGGTGCTGGCCTCGCTGGCCGCCGGGCTGGCCTGGATGTTGCTCGGCCCCCTCTTCGGATATATCAGCGATAGGCTCGGCAGGAGGAAGGCCCTCCTGGCCGCATATTACGCGATCGCCGCGTTGGTGCTCCTGCCCATCTGGATGCTTATAGCCGGCGGACAGCTCGTCAATCTAGTCGTCGGGGCCGCCCTCATGGGCGTGGTATTCTCCTCGCAGTACTCCGTCCTGCCCGCGTGGCTGGCCGAGGCCATCGAGACCAAGGTCAGATACAGCGGAATAGGCTTCATCATAAACCTCGGCGTGGCGTTCAGCTCGTTCGCGCCCTCCATAAGCACGTACCTCCTGAAAACCATAGGGCAGTCCTACGGCACGGTGGCCGCCGTATCGCTGGTGACGATAATAGGCGCCGTCGTAGCTCTGGCGTTCGTCCTCATGTCGAGAGATAGATGTTGCCAGGAGCTTTTATGAAAGAACTGGAAATAGACTTGAGAAAATACCTTTTTTCTTCATATAATGAAATATATATCAATTTTAAGTGGAATATTCCTGAGTATTTCAATATAGGATATGCCATAATCGATCGAAATATGGAGAGGGGCTTGGGCGATAGGCCGGCTATCTATTACCTAGACGACGAGGGGGACAGGCGCGTGCTCACCTTCGGCGATTTGAAGAGGCTTTCGGACGGGCTGGCCTCATCCCTTAGGGACCTAGGGGTGGGGAGAGGCGACGTCGTAGGCGTATATCTACAGCCGCGTCCCGAGGTCGTCGTATCGCTCGGCGCTATCTACAGACTGGGCGCCGTCGCTCTCTCCATCTCTCCGCTCATAGGCATCGAGGGGGTTGAGTATAGGTTGAGGCACAGCGGCGCTAAGGCGCTGGTCGTGGAGGGCGCCAGGAGGGATGTCGTCGACGGCGCCGCCAAGATAGACGGCTTGAGGGCCGTCTACGTGGTGGGCTCAGAGCCCAGGGGCGGCAAGGAGTACTCCCTGGAGGACCAGTCGAAGTCGGGCGGCCGCGTCGATGTGGCCGCCACCAAGAGCGAGGAGCCGGCCCAGCTTTTCTACACGTCGGGCAGCACGGGGCCTCCCAAGGGCGTCCTGCACGCCCATAGGTTCCTGCTGGGCCACATACCCACCTACCAGCTGTATTTCGAGCTGGCCCCTCGGGAGGGAGACGTGTTTTGGACCAACGCGGACTGGGGATGGATAGGGGCGCTGGGCGACGTGGTCCTGCCGTCTCTATATTTCGGGATGCCGGTGTTGGCCTACAGGAGGTCCAGGGGCTTCAGCGCCGGCGAGGCGTTGAAGGCCATGGAGGAGTACGGTGTGACGGCCGCCTTCATCACGCCCACCGCGCTGAGGATGATAAGGAGGGAGTACCCCCAGCCCCTGAGGGACTTCGGGCTGCGGCTGAGGGCCGTCAGCACGGCGGGTGAGGCGCCGGGGAGGGAGCTCGTCGAGTGGGCGCTTCAAGCCTTCAAGGCGCCCGTCAACGAGTTCTACGGATGCACAGAGGCGAACCTGGTGGTCACGAACCACTCGCTCTGGGCTAGGCCGGGCTCCGCGGGCAAGCCCGCGCCGGGCCACGTCGTGGACGTGGTCGACGAGGACGGGCGGCCGCTACCGCCGGGGTCGGAGGGCTTGATAGCGGTCAAGCTGCCGGACCCCGTGGCCTTTCTAGGGTATTGGAAGAACCCCGAGGCCACGGCGGCCAAGATAAGGAACGGATGGTTCATAATAGGCGACGCGGGCGTCAAGGACGTGGAGGGCTATATCTGGTTTAGAGGCAGGGTGGACGACGTCATAAAGGTCGCCGGCTACAGGCTGGGGCCCGAGGAGGTGGAGGAGGTCATAGCCAAACATCCGGCGGTCCTCGAGGCGGCTGTGATAGGCAAGCCCGACCCCATCCGCGGCACGATAGTCAAGGCCTTCGTCGTGTTGAGGCCCGGCGTGGAGCCGAGCGAGGAGGTCAAGAGGGATATTCAGAACTTCGTGAAGAGCAGACTGGCCGCATATGCCTACCCCAGGGAGATCGAGTTCTTGGACCAGCTCCCGAGGACCGAGACGGGCAAGCTCAAGCGCTACGAGCTGAGGCGGAGGGAGATGGAGAGGGGGAATGTACAGAGCGGTTGAGCTCGGCCACGTCATAGCGGGCCCCTTCGCCGGCCTCCTCCTGGCCCAGCTCGGCTTCGACGTGGTCAAGGTGGAGCCGATAGGCGGCGACCCCACGAGGCGCGACGACGTCATGGGCGACTCCATATTCGTCTTCCTCAACAGGGGCAAGAGGTCGCTGGCGCTGGACTTGAGGAAGCCCGAGGGGAGGGAGGTGTTCCTAAGGCTGATAGGGAGGAGCGACGTGCTCGTGGAGAACCTAGCGCCGGGCGCCCTCGAGAGGCTGGGGCTGGGGAGCGACGCGCTGTTCAGAGCCAACAGGAACTTGGTCCATTGCTCCATAAAGGGCTATCCCTCCGGGGGCGTCAAGAGCGGCTGGCCGGCCTTCGGCACGTTGGTCGAGGCGGTGAGCGGCGTCATGTGGAGCAACGGCGGGGCTAGGTTGCCCGCGTCCATAACGGACATGGGGGCTGGGCTCTACTGCGCCCTGACCGTGCTCTGGGCTCTGCTCGGCCGGAGGCAGGGCCGCTACGAGGTGAGCCTCTTCCAGAGCGACCTGGCGTGGCTGGGGTACTACGTGATAGCGTTGCAGACCCTCGGCAAGGTCTTCGAGGCGTCGGGCGACAGGCTCCCGTTCTGGGCCCCCTACGAGCTCTTCAAGACCGCCGACGGCCGGATATACATAGCGGTGGCCAACGACGCCATATGGGCCAGGCTCTGCAAGGCGTTGAGGACCGAGGCCTGCTCCGACCCCAGATTCGCCACAAACGCCGGGAGGGTTCAGCACAGGGAGGAGCTCCACCGCGTTCTGGAGGCGGAGACGTCGAGGTACGGGACCGACGAGCTGTTGAGGCTCCTGCTCCAACACGACGTGCCGGCGGCCCCCATGCTCGACATCAAGGCCGCGGCGGCCGACGAGGACGCTCCGTGGGATCTAACGAGCGCGGGCGGGAAGGCCGGCGTCCGCGTGCCGAGGCTGCCGCTCCCCGGCTCGCTGGACGGCGCCAGGGCCCCGGAGGTTGGGGAACACAGCCGCGAGGTGTTGAGGGAGCTCGGCTACGGCGAGCGGGAGATAGAACTGTTAATTGGGCGCGGGGTGGTCAAGCCGTGATCCGCAGGTCCCAGCTCTACGTGCCGGGCAACAACGAGAGGATGGTCAGGAAGGCCGCCGCGGAGCTCAAGCCCGACTCGGTTATTCTCGACCTGGAGGACTCCGTGCCGCCCGAGGAGAAGGGGAGGGCGAGGGAGATCTTGGCGAGGCTGGTCCAGGAGCTGGACTGGGGCGGCAAGGAGCTCTGCGTCCGGGTGAACCCCCTGGACACTCCGTATTTCTATGCGGACATGGAGCTGGTCACGAGGCTGGATGCCGTCAAGTGCGTGGTGGTCCCCAAGGCCGAGGGGCCGCTGGACTTCATCCACAGGGGCACCGGCAGGTCGGTGGAGCCCTTGATAGAGACCGCTAGGGGCCTCCTCGCCGTGGAGGACGTCGTGAGGAGCGAGGGGGTGGAGGCCGTGTCCTACGGCGTGGCCGACTTCGCCCTCTCGGTGGGAGGAGACCACAGGGCCTACGTGGGGAACCAGACCATAAGGACTCTGGTCGTGGCCGCGGCGGCGGCCTACGGGGCCGACCCGATAGACAGAGTCTTCTTCGACCTGAAGGACCTGGAGGGCTTCAGGCGCGAATGCCTCGAGGCGAGGGCGCTGGGCTTCGTGGGGAAGCAGGTCATACACCCAAGCCAGATACCCATAGCCAACGAGGTCTTCAGCCCCTCGGCCGACGAGGTGGCCTGGGCCGAGAGGGTCGTCTCGGCCTATGAGGAGGCCCTGAGGCAGGGGCGGGGGGCCATCAGGCTCGACGACGCCTTGATAGACAACGTCCACTATAGGCTGGCCAGGCGGATACTCGAGAGGGCCAGGGAGGCTCAGCGCCGGTAGTGGCCCCTCACCGCTCGGCACATCCCGCACTCAGCACAGGAGGCGCGACGTTTATATTTTAAAGATGTCGCGAAGCCGTGATGAGTCAAGGGCGCTTCCGCTCGGTGAGGATCACGGCGAAGTGCTGACGTAGGACGGGGAAAATATCAGTTTTAATTTACGGCTCCTTATACGGGCCGGCGCGCATATCAGTGGATTTCTGGCTGCTGCGCCTCCGCGGCGGCGAGGTGTCGAGGGGGACCCCGCCCTTCAGAGCGCCTAGGCTTAGATGCGCCAAATGCGGCGTCGAGATGTCTTGGGAGGAGGCGAGCTACATAAGGATATCCGAGGGGCGCGTCGTCGCGTACTGCCGGGCCTGCCTGGCAGAGGATCTGAGGGCCGTCGGGCTGAGGATGGTCTGATCAGACCTGCCGTTCCCATCACCCCTCAGAATCTCCGACCCACATCACGCCTCCTTCCTCCCAGGGACAATATTAGGATTGCTGCGAGGGATATCGCCGACAGGGCCAGGGCGACCGCCGCCGGCATGCGCGGCAGCGACTCGACGATGAAGTAAAGGGCGTACGACGCCGCGAGCGCCGCGGCGGACCACAGAGACACGACGAGCCCGGCCCTCGAAAACGCCGCCTCGACCCGGGACACGTCGTAGCCCCTCATGGAGAGCCGCCTCCGAAACTCGTCGAGCTTGCTGGCGTACAGCGACAGAAAAGCCGCGGCCTCGGCGAGGGGGGCCAGGAGAGGCTGGGTGGACGCCGCCAGCAGCGCCAGGGAGGCCATGTAGGCCGCGGCTGCCAGGACGCCGCTGCGGCGCAACGCGGCGAGGCCGACCGCCGATAGGGCCGACGCGAGAAGGGCGAGCGGGGCGAGCTCCAGGAGGCCCGACGCGAACAAGATCGCCGTGATGGCGGCAAGCGACGCCGCTATGGACCTCATAGGCGGGCCAACGCGCGCGAGGGCGGCTCGAGCGGCGGGGACCACACCAGCTTGTCGGCGCAGAGGACCCTCCCCCTCCTCTCGGTGAGGAGCCTCGCTATCTCGGCGAAGGGCCCTCTGGCCGGCGAGACCTCGATCACCACGACCCTCCTGGCCCTCAGACACAGCTCCTCGATGTACTCCGGCCTGGGCCTACAGGAGATGTAGATATACGTGTCGGCTCTGGGCGGGGCCGGGCTACGTCGAGGCGGCTTGAGGTCCAGCCTCATCAAGGCCTCGCGGATGAGCTTGAGGCCGGCAGGGGAGTCCGTGGGCGGCAGCGAAACGCCGTCGGGGACCACCAGAAGCCCCACGGGGAGCCTGGCGTCCACGGCCGCATGCGCGACGCTCAACGCCATGGACGCGCCGTGGCCCACCGAGTCCGCCCTGCAGTGCGAGCCGGCGTCCAGCACTATGTAGAGCGTGCTGTGGCCCTCCCTCAGCTTCTCGTTGACGTAGAGAGCCCCCGTCCTGGCGTAGGCCTTCCAGTTTATCAACTTATAGGGGTCCCCCGGCCTGTACTCCCGCACCTCGAGGAACTCGGCCGAGTGGGGACCCGCCAACGGGCCCGGCGCCCTCGGTGCGCCGAGGCTCCTCGCGGCGGCTCTGAGGCTTGCCTTGGCCAGATAGGGCCTCACCTCGACCTCGCCCACCGGCGTCCGCCCCCGCACCGGCCGCGACAAGGTCAGGGGATAGAAGGCCCACTCCAGATCCGGCGGCTCGTAGCGGCCGGGGAGCCCCGCCAGCGCAGTCGCCGAGGCCGACGACCTGCCGGAGAGATACAGGGCGCCCGTCGGGGGCTCCACGGCGACAAGCCTCCTGTCGTCCAGAGCCGAGTACAGGAGGAGGCCGGGGACGTTCGACGAGGCCTCTATCCTCAAGGTCAGGGGCTCCTCAACCCTCAACGTCCTCTGCTCCACGTCGGCGGAGACGCTCACCCGCCACTCCCTCCCGTAGGCCAGATGGAACGCCGCCAGCAACGCGGCGGGGAACACAGCGGCCGGCAGGAGCTCCAGCCTGCGCGTGAACACCGCCAGCGCGAGGGCGAGGACCTCGAGGGCGACCGCGTAGCGGGCTATCGCCTCCATCTCGGCACCGGTATCTTGGCGAGGTACTCGCGCACTAGATCCCGCGCGTCGACCCCCTCCAGCTTGTACTCGGGCCTTAGGTATATCCTGTGCGCCAACACGTCGACGGCCATCGCCTTCACGTCGTCCGGCACGACGTATCTCCTGCCCTGGACGAGCGCGTATGCCCTGGCCGCCTTCAGCAGGGACGTCAAGGCCCTCGGGGAGGGCCCCGCGGCGACCCTCCTGTCGCGCCTAATTGAGGCGAACTGGGCCACGTAGTCCAACAGCTCGTCCACGACCTCCACGTCCTCCACGGACGACATGGCTGCGAGGACCCCCTCCTTGTTCAAGACCGCCTTGGCGAGCGCCGAGGGGTCGTCGGAGCGCCACGCGAGCCTCTCCTTGAGGAGCCTCCTGTCGTCGGGGTAGCCCAGGGAGATGCGGAGCATGAACCTATCCAGCTGCGCCTCGGGCAACGGGTACGTGCCCTCCAGCTCTATGGGGTTCTGGGTCGCCAGGACCAGGAAGGGTCTGTCCAGCTGGTAGGTCTCCCCCTCTATGGTCACCTGCAGCTCCTGCATGGCCTCCAGCAGAGCCGCTTGGGTCTTCGGAGGGGCTCTGTTTATCTCGTCCGCGAGGAGGACGTTGGTGAAGATAGGCCCCTTGACCGTCTCGAACTCCTCCCTCTCCCTGCGCCACACCTTGGTCCCGACTATATCGCTGGGGAGCAGATCGGGGGTGAACTGTATCCTCCTATAGGAAAGGCCCAGCACCTTGCTGAACAGCTTCGCCAGCAGGGTCTTCCCCACGCCGGGAACGTCCTCTATGAGCACGTGGCCCCCCGCCACGAGGGCCGCCAATATCTTCTCCACGGTCGATCTATCCCCCACGTAGTACCGCGAGATCTCGTCCACGGCGCCCGCGAGGCTCATGGCGACCCCAACCTCGCCAGGGCGGCCTCCAGCGCCCTCCTCCTTTCCCTCTTGCCCCTAGCCCTCTTGAGCGCCAGGGCCTCGCCCACGGCCGCCTCCACGGGCAGCCCCGCCAGGGCGTAGGCGTAGGATATAACGGCGATTATGGCCTCCGCCCGGCCTCTCTCCACGTAGGCCTCGGCGGCCTCTCTGAACCTCCTGTCGTCTGCCGCGATGGATATATTGGCCGGCGCGGGTATATACTCATCCCCCTCCCCGCCGGCCGCCGCCAACGCGATCGCAGGCACTCCGATCAACGCGAGGTATATTATATCGTTTGAGGCCTCCGCGGATAGAGGGGACGCGAGGAGGGACGCGGCCAACATGACGCCGACCGCCGACAGTGAGAGGCCGGCCAGCCTGGCCGAGCCGCCGGCCCGCCCCAGGACGCTCCCCGCGGCCAGCAGAAGGGCCGGGATCCAGAGCGACTTGATCCAGCCGGGGAGAAACGGAGCCGTCAGAAAGGCGAAGGCCGACGCGAAGTAGAGCGCCCGCGACGCGGCGAACAAGCCGAGGGACCCGCCCGCCTCCGAGGACCTGGAGAGGCTGTAGCCAGCCGCGAGCAGGGGAAGCGGCTCCACCGCCCACGCGGCGCCGACAACGAAGAAGTTGACGACGCCCCTGACGGCCAGATAGGCCGATGCGGCCGAGAACGCGGCCGATTTAGCTCCGCCCAGGGCTCTGGCGATCAGCGCCAGCGATAGGGAGAGGGAGAGCTCGGCCAGGGGCAGAGGCAGAAGCGGCGCGAGCAACGCGGCGGCCGCCGCGGCGGCGTAGCTATACGCGGCCCGCATGGCCCCTAAGCCATCTGTAGAACTTGGCGAAGTCCCAGTAGTCCAGAGGCAGATCGCTGTAGGCGGCCCTCTCGAACACCTCGACCACGTCCGGGGGAGCCCCCAGCGGGGCCATGATCTCCCTGGCGGTCATCCAGCCCGGAGCCGACTTGAACGCATCGTGGAAGGAGTTGGCGACCTCCCTATGCAGGTCGGAAAACTTGACCAGTAGGGCCTCCTCCTCGCCGCCCCGCCTCGCGACTATCCGGGCCAGACAGGGGCCATCGGCGGAGAGGACCAGGGCCTTGCCCGAATGGGCTACGGCGCATCCAGACGCCTCTAGCGAGACCCCCTCCGCGGCCGGCTCGACGGGGAGAGGCCTCCCCAGAGGCCACACGGGAGGCACGTCGTCCAGGAGAGGCCACTTGACGAGCCTGGGCCCGACGGGCGGAGGCAAGTCGGCCGAGACGTCGGGAGGACGCGCAGGGATGGACGGCCCGACGGCCGCGGGAGGCCCCGGAGGCTCCGCAGGTCGAGCGCCGACGGCGGAGGCGGCCTGCTCGGCCGCGCTCTGCCCGCGCCGCATGCCGATCAGCAGGGCCGCGACCGCGAGGACCGCGATGAGGGCGAACGCGATGGGGATGTTGAGGACCGGCGTGGGGCCAGCCCCGAGGGGCGCCCCTCCGCCCCCTCCCCCGCCTATGGCTGGGGCGGCTGACGTGGGCGGAGCGCCGGTCGGCGACGTCCTGTTTGGCGGGGGCAGCAACGGCATTACGCCCAGCAGATGCGCGAGGAGCCGCGAGATCTGGTAGGCGAGCCACTCGAGGGCGGCCAGGATGAGGTAGATGAGGGCCAGGAGGTAGCCCAGCAACGGGCCGGAGATGCGTAGGCTCAAGGCCTCAGCGGGCGACAGGAGCACGGGCATGCCCGAGCTCAACGGCAAGCCGCCCAGGCCGCTCCCCACGGCGAGGGAGGGCGAGAGGAGGGAATACACCGAGTACGCAAAGACGGCGAGGAGCGCCAGGACGGCCAGGCGACGCATCAACGCATCCCGCGTAGAGGTTAAAAAACGATCCGCCGCCGGCTGCAGGTCGGCGTTTTGGACGACGGATCGGAGAGGCGAGGCGGATGGCGCGGCCAACGGGGCTATCGGCCCGCCGGGATTCGAACCCGGGACCGCCCGCGTCCTTGGGCCGTGTTCATGCAGGGCATGGGGGGATTGTTCTCTGCTAGCTCGGGGGCGTCTAGAGGTCAGCTCTCTGGCTTCGTCTTGTTGAGTCTCGCCGTCATGAAGCGAGCGCCGCAAAAACAGTGAATTACGTCTACAGGCATAGTACCTGTGAATCTGTACCTGGCCTTTATCTGTTGAGAAAAACTTTATATTAGTAAACAACTGTAAGAGGAGCCATGGAGTCAATTATAGTTCAACATGCACCGCGGCGTTTAACACGTCATGGATAGCGAAATTAAACAACGTCTAGAATCCGCGCTGAGGCCTGTTGAGAAGCCGCCAACTATCGAAGAGGTGCTTGAGCATGTCTCCACCCGCGGAGTCTTGCGGGGGTCGGTGGACTGGGTATTCCAGGCGTGGATGCTGTACGTCGAATACGCGACGCAGGAGATCATAAAGACGTTTCGGCTCTCGGAGGAAGAAAGGAGCCAGCTCCTTGACTTCAGAGACGCGCTGAAACGGCTTCTGCTGGAGGCGTGGATGCAGACGAAAGAGAAGCTGACGACGCTGTACAAGGCCGTCGCCGAGGGCACGTACAGAGTGGAGGGCAACAAGCTGTACACGCCGGACGGGACGTGGATGCATGTAATAGGGGACTCCACTCCACACATTCCAATCCGCGGCATAACAGCTAAGACACGTTTTCCCGATCTGCTGAAGCTTCCGCGCGAGAGGCTTGAACTGCTTCAGCTGGGCTGGAGGGCAAGCGACGAAGGCAGGCACAAGAGGCAACCTTACATGGGCACTACACAGCCTTGGCAGGTGTTCGCCTGGGCGGCGGCGAGATACGGAGAGCTCTACACATGTGTTCTCTCGACCAACTTGACGCATGAAGGGATAAGCATTGAAGTGTACATCAAAGCGAAGAGCTGGAGGCAGAAGTGGAGTAAGGACGAGGCGATAAGTCTAGTCGCGGACTACCTCAGACGCGGAGAGTGGACGCCCATGCTCACCATGTGGTTAGGAGACGGAAAGGCAAGGTGGCGAAACATCTTGCAAAGCAAGTACGAGCTGCTAGTCGCAACTAAGGAGCCTTGGAGGTTGGGCATCCGCAAGGGCGCATACGAGGCCCTAGTCGCCACTGGCAGAGAGGCGTTTGTAAAGCTTAGGGAGGCGGCCGGCGTATACGGCGAACTGCTGGATCTGCTGAAGGCCCACAAGTGGATCTACATAAAGCTAGCCACTGACGACGGCTTTAGAGCCGCCGCCAAGCAGAATAAGAAGAGCATAACTGTGGAAGGCGTCGTGATGTATCTGCGTCTCGTCAGCGGTAGGGGCGGCTCGCTCTTGGCCGAGCACTACACCCGCAACTTAGGAAAAGCGTTCGCCGTCGCCGACAAACTAAAGGCGGCAGGGTTTAGGCCTAATGTTGTGAAATCCGGCCCCAACTATGTGGTGTATATAGCCACAGCCGACCTCCTGAGGCTGGCGGAGAGGGACGGCGAAATCAGGAGGGCCATAGCGCTCTACCTCGCCGAAAAGGCGGAGAACGGCACGCCGAGGCAGAGGGAACTCGCTAGGAAACTCCTGCAAAGACACCCTCTTTTTCTATCCTCTCAATCGCCTCATCGCCTTCTCGACATCGCCATGCGTTAACCAACGCCGAGCTTGACCGATATGTGGAACTACAGAACCGACGACAACCAATATGCGGAATCAATCAATGTTTGGTCGGATTGCGCCGAAGACGGCCAGAAAACTCATGGATCGGCCCGCCGGGATTTGTGGGCGGGTTTCCCCTGAACCCGGGACCGCCCGTTATAGGCCTGGGGGTTCGGCGTCCGTCTGTCCCCCCAGGGGCTGTCTACAGCCGGGCGCTCCTCGGCGCAACGGTTCGTGGGGGCGTGTCTTTGTTTCTATGTATTTTTAAGCTTTTTCGTGTTGTTGGAGTGTTTTGGCGGTGTTGGGGTCTCGTTGCGCGAGCCTTTGGAGCAATTGACGCGTTATTACTAGGCGTCTTCCTCCCTCGGTGATTTGTATATGCTCCTTCCACTGCTCAAATTCGTGGCCCAGCATCTCTCTCAGCTTGTCCTCCAGCGCCGTCTTTATCTCCGCGATCAGCTGCGGGTCGCCGTATTTCTCGGCCCTAAGGCCCCTATCCTTCTTATGCACAAGCCCGAGCCTGACCCCGCCGATGTTGACCGCCTTGGCGCCGAGGTCGAGGCGGCGCAGCGCCTCCTCCGCCGTAGTGTTCAGCCTCAGCGCCTTTATCCACCTCTCCGCCTCGCGCGTGAGCTCCTCCCGCCTGGCGGGGTCGGTCAGGTAGGACTCCACCCCGTCCATATACGCCCTCCAGAGCCTCGCCGCGTCGCCCGCCCTAGCCGCCAAGACGCCGCGTCTGGCAGAGGCGGCTAAGGCGTCGTACTGGACGCCGCCGGCGCCTCTAACCGCCGCCAGCCGCCTCCTAACTTCGTCGACCACGGCCTCGGAAACGGCGACGACGCGGAGCTCCGCCCCGCCTCCCTCGAAGAACAGCGCCGGCGCCACGTAGGCTGAGCCGGCCCTAGAGAGCCAGGCGTCGAGCTCCTCCGGGCTCCTGGCGACGATCCACTTCTCCTTAACCTCCCCCAACCTCCCCGCCTCGATCTTCACTGGCCTGAGGTAGACGGCCCACTCCCGCGTCTTCACGGCGCAGGCGTCGCCGGCGCATATCCTCACGGCGCGGCCGGAGGAGTGATATGCATACCTCCCGCTTTTCACCGCCTCGAGCCACCTCCCCAGCCCCTCGGCGATGCGGGCCACCGCCGCCTTGACCCTATCATCCCCCAGTCCGGAGGCCCACCTCTCGGCCTCGGCCGAGACGGCGCCGCCGCCCGGCACAGGCGCCTTGCCCAGGGCCGCTTCAACCAGCCTAGCCGCCTCGGCAACCCTCCCCTCG
>WYEB01000530.1_pt1 | contig 13483 bp, 16 predicted proteins | sample 6343061 | NCBI WGS metagenome assembly WYEB01 (sample SAMN13812332, study PRJNA600296) | hot springs metagenome | biome: ENVO:00000051; feature: ENVO:00002007; isolation source: sediment sample from Evening Primrose shelf | place: USA: Yellowstone National Park, Evening Primrose Hot Spring ... | reverse complement strand
AAGGATTATTCAAAACTTAAGAAGGGGCATAGAAATCTTAACAAATGAGAAAGGACTTCTTAAGATGAATGAATTATATTCCCGGGCATTAGCTGGAAAAATATTTTTACGAGATTTTGACAAATATTTAGAAGAAATACGTGATTGGGCTTATGACTTGGATCAAGAAACTCAAATAAGGTATGCAAGGCAAAGAGTAGCATATGATTACCTTAAAGTTATTATAAAAGGTTTACTAATAGATCCAACTAAGTATGAACCATTATATAAACAACTTATAGAAACGGATGATTTGGGAGAATTTGTTTTAAATTTGCCAGAATATATATAAAAAGTTGGGTCTTTTTTAGATATAATCATAGCATATTTTTAATAAAACTTTTCTAATTTTTTAATGACTAAATAAAGAGAAAAATCCACATATATACTATGATGTTTGTTGTATTTTTATCTATGGCTCAACCATTATTTAATATTTTTATATCAAAATATATAGATTGATATAGGTTATCCAATAGTTACTATTTGATAACAGATAGTAACAATGGGTCTAAAAATTTTTCTAACAATATTTTTAATATGGAAGATACATCTCCACATAAAACCCTATCTGATATAATAGAAGGGAGAATAAAAGAGGTTAACCAAAAAGCTATAAAATGGATTGTTGAGTATCATGATTTGTTTGGAGGTAAGAGGCTATTTGAATATGCACTAGCATTAGACGAATTATATAACCTAGCCAAAAAGAATGCTCCAGAAGTCTTACCAGAAATAGAAGAATTAGTTAAAAATGCTGACTTAAGTGAGTACTATACTCACCTATTTTATGCAATTGGAGAATATATTAGAAGTAACATTACAGACAACGATAAAACTCACAAAAATAAGATTGAAAACCTAAAAGAAGGTTTAAAACTACTATTGAATAAGGCTGTAAGTTATCACCTACGTAAATTAGATTGGAAGACATATATGGGAAAGACTCTTCCAGAATTGAATTTCTATATAGACAAGATAAATGAGTATCTTGAAGATACTACTGGTAAGAGATTAGATATAGAAATTAAATGGGATATAGAAGAGAAGGCAGCACGCAATTATCTTTCCAAATATATAGATTGTTTATTAAGTAATCCTAAAGGATATATACAACATATGAAAGCAGGCGATTTAGAAGACTTTATTAGAGAATCATGTAAGCCCATTCCTAGCTAGAGTTTGGCTTTTTTGATAAAATCTTTTTATTTAATTTTTATTTAATGACTAAATAAAGAGAAAAGTCCACTTAATATACCTCCTTTACTTTCAACTATTTGGCATGGTAAAATAGCTTCATATTGGTTACCATTTACAGTATAATGCACCCTTACATATGCATTTCCTACAATAATATTATTATTTACACTACAACCATTCATAGATCCATAATTTATATTTCCCAAATCACATGTTGAATTTTTATAAAAATTATACACTACTACATTTTCCAAATTTTGTTTTGCAGTAATTATAATTAAAGATTCTCCATTTGCATGCTGACAACTATATGTAAAATACTTTAAATAAGGGGGCAAATAAGATGTTACATAATATGTATATACTGCATACAATACAACCAATATAAAAATTGCTACACCCACCCAAATTGCGAATCTAGGTATCTTTGATATATCCATAAAATTAATTTTGATCTACATATATATAAACATATATATATTTATTCCCTTTATCTTCAATCTTCATATTTTTTACAATCTCTTCATATTTTTTATCATCTATATCAAATAGATCTGGATATTTATTTAGTATATAATCTATTATTAACCTTTTTATCATAATATCTCCATTTCTATTCAAATTTTCAGAATTATATTCATCTAAAATCCCTTCTATTATATATTTTGGAATCTTAAATTCATATTCAATATTATATGGCATGTAGAATTTTACTATTTTCCAAAATATAAATAATTGCTTTATAATCTTGAATTTCAAAAATGATTATCGAAAATTATTTTCTACTTTGTAAACCCTTAAGTCCTATATATGCTAATAAAGCACCTAGTTGTATTACTGGATCTGAACCTTCTAATAATCTATATTCTATTTCTCCAACATAGTATATTATATCTAATTTTTCTTTTTCAGATATATTCATAGAATATACTTCCTTTGATAGATATTTAATTATATCTTCTCCTGCAAGACCGTATTTTAACATTAAGTCAATTAATTTTTCCCTAGCCTCAACAAATCTCCCTTCATATGCTAATTTTAATACTTCCTGTAATTCTTGTGGTTTTGCTACAGAAGCAACTTCATATATTAACTCTGGAGTTATATTTTTAGAATATAGGGCTGCGGCTTGTAACATATTTATCGATTTTCTCATATCACCTTCTGAAATATAATATATTGCCTCTAATGCATCATCACTTATATTTAAATTTTCCTTTTCGGCTATTGATTTTAATAGATTGAATACATCCTTTTTATTTAGTTGTTTAAACCTAAATACAACAGTTCTTGATTGTATTGGTTCTATAATTTTTGATGAATAATTACATGCTAATATGAATCTTGTTACAGAAGAATATTCCTCCATTATCCTTCTCAAAGCTTGTTGCGCATCTCTCGTCATTGCATCTGCTTCATCCAAAAATACAATTTTAAATGGAACATCTCCAATTGGTTTTGTTCTTGCAAATTCCTTTACCTTTTCTCTTATAACATCAATCCCTCTATCATCTGAAGCATTTAATTGTAATACATTTTGTTCCCATTTATCTCCATATAATTCTCTTGCTAATGCTAATGCAGCAGTTGTTTTTCCAACACCTGCAGGTCCTGCAAATAATAAATGTGGCATATTTTTATTTTCTACAAATGCCTTCAATCTTTTTACAATCTCATCCTGTCCTTTTATATCATCCAATTTTTTTGGTCTATATTTTTCAGTCCATATTTCATTATCTGGCATAAATTAATAATTTAAATTAAAACTTAAATAAATATTATTATGGACTTTGAATATGTAAAACATAATGATCTAATAATATATTATAAGATTTATGATCTTGAATGTTATCCTCCAAAGGAAGATTCCTTTTTATTAAATGACCATATAAAAGAGTTTGCTAGAGGTAAAAAAGTATTAGATATTGGATGTGGATCTGGAATTCAAGGTTTAGAGGCATATAAATATACAAAAGATGTATCTTTTTCAGATATATCTGAAGAATGTTTAAAATTATCTAAAATAAACTTTTATATAAATTATATAGATAATAATGTTGATCTAGATTATTTATATAAAAATATAGAAAAAATAAATTTACCAGTAAAATTTTATCATTCTGATTTATTTAATAATATAAATGAAAAATTTGATTTAATATTATTTAATCCCCCATATTTACCAGAAGTAAGTTACGAAGGTGTAAAAGTAAAACGATGGATTTCTGGAGGAAAGTTTGGATATGAGACAATTGATAGATTTTTATATCAAAGCATAACTAAATTAAATAATTTTGGAGAAATATTGATAATAATGTCTTCAATAACAAATCCCCAATATATATTAAATAAATATTCAAAATTTTATGATTATAGGATAATAGATAGCAAACACATTTTCTTCGAGGATATATTTTTAATATATTTAAAGAAAAAGTTCTAATTATGATAGTTGATGATCATGCGCATCTATTTTTATATGAAAATGTAGATGAAAAAATAAGGGAAAATGTTGAAAGAAACGTAAAATATATAATTGAAAATTCAATAGATGTTGAAAGTATAAACAAAGTAATTGAAGAATCTAGAAAGTATGATATAATATATTATGCTTTAGGATTATATCCTGAAGAAATTATAAAGATGAATGATAATGATATAGAAAAAATATTGGAATTTATTGAAGAAAATGAGGATAAAAAATTTTTGGCAATTGGAGAGGTTGGATTGGATTTTTCTAATGTAGATGAAGATAAAATTAGAAAACAAAAAATATATTTTGAAAAATTTTTAGAATTAGCGGATAAATTAAAGAAACCAGTAATAATTCATAGTAGGAAGGCTGAAAAAGATGTATTGGATATATTAACAAGTTATAATAATAAAAGGGTATTGCATACATTTTGGAAACCTTCTTTAGTAGATAAAGCAATTGAAATAAATTGTTATTTATCAATACCGACAATTGTTTACAGAGATCCTGGATTTCAAAAAATTGTAGAAGATGTACCATTAGAATTTATTTTAACCGAAACAGACTCTCCATATTTAGATCCAATAGAAAAAGGTAAAGCAGTGAATAATTCGTGGAAGATAATATATTCATTAGAAAAGATATCTGAAATAAAAGATATAGATATGAAAGAATTGGAAGAAATAATATTTAATAACTTTGTTAAGGTATATAATATAAATAATGATGAATAAATATAGGCTGAAAAATGATGTAGAACCCGGAAACTGATAAAATGAAAATAATATCTTGGAATGTTAATGGATTAAAATCTATAATTCAAAAAGGTTTAATTGACTTTATTAAAAAATATAATGCAGATTTCTATCTATTTCAAGAAATAAGAACAAAAGAAATACCATTAACACTTCAATTACTTGGATATAATATATACTCATTTCCTGCAAAGAAAAGTGGATATAGCGGTGTATTAACATTAGCAAAGATAAAACCAAATAATGTAAAATATGGAATTAGAATTGAAAAATTTGATATTGAAGGAAGAGTTATAACCATGGAATATGATAAATTTTATTTAATAAATGTATATTTTCCAAATGCTGGAGTTGGAACATTAAAAAGATTGGATTTCAAATTAGAATTTGATAGAGAATTTGAAAAATATGTTTTATCTTTAAATAAACCATGTATAATTTGTGGAGATTTTAATGTAGCACATAAAGATATTGATATATATGATCCAATAAATTTGAAAGGTTATGCAGGATTTACGGATGAAGAAAGACAATGGTTTGATCATTTTTTATCTTTAGGATTTATTGATACATTTAGGTATATAAAAGGAAATATAAGAAAATATAGCTGGTTTTCATATTCAATTATTGCAAGAAAGAAAAATGAAGGATGGAGACTTGATTATTGTGTAGTAAGTAAAGAGTTAAAGGATAAAATAGTTAATGCAGATATTTTAGATAATATATTCGGATCTGATCATGTCCCAATATTATTAGAAATAAATATATAAAGAATGGAAACCATTTTTTATTGATGGGTATAACTCTGTTATCTGAAAAACCAAAAGTTGAGATAAAAGGTGAAGAACCGAGAAAAATAGTAAAATATGATAGTGATGGTATACCAGTATTCCCAGCATTTATTAATGAAGAATGGTATTATGGGGATGGAGAATATATGATTATTAATACACCAATAGATTTATCACCTATTGCAAAAGTTCCAAAAGTTCCATATGAAGTTGTAGAGAAAGAAATAGATAGATTATATAATGAAAGATTTAATGCTAGAAATTATCCTGGATATTTAAGGGTTGAAAAAATATTAAAAACCGCAGAATTATTAGAAAAATATTCAGAAGACTTTGTAAATTTATTAATTATAAATGCTGGAAAAACGAGAAAGCAAGCTTCTGGAGAAATAGAATCTACAATTAATAGAATAAAAAATATTGAAATTGATTATAGAAAACTGGTTGGGGATTATTTACCAGGCGAATTTAGTAAAGATTATTTAGAATCCGAGGCAATTATAAAAAGAGAACCTTTGGGATTGGTTCTAGCAATAACTCCGTTTAATTATCCATTATTTGACTCTGTAAATAAAATAATATTTTCACTATTACCTGGAAATGTATTAATTATTAAACCCCCATCTTTAGATCCATTACCAGTAATATTATATATTAGATTATTAGAATTAACAGGTTTTCCAATGAAGTTTATTTCATTAATAACAGTACCTGGAAGGGATATGAACAAAATAACACCAAATAAGAAGATATCTTCAATAATATTTACTGGATCCGCAGAAACTGGGGAAGAAATAATAAAGAATTCGGGAATTAAACAATATTTAATGGAATTGGGCGGAGGTGCTCCTGCATTTGTATTAAGTGATACAGATATAGATTATGCAGCAAAGAGAATTTCATCTGGTATTATATCATATTCTGGTCAAAGATGCGATTCTATAAAAATAATATTTGTAGAAAAAGAGATATATGATAAATTTAAGGAAAAATTAATAGAAGAAATATCAAAAGTAAAAATTGGAGATCCAAGAGATGAAAACACAACATTCGGACCGATTGCAGATCCTAAGACTGTAGATGAATTTGTATATTCCATAGAAGATGCAAGGAAAAAAGGAGGAAAAATATTATATGGGGGAAATAGACTAGATAAAACATATATTGAACCCACTTTGATAGAAGTTGATAAAGAAAATGTGGATAAATTATATTTATTTAATAAAGAAGTATTTTTATCTATAGCACTATTAGTAAAAATAAATAATATAGATGAAGGATTAAAAATTATAGAAAAGAGGAGATATGGACTAGATGCAGCAATATTTGGAAATGATATAAATAAAATTAGAAGAATAGCCGAATATTTAGAAGTTGGGGCTGTATATATTAATGATATGCCAAGACATGGAATTGGATATTATCCTTATGGAGGTAGAAAAGATTCTGGAATTGGTAAAGAAGGATTAGGTTATGGAATTGAATCTACTACAACATATAAATCAATAGTATACAACTATAAGGATAAAGGCATTTGGAATTATAAGATATAATTTTTTATAATAATTTAGATTAATAAGATTAATTTAAAATAAAAATAATATGCCAGTATTAATGGTTTCTAGCATAAGATTTTTAGAAAATTGTTCAGATAAATCTAAAGAAGAAAAATCGCCTAAAGGATGTTACTGCATAGATATATCAGATCTAAAATATAGATTTCCCCAAATAAAAGAGGATAAAGAGATAAATATTTTCCTTATAGGATTTATAGATGAAAAAAATAAAATTATTAAAAAATTTGCACTATTTAAGGAACGATTAGATGGGAAAATATTAAAAGAATTCGATATATTAAATACAAAATATTATATATGCTTACCAACCATCATTTCTGATGAACTTGGTATTGGCCAGGACTATAAAGCAGTATTTATTATTACAAAATATGACAACAAACCCCTTGTTCCTGGATATATTAAATATGTTGGAGCTGGTTCTGAAAAATATCAAAAGTTATTCAAAAATATAGGAACTATGTTACTAACACTATTATATTCTATAGACAATGAGATTCTCCATGAAGCGATAATTTATGCTTTTAATGCATATATTAAACTAAAAAGGGGAGAGATAGAAGATTCGCGTACCTGGTTAAGAAAAGCACTTGAATCTTTAGAAAAAATTTTCAATTATGAAATAAAGGTATCAGAAATTGAATCCAAAGAATATCCAAAATATACATGTAAATTAATTAAGACATTAAAAAAATTTGTAAACTATGGTGGACCACACGAGGGACCAGCTCCAGAACATACAACCAAATTTATTCTATATGTAACTAAAAAATTAATAGAACATTTATCTTACTATATTTATAATGAAGTCATTTCTATAGATTTTAATAAACCATTAAATTCCAATCCATGTAAAGAAAATAAAAAATATTGAAATTACTTGCATAAAAATGACTGAATTTGATCAGTTGTGTATATATCAAAAGGTTTATATTATTGATATTGAATACACTACAATGATTGGTTTTCATCATTACATATATAATATGGACATACGTAGTGATATGGCTGAACTAGTGCTAAATTACTTACCACAAGGCGGAGTAGCTGCCGATCTTGGTTGTGGAGCAGGTAGGTTTTTGTAAGGTGCTATTAAATAAAGCTAGCAAAGTTTACTGTGTAGATATAAATGACTATGCCATTAATATGGCAAAAGAAAATATTAAGGATGAAAGGGCTATATTTCTAAATGAAGATGCTTCATCAACATCAATACCCAATAGCTCTGTAGATCTAGTAATAATGGTTAACGCATTCCATGATATGGAGAATAAAAATAAGGTAGCTTTAGAAGTAAGTAGAATTCTTAAACAGGGTGGCTTAGTTTTAATTATAGAATCTAAACCAGGTTTAGCATCATATGGACCACCTCCATGGTTAAGAATGAGTCCAGATGACGTAATTAAATACTTCAATAATCCTCAATTTAAAGTAGAAGGTATAAAGGATTTAGGAGATTTTAACGCTATATTAATTAAAAAGATTTGATATTTTTAGCTATAAAAATATATTTAATCAATATAAAAGAATAAAAAATAATTTTTAAGTACAATTTAGATAAATAATTTATAATGAAAAAGGTAGGTGATGTTGAATTAAGATTGGCAAAGGGACCTGTCCCACATTATAAAGAATTAAAAGAATTAGAAAGAAGTATAGTAAAAGTAATTATTGAAGAATTTGGGACAGAAGAATTAATAAAAAGATATTCAAATCCATTATGGTTTAATTCTTTAGCATGCTTACTTGGATTTGAATGGAATTATTCTGGAATGACCACTGTAACACTAAAAGCATTAAAAGAAATATCTATAGAAGATAATCTACCAATAATTGTTTTAGGAGGAAAAGGAAAAGATTCTAAAATAACTGAAGAAATAGAAACTAGAGATATAAAAGATAAATTAAAGGATAAAATAAAAGATGCATCGATAACTTCTGCAAAAGTTGATAATTATTTAATTCAAGATGGATATAATTTATATTTTCATTTTTTAATTTCTGACGAAAAAGGTAATATGACAATTATAAATCAAAAAATGTCGATAAAAGAACAAATGGTTAGGAGATTTCATTGGATAAATATAAATTATTTTGATGACTCACAAATTGGTTTTGGATCAAATACAAAAACATTAAATTTATCATCAAAGGAATCTGAAGAATTAAGGAAAAATATTTTGGAAATAATTAATAATGAAAGAATAGAGAAAATAAAAAAATATATAATAAGATTAAAATCTTATCAAAATAAAAATAATACTATATTAAAATATATTAATAAGGATGAAGACAATAAATATATATTTTATCAAGAATTACCTTATTATTTGAAAATACCTGATAAAATATATTGGAAGGCATTAGAAATTAATAGAACTGTAGAAAATTTCAAAGACTTACTTTTTATAAAGGGTATTGGACCTGGATTGTTAAGGGCATTAGCATATACTGCAAAAATAATATATGGAAGTGAATTGTCATGGAAAGATCCAATAATATATACATTTGCACATGGAACAAAGGTCGGAAAACCATATTATGTTAAAAGAGCATTAATGTTAGAAGAAGCAGAACTATTAAAGAACGCAATTGAAGAAGCAAAAGTTAATAATAATTTTAAGTTAAGATCTTTGAGAAAATTAAATGAATTAATAGATATATGATAAATTTATAAAATAATGGTGTTATATATTACTAAATGGCTGAAGAAATTCTAAGTGAAGAAGACAAAAAAACATTAAAAGAAATGTTTGATAAAAGTTTGAAAAATCCGGTAGAAATAGTTGTATACCTAGATGAAAAAAATAATAAAGAAACTAGTGATTTTGCAAGAAAAATTGGAGAATTATTAATGCAAATAAATAATAAAATAAAGTTTGAATTCCTAGATGCATATGATCCAAAAGTAGAAGAAGAAATGAAAAGTAAAAATTTATTAATAGATAAATATGGAAATAGAAGGGGACCAATATTTGTATTTAAGAAATATCCAGGGATTATATATTATGGATTACCATCTGGAGAAGAATTTCCAATATTTTTAGAAGATATTATACATGTATCAAATGATCATTTCGACATAGATGGAGCTACAGCAAAAAAATTAGCATCAATAAATGAACCCATAGATATTTATGTATTTGTAACCCCCACATGTCCATATTGTCCATATATGACGCACCATGCTCATCAATTTGCAATGGTAAAAAGTAATATTAGGGGAATAATGATTGAATCTTATGAATTTCCAGAATTTGCAGAAAAATTCAAAGTATATGGCGTACCACGTATTGCAATAATAAATAAAGACGGGGATGTTATAACAGAATGGGAGGGGGCTATTGGAGAAATGGAAATATTTGCTAATAAAATAAAAGAGAGTTTGGAAAAAGTTTCTAAATAATATATTTTTTATAAATTTTAAAATACATATTGAATTTTATGTTTATTGACTATAGAACAATTGATACAAAAGACGAGCCAATAACAACAATAAGTAAGGGGATATATCTTATTAATATATATAGGGCTTCATACTTGGATATTAAAAACCCTAAAAATCCAATCAATGTAATTGCAACCATAATTATGCCAGAATATCATTATGAAAAAATTACAGAAGATTTAGCAAAATATAATAAGGAATTGTCTAATCCATATAGACCTAAATTAGATGGAATTATTATTAGAGTATTTTATAGAGGATCCCAACAAAGTCAGTTAGAAAAGAGTATGAATAGAAAACCAGTGGAAATATCACCAGATCAAAACTTAAAAAGTAAAATAGAAATAATAACAAATAATATGAATTTATATCAATTAATAAATTATAGAGGACCTGTAGGAATGATAATCAAAGTACCTATTTTCTAAAATTATTAAAGTTTCCATTTATAAATCTTTTTAAACATATCTTTTCTATGCCGATAAATTTATCACTGAGTAATATATCTACTACAGAAAATTTAGATAAAGAATGGGATGTTATTATAGTAGGAGGGGGCCCTGCAGGTTATACTGCTGCATTATATTGTGGAAGATATAGACTAAAAACACTAGTAATAACAAAAGATATTGGAGGAACATTAAATGACGCAAATATTATTGACGATTATCCAGGATTAGAAAACTTTAAAGGATCTGAAATGGGAAAATTATTTAAAAAACATGCAGAAAAATATGGAGCTAAAACATTGTTAGAAAGCGTTGTTAGAATTGAGAAATTACCTGATGAAAGATTTAAAGTTCTTACAAATCTGGGTAAAGAATTTATTGCAAAAGTTATTATAATTGCAACTGGTTCTCAAAGAAAAAGATTAAATGTCCCAGGAGAAAATTTAAAAGGTGTATCATATTGTGCAGAATGTGATGCTCCGCTTTTTAAAGATAAGATCGTTGGAGTAGTTGGTGGAGGAAATAGTGCATTCCATGATGCACAAGTACTTGTACAACATGCAAAGGAAGTATATATAATTCATAGAAGAGATGAGTTTAGAGCAGATCCTGTAGAAGTTGAAGAAGCAAAAAAGAATCCAAAAATAAAATTCTTATTAAATAAAGTTGTAAAAGAAATAAAGGGAACTGAAAAAGTTGAAGAAGTAATTTTGCAAGATACAAAAACAGGAGAAATAAGTTCAATAAAATTAGATGGATTATTCATAGCAATAGGATTAGTTCCATTATCTGAAATTGTTAAAGGTTTAAATGTAAATATGGATGAAAGTGGACATATAGTTGTAGATCAATGCGGAAAAACAAATGTAGTAGGATTACTTGCTGCAGGAGATGTAACAACACAAATATGTAATTTAAGACAGGTTGTTACTTCAGCAGCACAGGGTGCTGTAGCTGCATATAGTGCCTTCATGTATATTAAAACAAAGAAATGGTAAAAATTGAAGATATATTAAATAAATTAAGAGAGGTTGTAGATCCAGAACTTGGGTATGATATAGTATCTTTAGGAGAAATAGAAGATATTAGGGAAGAAAATGGAATGTATATTATAAAATTTTTGCCCACCTCACCCCTTTGTCCATTTATATCAGCAATTTTGGAACAAATAGATGAAAAATTAAAAGAATTAAATATATATGAAAATTCAAAAATAGAAATAGATTTTGAAAATAAATGGAGTTTAGATAGAATAAGCCCAGAAGTAAGGAAAGAATTGGGAATATAATGGAAAATAAAATTAAAAAAGAATTTGAAATTTTTTGTAAAATAAGTGGAGGAGAATATAGAGAAGGAACATATATAGAATGTGTGAAAGATAAATATTATATTAGACTATCTGAAGAAAATGGATTAACGTTTATGGCAGGTTCAAATATGACTTCTGATTTTGAAATATTAAATATAAAAAATTGTAAAATAATTGATTGCGAAAGATTGACAAAAAGTAATGAAATGAATGAAATGGAATATTATATATTTAATATTTACTTAGATAAAGGTTTATTATCAATAAGAAGAAAAATAAAAGAAGATAAAATTATTGTATATTTAAAGACTCCGGAAATTGAATATGAGTCTTCAATAGTATTTTAAAATTTTTACAAAAAATATTAAATGAGAGGGACCGTAGTCTAGTGGCTATGATGCCGCCCTTACAAGGCGGAGGTCCGGGGTTCAAATCCCCGCGGTCCCATTCGGGATTTTTTATACATTTATGGATCATAATTTTATCTAAAATATCATCTATTGTAAACGCAAAATATTTATAAACTAAAAAAAAAACAGATATTATATGTATATTAGATCTATTTCTCCAATAATAGCATCTATATTAATAATTGTTATTACTGTAGCAATTGCTGGAATATTTTATGCATTTACTTCTGGTATGTTTGGTTCTTTAACCCAATCAACATCTCAACAAATCCAACAACAATCCCAAATGGTATCCTTTCAAATGACAAATGTATACTGTTCAAATAATATTATATATTTTAATATCTATAATAGTGGAAATGTTCCAATAAATATAAATAATTCTGTAATAATATTTACAGATAATAATGGAAATACTATATCCATAAATGGAAGTAATATTATATGTAATAATGGAAATATAATACCTTCAAGAAGTAGTGGTTTATGTAGGATAATAAATAGTCTTTGCTATTATGATTACATAGATTATATTAATAATGTAAATTTTATATATAGTGGAGTTAGTCATAATTATGATACACCAAATAATAACAGATTTAATATAATATATGAACCAAATTCTAGCATTTATTTAACAGTAAGGATATATAATACCCAAAATATCCCAACACCATCCCCATTCCAACAACAGATAGCAATATGTAATGGAACAATAAATATTGGTCCTAATTTTGCATATGTAAATAATGTAACATTATTTAATCAAATACGTCCAGATGGTAAAAATGTATACTTTACTACAACCTATAATAGCACCCCAAACATATATTCATGGTATCAAGGTCAATTTATTAATGAAAGTACATATTGTAAAATTTGGTGGATAAATATACCTAATGGAATTCCTGCTAATAGTAATATTGTGATTTATATGGCAATTGGAAATTATTATACAAACTATTATCCACTATATTATCCTTATGTAGGTGCTTCTCCAAATGTATTCATATCCAGACAATATGATAATGG
>WYEB01000529.1_pt1 | contig 13485 bp, 23 predicted proteins | sample 6343061 | NCBI WGS metagenome assembly WYEB01 (sample SAMN13812332, study PRJNA600296) | hot springs metagenome | biome: ENVO:00000051; feature: ENVO:00002007; isolation source: sediment sample from Evening Primrose shelf | place: USA: Yellowstone National Park, Evening Primrose Hot Spring ... | reverse complement strand
GCGGAGGCGCTGGCTAGGGCGGCTGAGACTGGAGACGTCGCGTGTATCAACGCACTGCTGGACAAGTACCCCGCCGTAGTTGTGCTACACGACAAGCCCGACAAAATATATACTGTACGTCGCGACTCATCGGAGGAGGTACATATCTGCTACGGCGAGTTGTGCATCGTTATTTCTATAATAGAGGCCCAGGCGGGTGAGGAGGAGGAGAAGATCTCCGAAGCCGAGGCGACTAGGGAGCGCTACGCCGTGCTCAGCATATACGCGTTGAAAAGCGCAGAGGTCGTGAAAAGCTAGCCCTCGCGTATAGACCTCCAGGCAGTGAAGACCATCAGCAGAAACAGCGCCGCGGCTAGGACGTAGAACATGAGCGACGTGGAGGTAAACAATTGGTCGCTTCCCTGCGGCGGGAATTGAAGCGGCACGCCCAGCGCGTTGCCGATCTTCTGCGCGTTTTGGCTAAACGCCGTGAGGGCGGCGTTTAACACGGCGACGATGATTAGTATCATGCCGAGGTAGGCGGCGAACCGCAGGGGCCCGACGCCGTCGTCACTCACGGCCTCTCCACGCGACGACTATTGCCGTCACGAGTATCGACGCAATAGACAGCTGAGTGGCGTTTTGCGACGTAAACGACGCAGTCTGCAAGACGAGCTGATACGCCTGGCTCGTGCCGCTGGGAGGCGACGGCACGGCGGCTTGTAGCAACGTGAGGAATGTCTGCAGTGCGTACGGCCACGCCGCGGCGAGTATCAGTATTATTAGTAGCTGGGCGATGGTCATGTTGATATTGAGATGGGTGATAGTATGTACTTTACCAGCATGTAGACCCTGAGGGCTATGTAAAACGTCGTAACTGCCTGCACAATTACGGCCAGGGCTAGGATTATCTGCGCCGCCCAGGCGAAGCCCCACGCCGTTAATATAGAGGCAACAACCGACGCGGCGGAGTACACCGCAGTGGCCAGCGACAGCAGAAACGTCAAGATAAACGCCACGTACTTCATGAAGCTAAACGTAAGCGAGCCAACGTCATTCGTCACGCTGAAGCTTGACTCCTGCGCAAGCTGAGCCGCCCACCCCGCAAGGGGCCCAGCGGCATCTGCAACCGGCACCCCAGCCGCCGCGGCGGCCGTCACGCCGAAGGCGTACAAGATGGAAAAGTAGAAGGCAAACCGCAGAGCCTTCTCCCCGATCTCAGTAATGAAGTCAATCATATGAGAAGAGAGGGGGAGACTTAAATTCTATTTAAGAGAGGAAAAAGGGGGGTTTAGGGCCCCCTTTGCGGGGTGCCAGCCCCCGCCCAAGGGCTTATCTCCTCACCTTCCTCTTCCTCCTGGCCATGGTCACCGCTTGTGTTTCCTCTTTCTACGTGCGTACGTCATATTACCACCTTTCGACTGTTGCTATTACGACGCCTAACGCTATTATGACCAACACAAGCACTATGATGTTTACCACGTTGCCGAAGCCTGTGGAGATGGAGTTGAGCATGTCCTGGCCTTGGCTGTAGATCGTAGAGTTGCCAACCCCCGTGTTCTTCATCATCGAAAGCGAGTAGTTGCCCACCGCCAGGACTATTACAAGCACCACGACGCCGACAGCCACCGCCTTCGCCAGGTCGATACTCTGCCTAATCTCCTGGCTACCGCGCATCTTTTTCTTGTGCTTCTTTCTTTCGAGTTTAGACATGAGAGCCGATACGCCACTATTTTTATTCAATTTGGTCGCTTTCCCGCGCCTTCTTCTTCCTGCGCAACAATTCAAGCGCCTTCTCCAGCTGAGCCTCGACGCGGCGGCGGCGGGCCTCGATGTGCACCTCCTCCACCGGAGGCGGCATGGCGAAGCGCCGGTCAATGGGAATTAAGCCGACGATGTATGAGTATATGCCCAGCTTGGCCTCGGAGGGATAGAGGGTGTCTTGCGACTTCACCATCCACTCGATGCGCTTCAGCACGACATATTCTTTCTGCTCCGCAACTTCCGACGCTAGGCACGCGCCGGCGGGTGTCTGCATGGTGTTGAAATTAGTCTTTCTTCTCGCCACGTACACCACCTTCGCCATCGCGGCTAGTCTCTTGGCCACGAACCCCCTCGCCGTGGCTGTAACAATTACGCCTCTCTCTGCCAATGCGTTCCTTGCCACCTTGAACGCGTCCATAATGGCGCTCCAGGCGTGAGTAGACTCCACGTCTAGGAAGCCGAGGGCAGCGTCGTCTATAATGAGCCAGTCGCGCCGCCTCTTTTTCTGCCTGACCTGCGCCTTCAGGAATTCAACAAGCTCCTCCGTAGAGGCGCCGAGGAACAGCCGCGCGGAGGCCTCCACAAGCGCCTCGTCATACGTCTTCACAGCGCCGCGCCTCGTTAAGTCGTAGGCGACGATGTGGAGGGCGGCGGTGGTCTTGCCCGCCCCTGGCTCACCTAACAGCGTAATCACGTTGTATCCATTTAGAAGGGAGTGTGAAAACCAGGCGCACGACATTGATGAAAAAAGTGCGCCGTTTTAAAAAGCTACCACTCCACGTCGCACTTATTGGGAGCGGGGGAAGGCGCTGTAGCGGCCTTGGCAGGCGTCAGGCGGAGGTGTGGGAGCGGCCTCCGTATTCGCAATTCAGTAATGCCTGCCTGCTCCAACCACACTGACGCCAATATCAAGAAGACAGCAGTAGCAACCTCGAAGAGGAGGTCTTTGAACACGCCCCACTCTGTGTACCACAGCGGTCTCATGGCCGAGCCATAGAGGAGTGTGCCGCTCTCCACGATGAATAGGTAGGCGAATTCTATGGCGGCGAATATCAACGTGAGCCACCCCACATCTCTTAATATTTCATACACCTTGAGGCGGCGCCGGTTTATGAACCGCTCCACCGCCACCACCGTCGCGGATACAAACAACGCTAGCATAGCGCCCCGCAGGCGAGTCTGAGAGCGGTAGCGTCTACAACGTACTTCGCCTTCCTGCCAGTTTTCCGATTTGCGATGACTATTCTGACGCCCGCCACCTCCTCAAGTCGCCTGAGGAGCCTGATTAAGACGCCGTTTCGGCTGATGTACATGCCGCGGGCGTTGACTGTGAATGTCCGCGTCCGCGCCCCCCTGGCGCGCCTGCATAGCTCCCGGAGCGCGTATTCTTCGTCCAGCCTAGACAGCACGTATGAAAAAAATCTTCAGTTTATAAACGTGGCGCTATAGTAGAACGTATACCTCCCGTTGTGCACCGCCCAAGCCGCGCGGCAGTATGGAGCGCAGGTACGCCCCAAGCGGCATGTTGCCGTTGGGAGGCGGGGGCAGGCGTAGCGTGACTGGCGCCCCCACTACGTTTGAAATTATCTGAGCCACCACGGGAAGCGCCACCGACGCGGGAAGCGCCAGCAACGTCGGCGGCAGATACGGTATGAATTGCACAATGTTGCGCTCATTGATGATGTTGGACGTAGTAGTGGCGGTAGATGTGGCGTTTGAAGTCTGCGTCGTGGTGGTGTCGGTAGTCTGTCTATCTGTCTGATTAGTGCCGCCTTTATCCGTCTGTTTGACAGTCTGCCTATCTCCCACCTTATTAGTCTGCGTATCACCACTCCTATCCGTCTGCTTGACGTCGTTTTTGTCCGTCTCCACCTCACCGTCGCGTATGCGGTCAGAAACATCTACATCTTCATCAATCCTCAGCCGCCTCCTAAGCATCTTTAGTCTAGTCTCTACGTCTGGTAGCGTATCAAGACGCCTAACGGTTGGACGCTCCTTCGGCTCCACAATGAGAACCTGTCCACCTTGCGTAGTTACCTCCGTCTCTGGCGGCCTAAACTGCGTCCCGGGAGTTCTCCTGATGGGAGGCCTCACGTCTGACTTCGGCAACTCCGGAAGGGTCGGCTGAGTCTCGGGCGGCTTCGGCTGTTCCGTGGGCGGAGCCGCTCCCTTACTCTGCTGCAGTATCTCCTCTACCTTAATTATCAAATCGTCTTCAGACATGCCGAACTCCGACGAGTATTTCTTCAGCAAGTCTCTGTCTGTCAATATACGCTTAAGTTCGTCGGGCGAGAATTGAGACAGCTTTTCCCACTGTCTCTGCCTAAGGAATACCGACGCTTGCTCCGCCAGCGTCTGCTCGTCTATGCCGAGCCGCTTGGCTAAATTCGCCCGCGTCGCCGGGTTGTTGATAATGCGTTGCAACCTCTCGTAGTCCATCTCCTGGAGCGTTTTGAATATGTCCCTCACCGGCCCAGGCGACATCTCTTGCGATACACGCACCAAGTCAGTCGCCGTGCGGCTCTCAAACTCCAGTTGCCTGCCCCGCGCCTCCAGCCCCATCCCACGTGCAGTATCTATATACGACTTAAGAATGTCGTACTTATCCCTAATCTTCGCCACCTCCTGCAACAGCTTGGTATAGCGCCACTCATCCTCCGTAGACAGCTGGCCTTTCTGCCTCAGCTCATACAGCTTATTGAACTCGTTGATGGTCTTCTGCCACTCCTCAAACTGTTTTACCAGCGCATCATACTTAGACGTGTCGCCCCGCTTGAGAGATAATATCGCATCCTCTATCTGCTTTACGAAGGCCTCCCCCTCTGGGTCGCGCCACGGAGACGCCCCCCTCTTCTGTAGCACCTGCTGTCTGATTACGTTGAACCTATCTGGCGTGATGTTTGTAGCTAAGCCCTTCAGTATGGACGCGGCATCCATCAATATTGTGCTAGACAGACCCACATCGAAGAACGCCGGGAGTGCCTCCTGTGGATACCCCTGCACAACGCGGGTGGCCGCAGCCATTGTGCCAGGTATTCCGAAGCCAAGCGCGGCCTCCACTGCGAGTTGCTTAAGCAGTTGGGGAGAGGCGCCGGCCAAGCCAGGCACCGCCGCCATCGAAAACACAAGCGACCGACCACCCACCTGGCCAGCGACGTCCTCAACCGACGTAGGCACCCCCATCGCCTGTAGCTTCTTCTTATCCTCTTCGCTCATATTCTGCAGTATATAGTCAGGCGGCACAAGGCCTATGTTCTGCAACCCACGCATCAAGAAGGTCTTGTAGTACTCCTTCTCTATTACTGGGTATGGGAGGCCAGTCCATATCGCCTTGCCCCACCTGTACAGTGAAGGGAGGCCGCTCAGCTCACCTAAGGCATAGACGTTTATCATGTTTTGACCCCACAGCATCGCAGTATTTTTATCAATGTTTGGCATAGAGGGCGGCGGAGCCGTGCCGCCGGGGGCGTATGTTGTGATCGATGGGAGCGTTATGTTCGGTGTCGACGTGGCGTTGCCGAAGATTTTGCTGTACAGCGTACTTGACATGTAGGCTCAATGAAGATATCTTTTTATTTTTATTTGAGTAGGAGATCATGTACATATCCGGCCTAGTATTCGGAGCCGTTCTGGCGGTGTACATACTGTCGCACTACGACAGTCGCGTCAAGAAGGTATACGCGCTAATAGCGGCCGTGATAGCCGCCCTCACCGCCTTGGCCGACTTCACGTCTGCACAGATACCCGTGGCGCAGGAGTGCAGAACCGACCCCGCCACGGGGGTGCAGACATGCGTAACTAAATACAGCAACGACGCCGCGCCCCTCATATTCTTCATCCTGTCTGTGATACTGCTTGTTGCGGTGCTTATAGAGCTGTCGGTAGAGGGCGCCGCGTCGGTGTGGCCGTGAAGCTCATATACGCCTACGCCCTGTTGTTGCTTCTCGCCTTCGCGGCGGCGCTGGCGGCGCTGATATTCTACGTCAACGGCAGTTACTACGTCGCCGCCGTGTCTGCATTAATCGCAGGAACCGCATACCTGGCAACGCGCGTCATATTGTTTTTTGTGTCAAGAAAGGAGCAGTAGGTTGTTTACAACAACGGCGGCTCTAAGCACAGCCGCGACGAGAAGCGCCGACGCCAAGAGACGCATAACCTTGGCACGTATCGGCGCAGGCAACCTCCTCGACAGCCTGTCAACGGCGACGGCGACAGCGGACACAAGCGCGACGCTTGTCAGCTCTATGGGGAAAATCGTTACAGGGTTGTTGTTGACTATGTCCGCCAGCGCGGGGTTGGCCTCCACGCCGACGCCAAGCGTAATTACTACATACGTAGACAGCGCGTCCAGGAAAGCAAGCGCAAAAAGCGTCGCAACAGTCATCAACATGTCTATCATAGAACCTAGATTAAAAAAGCTTCGCCACACACATCGGCGTACATGTATTTACCCACCTCTTTACACACCTAGACGAATAAAAAAGTTTGTAAAAACAACCCCCGCCGATTGCGTTGTGCGAATATTCATGCGAGTTGACAAAGTTACGTCGTGCGAAGTTGTGCGAGACGTGTGCGAAGACGTGTGCGAAATTCAGCGGAGGGGGGATGCCCCCCCCAAAAATTCTTCGGCGTCAATATAAAGACTATATAGGGAAAAGGGGGGCCTATTTAGAACTCAACACGGAGCAGAGCACGGGGTCTAGCTCATACTTCATCATGCAGTCGCCTAGGTATTCGCCGTTGCGGTATAGCTTAGAAACTTCATAAGTCACCATCTCTCTGCGCACGTCGCACTCGTCAAAGAGCTTCACAACTCTGAAGCACCTCTTGCCGTGGCGGAAGATTCCTTCTTCTACCTGCATATCGTGATGTAGTAGTGTCTATTATCTGAAAGCCTGAGCTCAATGCCCATTTCAGCCAGGAGTGTCTTGATCTTGGCAGGCTTGAGATACATCTCTACGTCTTCGTTCACTCTGAACCAGTAACGTACTTCCGTTGTATAGTGGATACTGTCGAGTTTCCGCGTATCAACCTGCACCACCTCCATGAACCTCCTCCTCAGCTCCCTCACTAATTTTTCTAGATAAATAGAGCCGCAACGATACTCGGCGTCTTCTGGCGTCACTATGCTGATATACTCCGACGCGTTGGAAGGCGAAGAAGCCGCCATCTCCAGCTCCCTCTTGGCGTCGTTTATTACTCTAGTTATTGTCTCTATCACCAGGCGCTTGGGGTCTGACAACAGGGCAGTCTGTTTCGCATATTCCAACTGTTGCGCTACTGTATTTAGAGCGGACTCGAAGATGTAAGTCTCGCCACACAAGGCGCGGGAGGCGCGCTCTAAGAACTTCAGCACCCCCACACCTTGCTCCTTTGACAGGATACGCCACTGCTGTAGATATACGGTAGGCATTGCGATGCCCAGCGCATACAGCCTCTCCCTAAGGCTTTCGGTGGACTTAAGGATTTCGTCTGCGTCGTAGAAGCGCGGCGGATGCGCCTGGCGTATCACCGCTGTCCACGCCCTCCTCTCCGCCGAATACGTCGTGAATCTGTCTGTCGTATCTACAACTGCCACATTGGCGAAGGGGGTAAACGCCTCTACCTCCCCCTCTTCGACCCTCAGCACGACGTTCTCCGCGTCGAATGCAGACTCAGCCAGGAGCTTAATCTCCGCGAGTCTCTCTTTCTGTATTTCATCTTCTCTAATTTCATCAAGAGCAATGGTCGGCATGGCGAAGTCAACGACGCGGTAGAACGCCGCCGGGCTTGTGTTCACCACCAGCTTCAGCGGCCTGGCAGACAGTAGTCTCACAGTCTTCAGCAACGTGGAGCCCCCCGCGCCGAAGCCGGTTTTACGTATTATCAGCAATTCCGAATACGGGGCGGCCCAGCGCATATATGTCGCCACTATCCACGACGTAACGACGCCGTAGTACTTCTCGTCTAAGACGACGTACTGCTCAAGCACTTCCTTAACCTCCGCGGCTGTGCGACATAGCTCGTGTACGACACCTACGTCTACGTCAGCCGTATTGTAGTGTACGAACAGTCTCGTTATGTTCCTAATGGGCGCGACGATGTTAAACGCCTCCCTCAGCTCGAACTGTTGCGTATTGTTTGTTATGTCGAAGTTCTTCATGAACACGCGCCAGTCTCCCTCCGTTGTGTGGAAATACGTCTCTACAGTTTCACCAAGCTTCTGAGGCTCGCCGCCGCGGTCAGGTATGTAGAGCACGTCATCTACTTTCATGAACACGGCGCGTGGCGCCTCTATGCGCCTCACCGCAGACATTGCAGATAGATATGATACGACACGTTGAACATCAGATACGCCGAACTTCCTCAATACGCTTATCACCTTGGCGCTCTCTATATTCTTAACAGTGAGGTCTGCCGTGTTTTCGCCGTCTGTTATGGTTATTATGTAGTGCTTAGCCAGGCGCGACACCTCGACGACTACTCTCCTGCCCCCGTCCTCTATCTCTATCCTGTTCCTAGCCACTTTATTGATCCTCATAATAACCTGCCTGCTTCAGCAGGTGCATAATCAAGTCGTCATATGACCTGAAGCCGCCTTTGACTTTCGCTATTGCCAGCTGCCTACGTGTCTCGGGGTATATGAATATCGCCACGTAAGACCTTTTGGGGTTCTTGGTTTGGGCTTCTGTCATATACCTCTTATACCTCTAATACATATAAGATTGCCGCTTAATCCGATATATCGGATCAGCCTATATATTTTCTATAGGCTATATAGATGCGCCGTGCAAAATTTGGGGGGGTCACCCCCCCGCCCTGATTTCGCGCGCCGTTTTCGCACACGTTTCGCATCTTTACAAACATATTTTCGCACGACATATTCGCATAAGCGGATATGCAAGTTTCGGCTTTACGTTTTTGCATGTGTTAGCTGGTCCCAGATAACACGCCGGCCGCAACATCCTCTAATAATAATAAATAGAATAATACTAGAATGTGTCGTTTCGACACACGGCTAAAACATTTCGGTGTTACCTCAGTCATATTATCGACACTCAAAGGACATAACTGTTAAATACTCCAGTGTTACCATGGTAACATGGAAAACAAAAACTCCCAAGTGGCCGCGAGAGCGGCCGGGGCCCGCGGGGGGCCTGGCAACAGAACCCCCGCCAAAATCCCCGTCGCCGAAATCTACAACGTTAGAAGCTACATGTTCGACATAGAAACAAGAGAGTCGCTGTGGCTAGATCGCATAGGTAATCCCTGGTCGAAAGACATCGCCCTGGCGCTAGAAAAACTAGCGGTTTACTCGCCCAAGACGGCTTGGCTGTGGATAAGTGGCGATACAGTGACGTTGAAACTGACCGAGAACTGGAAAATTAGTATCAGTCGCGACGGCACAGTCATCATCAGGGTGCCTGACTGCGCCTTAGTCGCCGACGACAAGTTCTTATTGATGTGCATGGACGAGGACGGATATTATACGCCAGTCGCAAAAAGTGAAGAAATAACTTGGGACGGCACGGAGGAGTACTTTACCACCGCCGACGTGCGTCGCCTGGTGAAGGAGACGGTGAAACGCGTCCTTGAACGTACGCAGTGGCTATAGATGTATGACGACAGAGAAGAGAATTGTGAGGAGAGGCTTCACGTTGACTGAGAAAGACTTAGAGACGCTCAGGCAGGCTGTTGAGAAATGTGGCTATGTGAGCGACAGTGAAGCGCTGAGGGCGATACTACGCTTCTATGCCGAACACGCCCCCTGTCTCAAGACATGACGGCGGTACACTGCTTCTTCTCAGGGGGTAGGGACAGCGCTGTTGCGTGTTTCATAGCTAAGAGAGTGGCAGATGTTAGGGGTTGGAGCTATCGCCTAGTCCACATCGATACAACGATCAGTCTGCGTGTTACACAGGAGTATGTGCGTCGCTATGCGGAGTGGCTTGGGGCGGAGCTTATCACGCTCCGCCCCAAGAAGACGTTTAAAGAATACGCGGCGCAGTACGGGATGTGGCCAGCCATCTACCCTACGCAACACCGCTGGTGCTACTTTCGGCTGAAACTAGACCCTGCTACTCGATACCTCGAGGAGAACTACAGAGAAGGCGATATTGTAGCCCTTGGCGTAAGGGGGCCTGAAAGCAGGTTCAGACTGACGAAATACACTGCCGCATTTTTTACGCGCGACTACGATAAGTTGAAAGCGTTGGTGTGGGCGCCTCTGTGGAAAACTACAGATGAAGTTGTTGAGAGACTCATAAAGCGTTTCAACATACCGCGTAATCCCGCTTGGCGCTTCGGCTTTTCTGGTGAATGTCTCTGTCTCGCGGGTATGCCAGAGTACAAAGTCGGCTTAATCATGCGGAACTTTCCAGAGGAGACGCAACAGTTACTTGAGATTGACGACATCATCCAGAAGAACAGGCGGAGCGGGAACCCGTCTGCGCCGTTCCGCATATGGCAAGCTGGGTTCCGTACGCTGAGAGAATACTATAGATACGCGGTCTCACAGACGCAACTAGACGCATTTATCTTCCCCTACTCCAGTTGCGAAGGCAGTTGCATGCTGTGATTTTTCTTCTTCTCCTGGCTCAATTAGGATAGCCTAAATCTTGCATTTTTTCTCAATTTTCTCCGCCGTGTGTTTCATGGCGGTTTATATCAGCGCCTGTCTCAGCCACGCTTCCAGCATCTTCTGCGCTTCCTCGGTCGAGTTCGGCATCCATCTGCCGCCCAGCTCCGCCTTGATCCGCGAATTCGGCGCACGCCTATACGCCGATGTGTCAAAGCTCACAGCCGCGCCCTGCCTCTCGCACTGCCTCAGCACGTCTCTTAACAAGCGCACGGCGCGGAGCGGCGGGCCTAGGAGGTGTACATGGCTGACTGCGTTGCACAGCCACCTCAGCGCCCTTTCGGCGCGCTCAGCGCATAGGCGCGGATGCACGGCGCAGTTAACGTCGCTGTGGCGCCGCATGGGGAGGGCGACATGGTCGGCGGGGGCGTGTCTTATGTCAACTCTGTAGAATTCTTGAAAGACAAAAATCGGACGTGTAAGGCGACTCAGAAGCGACGACCACCTGCGCCACAGCTCAAGCGTCCTGTTAAAGTCACCGAAGACGTCGGGGGCGACAGCCCACCGCGGTCTCACTTCAGCTACCAGGTCTGCGTAGCGCCACAAGTCTACACCTTGTTTAGCCGCCCTCAGGCCGATGTCAACAAGCACATCCATGTTGCGACGTAGCAACGGTCTCAGAGACAGCGTAATGAGCTGACAGGGCTGGAGACCGAATTTCACAACAACCTCTGGCGTCATGTCGGGGGCGCACACAATCATGGCGCCGCCGGCTCTTTTATCTTCTCTATGAGTCTGTAGATTGCATATCTAATCACGGCGGAGCGCGTCGCCTTCAGCGTTGCGGCGCGTTCATTGAGTGCGTGCAACAAGTCGCGCGGCAGGCGGAGAGCCACGACCCTCAGCTGGCCGTCTCTCGCCCTGTCGAGCTCCTCCAACACGCGGCGCATGTCTATCAGCTTCTGTATCGCTTGTCTCACCACTTCGGCGCGCGACATGCCGTGTTGCCACGCATATGCATCTACTGCGTGCAGTAAGTCGCTTGGCACTGCGACAGAGATGAAGGCCACGTCCTCCTTCTGCCGCCGCGGCTTAGGCTCCTTGGGACGCTCCGCGCTCTTCACCTGTCTCGCCGACTGACACAGCTCGTCAAAACTTTCAAGCAACTTCTCCGCGTCCTGACGCGGTATGACGTAGGCGGCGCCCCAGCGGTATGCATGCAGTACGCGGCTGAGACAGCGCGAGTAGCGCACGCGGTCAGGCGGAGACAGCTCCGCACGCAACAGCCGGCGTATCTTCGCTGAGACGACGTCGCCTTTCACAGTCTTTAGCGCCGTCTCGAGGTAGCGGCGTAGGTCTCTGCAACAGATTTCTGCAATCTGTGCGTAGTTCATGTTCTATACCGCGACAGCAGTTGCTCTATTGCCTGAAGCACAGTCTGTTTTGCATCGTCTTGTATCATCTCGGCGATGTCGCTGGGCAGGTTGACGGCGATTGTCTGCTTGTCTATACTGTCGGCGATCTCGATGTCGTGACCCGCGCGGGGTTGCGTGACGACATAGACGCGACCGAGACGACGCTTCAGCGACTCGCCGTAGAGCAGGCGCAAAATCTCGTTCATGAATGCAAGTACGGCAGGCGGGAAGTTGCTCATGTTCCGTCGCAACGGGACGAAACGACTCAGCAACTCATATGCGTCTCTGTCCTTCAGCGCCACATGCAGGATCTTTGTCGACGTAGCGTACCTCATCTTGTTTTCCACGGCGAGCCTGTGCACGGTCTCTTTGAGACGCCTTATCAGCTCCTCCGCCGCGGCGCGGTCTCTGCACAATATGACCGTATTGCCCAGTCTCATCTTGACGCCTCTGCCTGTTGTTACGGCGACGCGCATTAGGTGATACGCCTTGATGTAGCTGATGCGCATTATGCGCATCAGCGCCGACACTGAAACGCAGCCGTCGCGTTGCAGTAGCTCTATTACGCGCGCCATCCTCATGCGCGTCTCGGTATACAGCTTGTACGCCCCCCTCGGCACAATATTTACATCTTTCGCGCAGTACACCACATGCCGGCCAACCAGCTTCTTTTCAGCAAGACCCTTTTTGACAAGATGCTTCAGATACCTGCGCGCAGTCTCATAAGCAACGCCCAGGCGCAGAGCCACCTCCTTCGCCGTCGCGCACCTCAGCTCCCTCAAGACGTCGAACGCCACAGTCATATCAACCCCTCCAACGCCGCCTTATCTATCAAATAGACACCCTGCTTACGCTTCTGCGCAACGCCTTTTTTGACCAAGTCCATCATTACGGCGGTAATCACGTACTCGCAACGCTTGTCGCCATTACAGACGTCGCGTATCTTCACAGACACCACGCCGCCATGCGTCTTCTCGGCACGGTGAAGTATATACTGCCTAAGCGCGAGTATGTAGTTCGCCACAGTCATGGCCCCTCCACGTCGAACCCGACGATGTTGAAACTGTGGTCGAGGAATATCTTCACAACAACGCAGTCGCGCCACAGCCACGCCACGTAGCCATCTTCACGCCGCTCTACAACAACATGTGGCGTGAAGTCTATCCACAGCATGCGCTTTCCGTCTGTAATGCCATCCGTCATCGCTTTTTTTACTATTGAAAAAACTCTTTCTTTTACGGCAGGGGCTGACCCCGCCGCTTGCCCCGCGGCCGCCGCAGGGGCGGCCGTCTTGTTTCTGTCCTGCATGTATTTTCTAAATTCAATAGAAATATAACACTTGCACCCCTTAGAGAGGGGCGTCATACTTATAAGCCACATATTTTACACGGCCATGCAGGAACTGCATGAAATTGCTGAGGCTCTCAACGTATTGGCGAGACACGGCCTGCTCTACGGCGGCTTCAAGAAGAAGCTACGTCGCGTCGTAGAGGTTAGAGCGACAACACAGCTAGTCATAAGATACGACGACGGCGGCGTGTACTACATAGACAAGAGCGTCAACAGGCGCTTCATCGTCTACACCCGCCCCCCTAAATAATCCCCTTTTTCCTCGCCCCTTTCTAAGGGGCGAAAAATTTATAAACACGTGTTTTCTCTCTATACATGGCAACTCAAAACAATGTGGTCGCCAGAGAGGCGACCGGGGCCCGCGGGGGCGCGGCCCGGCAACAGAACGGCGCCCCCAGGGGGAGGATAGTTATACTCAAC
>WYEB01000528.1_pt1 | contig 13487 bp, 10 predicted proteins | sample 6343061 | NCBI WGS metagenome assembly WYEB01 (sample SAMN13812332, study PRJNA600296) | hot springs metagenome | biome: ENVO:00000051; feature: ENVO:00002007; isolation source: sediment sample from Evening Primrose shelf | place: USA: Yellowstone National Park, Evening Primrose Hot Spring ... | reverse complement strand
ACCCACTCCTCCTCATAACAGGCACCGCCGCCCTACTACTCATACCCGGACTAGCCATCGCCGCCTGGGTCGCCTACCGCTACCTCTTCCTAGGCATAACACACTTCGTATGGGGAATAATAGCAATAGTCCTAACAGCAGTAGGATTCATAGCACTACTCCTAGCAATGCTCACAGTCTACCTCAAACACATGGAACACAGAATAATACGAACAATACAAACACTCAAAGAACAACCACCCAGCCAAAACCCGACCCACACACAAAGCCACACCCCTCAACCAACCACCAATATCCCATAAAAATCACGACCAAACCCGCCCAAAATGCTGACAACAGCGGCACTAGCACTAGCCCTAATCCACTTCGCCACACCACTAGCCTACTACACCTACCTCAAAATAACATGGCTCAACAAGCCCTGGAACATAAACCGAGACCCCAACTACAAGCCAAAAGTCACAGTCATCGTACCCACATACAACGAGGCAAAATTCATAGAGAAAAAACTCGAAGACATCGCCAGACAAAACTACCCCAAAGAACTCCTAGAAATAATAGTCATAGACTCCGCCAGCACAGACGCCACACCGCAAACCGCCAAAAACTGGGCCCAAAAAACCAGCCTCAACGTGATGGTTTTAGAGGAGCCACAACGCAGAGGCAAAGCCCACGCCCTCAACACCGCCTTCAAACACGCAACCGGCGAAATCATCCTCATCACAGACGCAGACGCAACCTGGGCAACACAAGACACCCTACAAAAAGCCGTCACCTGGCTAGCAAACCCCAAAGTCGGAGCCGTAACCTGCCTCAAAAAGCCAGCCAGAAAAGGGGCCGCGGCCGTCGAGCAAGGCTACAGGGACTACTACAACACGCTGAGAATCGCGGAAAGCAAGATGTGGGCAACACCAATCTTCCACGGCGAGCTCGCAGCCTTCCGCAGAAACCTCCTCCAAGCCATCGACGGCTTCCCAACCGACCTAGGAGCAGACGACAGCCACACCGCCACCCTCATCGCGCTGAAAGGCTACAGGGCCATTGCCCCCGAAGACCTGTGGAGCATCGAAGCCCTGCCCAAGGAGTACCACAAGTGGAGGGTACGGAGAGCCCAACACCTCATCCAACACTTCACACGTTCACTACGATTACTACGACAAGCACCCAAACCATTCAGGAAAGTATTGCTAATTGAAGCATGGCTCCACCTAGCCAACCCGTGGTTGCTAGTTTTGGCGGCTTTCTTGCTCCTCGCCACCACCCTAAGTGGATCACTCATCGCACTTGCCCTACTCACACTCGGCGCCCTACTCCTCGCCTACAAACCATACAGAACATGGGTCACAATGCAGCTCTACCTAATGGCCGCCGCAGTCAGGAACCTCAAAACGAAGGAGATAGCGTGGGAGAAAGAGGCGAAGTAGCGTGAAGGTATTGTTCGTGGCGCCCAGCTACCACCCTCACATAGGCGGAGTCGAGTACGTCGTCAAGTCCATCGCTGAGAGACTGGCTAAGGCGCACGAGGTAACAGTTGTTGCTGGTGAGCCATACACTGACAACCCCAAAGAGGAGATCATTAATGGTGTCAAGGTCGTTAGGTGGCCTGTTTGGAGCCCTGGAAACGCTTATCACATCCCCAGAAGGAGAAGCGATTTAGAGAAGCTCTTGAGGGAGCAAGCTATACAAGCAGACGTTACCCACATCCACAGCGTTCATTGCATCTTCACAGTTCATGCAGGCTTAATCATAGCGAGTAGCACTGCCTCTCCCAAGATCGTCGTCACTCCGCATTATCATGGAACCGGACACACGGTCCTAAGAAAAGTTCTATGGCTTCCATGGAGACAAAGAGTAGCAGAATTATTAAAAAAAGCAGTCTATGTACAGGCTGTCAGCAATAGAGAAGCATCTCTACTTGCAATCCACTATCCAAGGATTAGAGGCAAAATAGTCGTTATACCCAACGGCATAGACGAGGACGTATTGAACTACACATGGCAGGGACAAACGAGCGACTACATGATCTATGCAGGGAGAATAGAGAGGTACAAGAGACTACAACTAGCGATAAACATAGCCAAAGAGCTCAAGCTAAAGCTCCTAGTAGTTGGAAATGGCCCATACAGAGACAAGCTGGCGAAGTACGCAAACAGCGTATACAATGGGCGGGTAGAGTTCCTCGAGCCACAGCCACGAGAAAAATACCTAGACCTAGTATCCAAAGCTACGTACGCAGTAAACCCAAGCAAACACGAAGCATACAGCATATTCACGGCAGAAGCACTGGCAATAGGGACACCGGCAATAACAACAAGAGAAATAGCCGAGAACCTAGAAGCGCGGACAAAACCTTTCATTAAAGACCTTGTAAGGGTAGAGACGGCGCCGATAAAGACGTGGAGTGAGGTATTGCTCACTTATGCTGAAGAGCTCTACAAATCAAAGAGGCGACGGTAAAGACTGTGAGTGATGGAAAATGCTAACCCAGAGTCTACTCGGCAGGCTTAGATCTTATACGAAGGCTGATGCTCTAGTTATGACTTCGAAGTTTCACTATACTATTGCTCTATTGAGAGTTACTGCTTTCGCGCGCTATTGAAGTTTCAAAGATAAAAGCATGTAAATATTGAGCCAGAGCTACACATGAAAATTGCTAAGTTTTCCTAAGTCCGTGAGCAGATCCAAGATTCTCGTCGTAACGGAGAGGTACTGGCCTGAGGGGAGTGGTGGGGAGCTTGCCACGCATTTGGTGATGGATATGCTGAGGAGCAAGTTCGAGGTCACGGTTATCACGGGCACGGCAAACCCAACCAGGGCACCCGGTGTAGAGTACGTCTACGAACCCCTACTTACGAAGAGGGAGAAGCCCATACTCTGGCTAAACACGCTGAGGCTTATTGAAACCGATAGGTTCCGCAGACAGCTCAGCGAAAGCGACATAGTTTACATACCACGCTTCGCCTTCCCAATAATACCATACGCAAAAAAGGCAGGTAAGAAAGTGGTAGTCCACCTCCACGACTATATACCCATTTCTTATACAGCTGTCATACTGGCACCGTATGAGGAGCACAGGCATAGGATCGCCCTAGACGATATTGGGATGGAGTGTGCCAAGGGCTTCAGGTATTGTGTAGGAGCAAGGGCGCTGTGGTGGCTAACGAAGCTAGCAAAAAAGATGGTTTCGCAAGCAGATAAAGTCATATGCGTCTCAAAAAGGCAGGCGGAGATAATCGCTGACCAAATACCAGAGTTGGAAAGTAAAATAGAAGTGATATACAATCCAATCCCACTACATCTATTGAATCTTGAGCATAGGAAAGAGTTAGATGGCATGCCCACATTTTTATATGTCGGAGGGGACAGTTATGTAAAAGGCTTTTATGTCCTTTTGCAAACCCTTAACATGCTAGATCGCATAGGTATCAAGGCAAATATTATATTTGCAAATAAATATTCATCTATAAGCCTAGAGATTTTGAATAAAATGAAAGAAAAGCTGAAAAATGTAAACCTACAAATAGCTGGAAGAATAAAATACAGCGAATTATTAAGATTACATCAAAAAGCACAGGCATTAATATTTCCGTCAATGTGGGAGGAAACGTTCGGATATTCTGTAATTGAAGCGTTATTCCTTAATACCATCCCCATATGTTCTAAAGCAGGAGCTCTGTGTGAGATACTTGCAGAAACACCAGCCACCACTTACATGTTCACCCCGGGTGATGCCAAGCAATTGGCTAACAAAATAGTAGATTTTCTGGCAGTCTCGGAAAGCTCGATTAAGAAAATTGCAAGCATGATTAGAATAAGAGTAACAGAACGCCTCTCCTCTAAGAGCCCGGAAATACTTATCCCTCAAATCATGAGAGGTTAATAGCGTGAGTGAAAATACAATTAACTCTGAGATTGTGTTATTAACTCACGAATACCCGCCCTATGTCTTCGGAGGAGTCGCTACCTATATGGAAAATATAGCTGAATGGTTTTCTAAGCGCGGGTGGAAAGTTCTTGTAATTGCAGGTAGAGCGGATCCACAAAATAGATTGGTAGTTAAGAGAAAGGGCAATCTCACTATTGTAAGAACGTATTTCCCTGAGATACCTCCAAGGTGGTTTATTTACAGCTTGGTCGTCAGAAACTATTTAAAGAAGATGTTAACGAACATTACAACCTCTAAGGTGATCCTAACCAATGGGTTAAGTGCATGGTTAATACTTAGAAAATTAAACATAAACTCCTCACATTTTCTTATTACGGTATTTCATGGCTCTATGTATGCCCCTATAAGTATGTTCAAATCAATCTTAAACTATAGGAACATGGGCAAAATACCTCCCGAAGAGTTTTTATATTTCATGGAAGCTCCTTTACACGATTTTCTAGTAAAGAAAGACCTGGATATCAGTGATTATTACATATTTGTTGCGCAACACGTAAGCAAGGAATTTGAGCGACTGTATCAAGAGAAAGGCACTAAGATCCGTGAACGTGGAAAAATAGTATATCCAGGCATAGAATTCGAATATCTTACCAAGCTCAGTCAAAATGTGAAAACTCGAGAAAAAAACAGGAATATCATTGCTTTTGTTGGCAGGTTATTTTATAGTAAGGGGGTGTTTTATGCGGTAAAATCAATTGATTATCTGGTGAATGAGCTCCGAGAAAAGGATTTCGAATTATGGGTATTTGGAAAAGGTCCCCTAGAACCATGGCTAGAAAACTATATAAAGAGAAGAAACTTGTCACGTTTTGTTAAAAAACTTGGTTTTCTCCCAAGAGACAAACTACTATTTAATCTCGCGAAACACGTAAATGTGCTTCTACATCCAAGTCTATACGAGGCCGCACCATTAACTATCATGGAATCCCAATCACTTGGCATTCCGGTGGTAACGTTTGATTTGCCTTGGTCACAAGAATTTGTATTAGAAGGAATAAACGGATATAAAGCACAATACCCAGATCTTACACAGCTATCCAAATATCTCATTAAAGCCACCGAAATAGAACAGAAAAAAGTCATACGCACAGCCAAACGATACGATAGAGAAATCTCATTCTCCACCCTTGAAAACATAATCATAGAAACGCTTGCTTAATTAATTCGAAATTAATTAAGACAGCCATAATGCATTAGGGTTTATAAGGTCTTTGCGCTTTGAATAATATCGATGTATTGTTCATTTGTAATTATCTAGGAGAATCTGAGGCGGGTTATAGGAGAATCAAGTATTTCTTAGAATATCTTCGATTAAGAGGTTTGAGAACTAGGTGTATTGGTGTTATTCATTTAACTAGTTATGGAATCATAAAGCCTTCGAAAGAATGTTACTCAGTCCCTCTAAGTGTTTCATCATCTCGTTTAGTGTTTCTCCCAATAAATTTTGTATTATCTTTCTCGATTATCCAATTGATTTTAATTCTCAAGCCTAGAATAGTAGTTGTTAGTATTCCAGACTCCCATCTTCTCTTAGCATCTTATATTGGCGGCTTATTAGTGAGGTCGAAAATTATTATAGATATCAGGGATCCTCAGGAGAAGCTTATGTTAATTTCATATAAAAAAGGTCTCTCGAGTTTTGTTGCTAAAGCGTATAAATTAATTAACTATAGTCTCTATAGAAGAGCGAGCGCCATTACAGGAACAACTAGGACGCTTGTTGAGTGGATAGCCAAGGATATAGGTAAGCACGTATATTTGATCCCTAACGGAGCTGACTTGTATCTCTTTAAAGGAATTGATAAAAGAGAGGCTAAAACGAAGCTTGGATTTAATCAAGGCACTTTATTAATTGGGTATATAGGTTTTTTATCTTCTCGCGGGTATTATAATATTTTTCCAGTATTTACAGCTATCCAAAAGGTCAAAAGAAAACTAGGCATTGATGTCAAGTTTATCGCGGCTGGTCCTATTTATGATGATGGTGTGAAGCGTTTCATCCATTACTTTAAGGAAGAGTTCATTTATTTGGGGGTTCTAAACACAAGTGGTATTCTGACGTTGTTGTCAGCCTGCGATGTAGGCGTTATACCATGTGTAGGGAATCCCATATATGATTATGCTATTCCAGCTAAGTTTTATGAGTATGTTGCCATGGAACTACCCATAATTTCTATCGCGAGTAAACGAAGTGAATTAGCAGATCTCATTGAGAAGAATAGACTAGGCATCGTATGTGAACCCCAGGATCATATGTGTTTAGAGAAAGCAATTGAAACATTAGCGATAAATAAGGGTTTAATAGGTGAATTTAGGAAAAATGTTCTCACTTTTAGAAAATACATTGATCGGAGAATTGGAGCTGAGAGATTGTTTAAGCTTATAGTAGAGTTGATGCAAAATGACAGGTTTGATGCTTGAAGATAGAGGAACTCTCCCTGTTTTATCAATAACCATTGTCCTCGCACTATACCTGGTATTTTTGGTCATGAATTCGACTTCATTTATAGACGTGTGGCCCCTGGAGGGGATTTTCTGGGAAACTATTGCAGTGATTGTTGTGATTAATTTACTTTCATGTTTACTCTTCGACAACAAGGCTTCTGTAAGCATTCCCTTGGTAACAGAAGCATTCCTAATAGTAGTTATACCTGTTTTAAAGTACCCCAACGTGTTAAACATTATAGGTCCTTGGGATAGTACAGCTCATTACTCGTTTGCTAAGTGGATTATTGTCAATGGACGCGTCGACACAACTGGAATCTTATTTTATTCCGACCAGTATGGCTATCATCCTGGTAACGGTATTATACCAGCATCGCTAAGTCTATTGTCTTCGATCACCCTTGGATGGAGTATGAATATAGTGCTTATAGTGATATATACTGGGTACATTTTGTTTATTTTAGCAACGTTAAAAAGTTTTGGATTGCTAACATCGGAAAGTATAGATATGCATAGGAGCCTGTTGCTGATAGCTATCCTTACATTATCAATATCGTTGTCGGTTTATTATGGTGGCGCTGAGATCGGCTACATATATGTTGGGGGAATTCTATATGCTCTTATAAGATTAATGAAACGAAAAGATCAGATATGGGGGAGCATAATACTAATGCTTGTAATATTTTGTGGTCTGTTAATGACTCACTTCTCAACAGCTGTCATATTGTTTGCCTACATGCTAATCATAGTCTCTATATTGATTATTGCAAAATTATTCAATAAAACAGGTATTGCTGGGATTACTCCAAAAGTAGCGATACCTGCTTTCATAATGTTATCCGCTTTTGTGATATATGAAATTTATACTGACGTATCCTTGTTTACTGGTGTTGCTCGAGGAGCTATCCGCATTTTATATTCACTGTACATACGGGAACTTCTAGTAGCAAAAACAGCTATGGAAACTAGGGGCCTAGCTTTTTCAGATCTTGTACGATACCTAGTGAGTTATTATTCGAAGACTATTATTGTTCTCACCTTGATCTTTACTCATACAATTGGGCTATCAATAAGATGGCGTTCTTTAAACCATGATGAAAAAATGCTCGCGTTGCTTTTATTTGCTTCCTATCCAACTTGGATCATTGGCTGGGCTGGAGTTGGATCCTTCCTATCCGGAGCCAGGGCTTTTAGCATAATCTGTTTCTTGCTCTCAGCGAGTCTCGCCATTACGTATACAAAACTATATGGATTCCTAGCTAAAAGTAGCAGGTTTGCTTTCTCACTGTTTCTAATTGTTTTAGGTTTCGTAGCAAACTTCGGGCTTCCCCTAATGCCAATTATAAGAGCTGACGGTGACACTTATACTTATACGGTATTTTCTCAGGGTGGATTTAGTGACTATGTTTTACACCCGGTTACATATGTATCTTCATATAATGGCGCTTCATCGTTTCTTTGTCTATCACCGTATATCACTTTTGGACTCTGCGACACAATGTGGCAAACTCCAAGAATACCAAGACATGGTTCTATATCACCTTCCGGGGTGCTCAGCTCTGGAGCTATCATGGATGTTATGAGAAATTATTTGGGTAGAGAAGTTATGGTTCCACAGCCTCTAAGGGATAGACTTATACCGTCTCCCATTGGATATTATGGCTTATATAGAAAAACATTCTACTTCATACTAGGGAGCGGGAAAGGCTTGATCTACAATAATGGCGTCTATACATTGTTTTTAGTGTAGGTGATGTTTGCATGTACATTAAAGCTTTAGATGGTACTGTACTTTCCTTTCCTACCTCCCACTATATAAGTGGTTGGAGACTTGTTACCAAAACTATTCACCTTATAATATTCCTGTTAACAGATTCTGGTCTCATTGGCGTAGGAGAGGGTACACCATATAGCACGAGTATTGCGGATGATTACACTAAAATATTGTCTTTAGCTAGGGAAATTCGTGGATTATCCCTCGAGGATGCATTAAATACTCTGAGATCTAGTGAGTATAGCGAGTTTAGAAGGGAAAAACAAGTGAATTATGGGGCTTATCTTGCACTTGAGTCAGCTATAATACATGCTCTCGCACACTCTGGAAAAGCTAAGTGTGAGGCTGAAGTACTGGGAGGCGTATACAGGACGGAAATACCAGTAGCCTTCACTATATTCCTAGGTCATCCCGTTATCATGTCACGTAGACTGGAGGAAGCCATTAATTCAGGCTACAAGCATGTTAAGTTCAAGATACCGTGTAATCTTGAGGAGCTTAGAAGAGTAGTTGAGGCTCTACACTCCATGAGAAAACAATATGCTGGAGAAGAAACTGTTCTAAGAGCCGACGCCAACGAGTGTTTTCCCACCTTCGAGAAGGCGGAAAAAGCGCTCTCGATCATGGAAAGATATAGCGTTAACATAGTCGAGCAACCCATGCCACGGGACAGGCTCGGAGACACCGCTAAGTTGAGAAAAAGATTCCACCCAGCCATAGAGATAATGCTTGATGAAAGCCTACGGAAACCATCAGACGTAGAGTTATTCGCCCAAATGGAAGTTGCAGACATAGTCAACTTCCATCCATCTAAGCTAGGTTGTTTGTCAATAACGCGAGAAGCAATATTAAAAACTCAAGAGCTTGGTATGAAGGCTAACATAGGCTCAGCATTCATGACAGACATAGGCTTCTTTCACTATTTAAGTCTGGCGTCATCAATACCAAGACTAGATTATCCATTAGAGGAAGTAGGATTAAGTAACTTTTATGGGTATAGTATCGTATCGAATCCTCCTAAAATAACAGAAGGATACGTCTCCCTCCAGGATATTAATGTTGCAAGTTTAGACTTCTACTTAGCAGAAAAGTTTAAAATTAATAAAATAGTTTTCTTCAAAGAGCAAGTTGCACATGCAGTCAAAAAGCTGTTAGACACAGTAATGTAGTGTAAGGAGGTACAATGAATTTGCCATTTCAATTAAGTGAATAGCGAATCCTATGCGATATAAAAGTTCGTGCAATGAAGTATGGAATTCTTGGTAAACCTCAGTACATTATCACAAATTAAGTTATCCATGCTTCGGTCTTAAAGTTCATAATGAAACTTCATTCTTTCTTAGTAATGGCTGTAACACCATATCCCAGAACATTAGTCATAAGACCAAAACTTAAGCCACCATTTATCTTTTATGGAAAATCTCTTGAAGCTTGATACGATAATCCTTCGATTTTATTCTCAAATGATGGTATCCACTGGACTGAAAAAACTCAAAATCCCATATTTCCTCCCCCAATAGATGCTGTAAGAGGTAGAGGTCCCCATAACTATGACCCTAATCTGATATGGAATCCCAGAGAAGAGAAAGCCTAACTGTTCTTTGATAATTGGGGAAACGGGTTCAAGAATGTTAGATTGATGACAAGTAAGAATTTCATCAATTGGCTGGACATGGGCCAAACAAACTAGAAGTAGTGAAAGCCGATAAAATGCGAGCCTCGCCTACTGTTACATATAATGAGGATGAAAAGAAATATTATATGCTACTTGTGCATGCTGATTTAAATGGATTAGAAAATCCCTTCTTCGAATTATAGCGCGCGCTAAAGGGTAAATTATTAAAAACCTCATGCAGGGAACTTCGAAGCAGTAATTACATATCTGAGGCAGATTATGAAGAGTTTCGAAAAGCCAGAATCTCCTAGAGGGCTAGCATTTATGAAACAACTTCGAATACTAATTATCGGAGATTTCTTACCCGATATAGGTGGAGTATCACAATATGTAGTCAACATGAGTATTGCTCTATCTAAAGGTGGGCACAAGGTAACGATTCTACATACAAAATCAGGCGTAGACACCGTCTACAGAAGCATTCACGTGTATAGGTTGCCACTGCGTATTTACCGTAAAATAGAGGTTATTTTACACGGTTTAAAATATGCCTATAAGTTATTCAGACTATTGCCTTCTATAATAATGAAACCAAGGCTATTTCTATCAGCATTAATTATTGCAGGTAAAATAGATCATATACTTAAGAAAGAAAAAATCAATATCATACACTCTAATCATTTATCTTTAAGAAGCTTAATCGCGTGTCTCGAGGCAAAAGAAAAAGGAATACCATGCATTATTACGGCTCACGGATACGATACCGAAATTCCTCCAAACATTATGGAATATCTCATGAGAAAAAAATGTACAGATATGGCTAACAAGGTAATTGTGCCAACACGATTAAAGGCTTTGAGATTAGTAAAACTTTATAACGCAAAAAACATCATAGTAATTCCGAACTTTATATTATGTAGCCCACTAGACGCATCGGAGGCTCTCAATTTGAAACTAGATGCAAAAAGACTTCTAGGATATGACAACAAATATGTGATTAGTTTTGTTGGGCGACTCGTTAAAGATAAAGGAATTTTCGACATTGTTCAAGTAGCCGAAGTTCTAAAAAAGAAGTACCCTGCTATCAAGGACAAGGTAGTCTTTGTAATAGCTGGTGATGGACCCGATAAACTGAGATTAAAAGAATTAATAATTGCCAATGGATTAACAGATCTAGTAATTTATATTGGAAAAGTGAATGAGACTCTAAAGTCGCAACTATATTCTGGCACTGATATATTTATACTACCTACATACTATTCAGATACTTTTCCGATTGCTATAATAGAAGCTATGAGCCACGGCGCTATACCTATAGTATATCGTTTTCCAGGAGTCGAAGATATCTATAGACATGGAAGTGAGGGGTTTATTCTGCCTAGAGGTGACCTTCACGCTCTTTCTAGTACAATTGAGAACATTATTCTTGGAAAAATTGATGCTCATCAAATGCGACTTAAAGCACTGACTCGCGGAAGAAAATATTGTTCAGAACATTTAATACCCTGCATTATCGAAATCTACATGAGGATGATCCATGAGAAACGTGGCTAAGTGCCTGGGGTATCTGCTGGGCTCTTTCAAAACGGGAATATCATGGTTTTTGAAGAAAGATCCTCCATTTTACGAAGTTGTAAAGAATTATGAGGAGTATCACGAAAGCACACACATTAATTTAAACACTTAGATACGACTTGCACTAATTGAGGACTGGATAGAACCTTACTCAACAATTTTGGAGGTCGGATGCGGCGAGGGATTTAATATGTTATACCTAAAGGAGAGACGACATGTTGATGCTGTTGGGGTAGATATCTCTGAAAAAGCCGTGGAAAAAGTATTGAGATTAGGGCTGAAAGCTTATGTTATGGATGTAGATCAACAAAGCCTTTTAGCTCTTGGACAAAGCTTTGATTACGTATTGTTTATAGAGAATATAGAACACTTGAAATACCCTCAAAAAGCATTGATAGAAGCGGCAAAAATATCGAGAAAAGGAGTTGTTGTAACATTGCCTAACAGTGGTTGGATTGGATGGCGCATGCAAATGCTTAGAGGTTATTTTCCCAGGCAATCATTTACACATCTGCATTTCTTTACCATAAGAGATTTTGAGCTCTTTCTCAAAGTGCTTGATTTAAAACCACTTGATATGAAAACGGAGCTTAATTACCACGGCATCAACGTATCTCCCTGTAATAAGCTGAAGAATTTAATAGCATACCAGCAGGTTTGGTTTATAGTGCCTCTTAAATCGGATTATCGGTGAGGTAAAAAGAATACAGAGAAAGCATAAAATTTTTCTTACCATTGTTATTCGGATTTGTGAGAGAATGCGGGGTTTAAATAAGATCGGCGTGATTGGGCTGGGGTATGTTGGTCTTCCAACGGCTGTGGTTTTTGCTAGTAATGGGTATGAAGTTGTCGGTGTTGATGTTGACGCTAGGAAGGTTGAGGCTGTGAATGGTGGTAGGTGTTATTTGAGGGAGCCAGGCTTAGACGTTCTGCTCAGGGATGCTGTTTCCAAGGGGTTTTTGAGGGCTACTGGTGATGCTGTGGAAGCTGTTAAGAGGTGTGATGCTGTGGTAGTTGCTGTGCCTACTCCTGTGAGGGCTGGGGTTGTTGATTTGAGCTTTTTGCGGGATGCCTTGGAGACTGTGAGGGAGGGTCTGCATAGGGGTCAGCTGGTCGTGGTGGAGTCTACTATTCCGCCGGGTACGACAGTTGGGTTTGTTAGGCCTTTTTTGGAGGGTTCTGGGCTGAGGGCTGAGGAGGATTTCTTTCTTGCTCATGTCCCTGAGAGGATTGCTCCGGGTAGGGCTGTTGAGGAGTTGGTTAATGCTCCTAGGCTTGTTGGTGGTGTTGGGCCTAGGTCGACGCAGAAGGCTTTGGAGCTTTATGGTAGGGTTAATTCTAGGCTCTTGGCGACTGATGCTACGACTGCTGAGTTTGTTAAGCTTGTGGAGAACACCTATCGGGACGTGAATATTGCTTTTGCTAATCTTTTGGCTTTGATGGCTGAGCGGTTGAGCGTGGACGTGTATGAGGCTGTTCGGCTTGCAAATACTCATCCGCGTGTGAACGTGCATTTGCCGGGTGCGGGTGTTGGTGGCCCGTGTTTGACTAAGGATCCGTATATGCTTGCTTCTCTTTTGCCTGATTTCTGGGGTATGGAGCTTGTGCGGCTGGCTAGGAGGATAAACGAGTATATGCCGAGCCACGTTGTTGAGATTGTTGAGAGGGCTTTGGCGGAGGAGGGTGTTGGTCTTGGAGGTGCGAGGGTAGCCGTTTTGGGTGCTAGCTATAAGGGTGGGGTTGACGATACACGTGAGAGCCCCTCTGGGTATATTGTTAAGGGGTTGCGGGATAGGGGTGCTAGTGTTGTGGTTTTTGATCCTTATACCTCTGAGAGCTTTGGCGCTGAGAGGGCTTCTTCTCTGGAGGAGGCTGTTGAGGGAGCGGACGCGGTGGTGATTGTTACTGATCACCCGGAGTTTAGGGGGCTGGATCTCGGGAGGCTTGGTGGCTTCGTGAGGCGTAGGATAATTGTGGATGGTAGGAGGGTTGTTGAGCCGCATGTTGCTGTGGAGCATGGGTTTAGGTATTATGGAGTTGGGTATGGGAGGGCCTTCAAGGTATGAGTGTTGTTGTGGTTGTTGGGACTAGGCCCGAGATTATAAAGATGGCTCCCGTTGTTAGGGAGCTTG